>WNGC01007273.1_pt1 | contig 10208 bp, 14 predicted proteins | sample 5400051 | NCBI WGS metagenome assembly WNGC01 (sample SAMN13153368, study PRJNA577476) | soil metagenome | isolation source: 20 cm soil or saprolite under grassland replicate 2 | place: USA:California | collected 2016-06-15 | reverse complement strand
ATATCATTTCAGACCCAAGTCGGTATGATGCCGAATGACGTCGAAGGGACGATGGGCATAGAAGACCCCAATCCGTTCGCTTTCCAGTAAGAAGCGAAGCTGGCTCGTTTAGTTTAATTAATTCAACCCAGCACTTTGCTAGTCAAAGTGCTGGGTTTGTTTTTGGGGAGCGCCCAGCACATTCACGCGGCTGCGACATTCATCGAAGACTTCAAATCTTCCGAATGTGCTGGGTGCTGGTTTGAAAGCCTGGCCGTCGCTTCGCGTCCGTTGCAGCGGCGCCCTCGCCGAAACGGACTTGGGATCTTAGTTCGGTCCACAGAGTGATTCGCACTCGCCGAGTGCCTTATTAGCGAATCTTACTGCGAAGATTGGTCACCGGAATGTTGGCTTTGCAGTTGCGATGCGCTACCAAGTTTCCGTGCAATTCGAGTTCGATCCATGGAAGAGTGAGAACAACAAGGCAAAACACGGGATCGATTTTGTCGAAGCGCAGGCGCTCTGGAAATCGAAGCACGTGCTTCTCGGTGCCAAAGACGCTTTAGAAAAGCGATACATAGTCATCGGGAGAATCGGCGGTGATATTGGTCTGCGATTATCACTTATCGCGGCGCGATGGTCGCGTGCCTGAGACCGCTCCCACGTTGAAAGAGATCTTTGGAGGGGCGAGCTCCGCGAGCCCCGGGCTCAAGGCGGCGACCTGTGGCGGAGGCTCGTTAGGCGTCGCAGAGCTCCGCTCTCCATTTGGGGCATGAGAGTTTCCGGTAAGAAGGGGAGCTGGCTCGTCTAATTGGAAGTCATTCAAAGCGGCCCGCCTCGGCGGGGCGCTTTTGTTTGTACTGTAGAAAACGTCGAACGCTGAACTCTCAACATCGAACATCGAAGGCAGACCTGACTTTTATTTGCGGCGGAGGAGTGATATGCTTGCCATCATGCGATGCGTAACGATGGAAGCCGAGATCGACCACGGGCGTGTGATTCCAAAGGAGCCGGAGAAGTTGCCCCTCACAGGAAGAGCGTTGCTGACGGTGTTTAATCCCACTGGCGAAAAGCCCGATTGGGACAAGGTAATCGGATTGCTCGGCACGATGCAGGAAAAAGTGGACGGACTGACGATAGAACGCGACGCACGAGCTGAATGAGACGATAGATCACGCTCGCAACAGTAAGCCATCCCCTCATGCGGTGGCTTCTCGACACGAATGTGCTGATCGACGCTTTTGCTGGACGCTCGGATAGCGTAAGAGCAATCACGAGCGCTCGCACGGCGAGCCTGGAGTGGATCGGCTACTCGGCGATCACACGTCTGGAGGTGCTCGGGTTTCCTGGATTGAACGCCGCTGATGAAATTGGACTGCGCAATCTACTGGCTCAATTGAGCGAAGCGCCAATCGATGACGCTGTCATCGAGCGAGCAATCGAAATTCGCAAATCGGTTCGGATGAAAATACCGGATGCTGTCGTAGCGGCTACTGCCCTCGTTTACGAGGCAAATTTAGTGACTCGGAACACAGGCGATTTCAAAAACATCCCCGGTGTCTCCTTGCTCGACCCTGCAATAATGTAGCCTGCAAAGCGGTTAGCGCTTTTATCACAGCCTGATCTACAGCTGCTCGCTACGAACCTTTATCTGAGATGACGGTGCGATAACTGGCTTTTGACGGGGAGTATCCGGGACGGGTTCAACGAGCCACTTCCAGCCCGTGTTCCCATTTTTCAGGTCGAAGGTCCAGGCCGCGCCACCGCGTTTCCAGATCTCCATTCGCCAGTGATAGTTGTTGGCCGGAATTGCGAACACTACCGTGACCGCGGCCGTAAGAATCACTCCGCACAGCATTCCAATCAGAAATAGGCGTCTTCGTCTCATGCTAGTAATCTCCGATCTGTCACGGTTTCACCGCCACTGCACCTCCGGTAGATTTTCGCCTGCCACTGACGAGCTATGCCCCGCTCTCTCTTCTGGATGAGTTCTTCTCACGCTTCCCTTATCTAGTCTTCGCAACTCGCCGTCAAGCTGGTTCCTTTCGTGATTGGTTGAAGTGTTGCAGCGGATTCGCCGTGCTCGCGATGGTCGCGCGTCATTGGTTGAATTCCTGATAATTCGAAAAGAATTTTGCTTAGTTCGATCGTGTTCGCTCGAAAATCGGAGAGGGCGTTTTGTGCTAACCACCCGCCTTGGCACGCTACTCCGAAGGTTTTCGCAAGCAGGCGGGCGAGGCAGGCGAATCCGCCTTCGGTCGCCGCGGCGACCTACTGCGGGACAGGTGAACACGAATGGACACGCGAGGACGCTCTTGGGGCGTTGACCGCACGCTGCATGAACGTAAACTTGATATTTATTTATGGACGCCATCGTTGAAGTTGGATGCGAAGTTAAGTCAGTGGAAGCCGGAAATCTCCGCGGAAGTGCGCTCGCTCATTTCAGAAGTCATCAACGCGGCGGACGAAGGGACGAAGATGCGCTTGACCTGATGCGTTCTCGCGCGGTTGAACAAGAAGTGCTAGACAGCTTGGATGAGCCCGCGTCCAGGTGAGGCCTGGCTGGCGGATCTTGGGCTGGCTGCAAAGACACGTCCGGTTGTCATTGTATCACGCTACGATCCAGAGGCACCGCGCACACACTGGTGATCTACGTTCCATTAACCAGCCAAAATCGTGGAAGCAGATACGAAGTCGAGCTTCCTAGACTTGAGTTTTTAAAATCTGAGAGTCTGGCGAACGTGCAAGGAGTTGGGTCAGTGCCAGTGATACGATTGGAGCGTAAGTTGGGCAAGCTACCGGACGATGTGCTCCGAAAGATCCATGAAGCGCTCAAGTTTGCTTTTGATATGGTTTGAACATGGCCGGACCCTTGGCGGTTAGTCCCAGATCGACCCGCCAAATTTCACCGCGGTTTGGTCTTGTCATCTTCTTCTTCCATCATGTCCGGCATACGAAAGCGTTCGTGAGCGCGACGATCGCAATCGCGAAGCAGGTCGGCCTCTTCTTCCAGTTCGAAGATGGCAGCGGCAACCTGACGACGTTCTTTAGGCGGATGATTGCGCGTCTTTGGTTGAATTCCTGAGAGCGCGAAAAGAGTTTCGCTTAGTTTTATTACCCACGGATGACACGGGTGCGGTTCGACAGAATGAACAGCACCCTTCGCCAAGGCTACGGCTTGCCAGGGAATTTACAGAATGGATTTTGTTTAATTCTGTAGATTCTGTCCCGATCCTCTGCGCTCTCTGTTCGCTGCGGTTTGTTCGAAGCCACGGATCAACACGCATTGACGCGGATGAGCAGAAATGATCCGCCTTCGCGGGAGGCTACGGCCGACAGTCGAATGCCGAATGTTGAGTAACGAAAGGAATGGCGAAGACCGAACCTCAAATCCGTGCAATCTGTGTCATCCGTGGTTGAATCTCCGCTTGGTGTCTATTCGTTGTTGAATCTTCGTCGTGGTCGACACCGCTGCAGCACGCGCGAGACGGATGCAGTTTTCGAACCAGAAGTTGAATAAATCGCGGGGCAGTGAAGTCGAACGCCTAGTTTCTTACGATTATGAAAAAATTTCTATTTGCATTAAGGCGAGGGGAGCGGACGTATCGATCGATTTCATTTACGATAATCTTTCCGGTGGAAACTGGATTGAGGCCGAAGGCTACGGCTACGGCTGGCAACCGGACGTCGCGGTGAGCGATCCAAACTGGCGCCCGTACGCCGATGGCTACTGGGCTTATACCGACTACGGTTGGACCTGGATTTCTTACGAAGACTTCGGCTGGGCCACCTATCATTACGGTCGCTGGGCGAATCTCGCCGATTACGGCTGGGTCTGGTTTCTGGGAAGCGATCTCGATTGGGGACCGGCCTGGGTGTCATGGCGAACCGGGGGCGACTACATCGGCTGGGCACCTTTGCCTCCACGCGGGCCGGGAGTTGTTTATGAGGGACAACCTATCGGCGCTCGCGTCGATATCGAATACGATATCGGACCGCAATACTACAACTTTTGTGACGTGCGTTTCATCGGTGAACCGGTCTTGCGAGATCGAATCTTTCCGCCAACACAGAACATTACCTACATCACGAACACGGTGAACGTGACCAACATCACTGTTCAAAACAATGTGGTCTATAACTACGGCCCGGATATTAACGTTGTGAGTGCATACTCGAGCCGACCTATTCAGCGGCTCACGATCGAGCGGCAATCTGCTGGTGATCTGTCAGCCGCGGCTAAATCCGGAGCGCTAACGAGAGTGCAGGGGAACAAACTTGTACTCGCTGGACCGCCCAAACTCGCGAAAGCACCGCCTAATGTTAAGCCTCCAGCTGTAAAAGCGAAGGTTGCTCAGCCAAAGATTGAACGTGGCTGGACCGGTGTGCAGAACAAAGCCGAACTGGAACAGAAGATTAAAGCCGAAAATCCCAGGAACGTTCCGCCGCCAACTCGCGCGGCCGCGCGTCAAGGCGGCAGCCCGTTACCGGCAGTTGGCGGAAGTCCGGCCGTGGGCGGAGCGAAGCCCCCGGTTTCGCCTGGCCCGCGAGGCAAAGCCGGACGCGTGCTTCCTGGCGCAACAGCAGCTCCAGCAGGCGGTTCGCCTTCACCGTTCGAGCGCGCGAAGCCAACGCCAGGCCGGCTGCACCCCGGAATCACGCCACCACCTCGCGAACCGGGCGGCGTGTCGCCTTCTCCGTTCGAGCGGGGCAGAGGTAAACCTGGTGCACGACCACAACCTGGCGTGAGCGCACCGCCCGCGGGTACTTCGCCCGCACCATTCGACCGCGAAAGGCTAGGAAAACCTGGGGGGACGGTGCCACCCTCGTTCCGTCCTTCGCCGCCGCCGCCAGAACCTGGCCGCCCACCTGCGCGCAAGCTGAGCGAAAGTCCGATCCCGGGTGCGACTGGTGGTGCTGAGAACCAGCCGGGTCGCGGACGAGGACTCGAAAATCAGAGATTTGGAACTCCTCCGCCAGCAGGCGCGGGTGAAAACGAGCGCCGGGGTCCTGAACATCGGCAGCCCCCCGGATTGCGTCAGCCAGGCAGTCCGCCGCCTACGGGCGGGCCTCCCGGCGCAATGCGAGGCGCAAGAGAAACAGGCCAGGGCGCCTATGGCCAACCTGGTGGGCAACCACGTGGTGGAGCGCCGGCCACAACCGAGCACAACCAGGCGCCGCCGGAGCGCGGAAAGAAAAAAGCACCGGCAGAAACACCACCGCCCGGACCACGATAACTTTAGGCAATTATCACAGCGGCTCCGGAGTGAAGAAGATTCCGGAGCCGTTTTTTTACTGCGTCTTTTGTAGGGCGTCTGTGTCAGACGCTAGGCAAATTCAGATACCAAGCCTCAGCGTTTCACAGAAACGCCCTACAATTCCCCGCATCTCGCCCCTACAACAATTCCGCAATCTGCACCGCATTTAACGCTGCGCCTTTGAGTAGTTGATCGCCCGACACCCAGAAAGAAAGCCCGTTTTCAAAAGCGCAATCGAGGCGTACCCGGCCGACCTCACAATTGTCTTTCCCGGTCACGCTCAACGGCATGGGATAACGGTTGCCGTGCGGTTCGTCCACCACTTCCAGTCCCGGCGCCTTGGACAGAACTTCACGCGCTTGTTCCACCGAGAGCGGCCGCTCAAATTCGGCGGTCACGGCCACTGAATGCGCGCGGTAAATTGGGACGCGCACGCACGTCGCGGAGACGCGGAGCTCCGGCAAATGCATGATCTTGCGCGCTTCATCTTGCATTTTGGCTTCTTCCTTTGTGTAACCGCTCTCAAGAAATGAATCGATGTGTGGCAGCAAATTGAATGCGATGGGGTGAGGAAAAACCGCAGCCGCATTCCGAGTTGTAGCCGGGGGCGTTGACCCCGGGAGCTCGGATTCCCGTGCCGCGTCTCTTGTCTGTCGTGTTAACTCTTCCACCCCTCGCGTGCCGCTGCCGGATACCGCTTGATAGCTCGCGGCAAAGACCCGGCGCACCTCGAAAACCCTGTGCAACGGATAAAGTGCCATCAGCATGACGGTGGTCGTGCAATTGGGGTTCGCGATTACGCCGCGATGACGGCGAAGGTCCTCCGAATTGATCTCCGGAATGACGAGCGGCACGTGAGGCTCCATCCGGAACGCTGAAGATTTGTCGATCGCGATCGCATCTGCCTGGCACGCGATCGGGACGTACTTTCTGGAAATATCACCGCCAGCGCAGAAAAAAGCGATGTCGATTTTGTCGAATGAGCGATCGGCGAGTTTTTCTATCGCGATCGATTCACCTCGAAATCGAACCGATTTCCCGACAGAACGCTCCGAACCAATCGCACGCAGGCTCGCGACAGGGAAGTTTCGCCGTTCGAGTACGCGCAACAGCTCAGTGCCGGCGGCGCCAGTCGTGCCCACGACGGCGATGTGATAATTTCTCATGACCATGGCGATTGTAACGTTACACGCACGTTGTGCCAAGCCGGCAGGGCTAGAGTGCGCATTTTCTGTGAAATCCCGTGCCGCTATTGTCCAGCCATGAATTCGTTGCACGCCCGAATGCGAAAGCTTGGCATTCGCGAGGCTGACCTCGAGGAGTCGTTTGCTCGATCTTCTGGCCCGGGTGGCCAAAACGTCAATAAGGTTGCAACGGCAGTAACGCTGCGCCATTGCCCAACTGGCACTAGCGTAACCGTGCAGGATTCGCGGTCGCAAGCGGTGAACCGCAAGCTGGCGCTGGAACGCTTGCTCGATGCGATCGAGAGTGCTCGAGAAAAGCGCCGCGCTGCCGAAATTGCGGAGCGCGAAAAGGCGCGCCGAAGAAAATCGCCGCGACCGGCTGCGCTAAAGCGGAAAATTCTTGAATCAAAACGCAAGCGTGGCGCGTTGAAAAAGCTTCGCGGTCGAGTAGACGACTAATTTTTCACCAGAGCCAGTCCTGGAGCGATTTGATTCGCGCTTTCATCAGCTTGCATTTCTCTTCGATCGACGCGGCGGAGTCGCGTTTCTTTAACCACTCGGTCTGCTCCTGCTTTAACTTCGCAAAGCGTGCCGGCGGGAGGATCAATTTCGCGGCTTGGTAAGCGGAATTCATTTGCTCGTCCAGCGATTTGGCTCTGTCGTCTTCGTTGGCGAAGGTCGTGTTTTCAAAATCTGGTTTTTGATAGCCGGTCTCGAGCGCGCCGCTCTGCTCGACGGTAATCGAACGCGCGTCCGTGACCGTCCATTTTTTGGCCGCGAGATCAAATGTTCCCTGGAACAACGCGTAGTAAGTCTTCACCTCTTCGAATTGTTTTGGATTATTTTGCGACAGCGCGCGCACGCGGACCTTCCGATCGGTTCCTAGCCGGAAATACGGGGAAGCGTATCCCGACATCTCAGAATGCGCTTGTTTCTTCATTGCGCCATCGAGTGACTTTTGGATCCGTTCGCCGATTTCGGTTTGCGTGAAGCTCGAATCTTTTATCTCTAGGACTGAGATCGTATCGGCGCCATAGCGTCCGTCGTTCTCGACCACGCAATAGCTGGAATCCGGCGCCCAAAAGACTTCCAAGCCACGGTGGTTTTGTTGTTCGAAATAATCCACGTTATCGATTTTGCCGAGCGTCGTGTGATTCTTTACATCGGCGAGATAGACGGCGCTCTCGTTGTCGTTCGATTCCGCGGCGGCGTCTTGTGATTGAACCAACACCGCATACCGCCCATCGGGCGATTCGGAATTTTCATGCACAACATAATCTTGCGGCCAGTCAGCCGCCGCGGCTTTCGAACCGGCGATGTTTAGAAGCAGAGCGGAAAACAGAATCAAAACTCGCCGCATAAGACTCACATCGAAGACAGTAACGGATTCTACCTGTCGCAAAAAAGAAGAATTCTTTCCCCTAATACATCTGGCAAAGTGATTTGTGACGAATCGTTTGTTGAACAAACAATTCACGTTATGAAAAAAGCAATGATACTTGGTTCTGCGCTTTCGGTCGTCGGCCTAATGTTGGTCTCTTGCTCCAGCCAGCCCGAAACGAGCACAACCACAACGCGTCAGACCACCGTCACAACGGAGCCGCCGCCGACAGGCCAGACAACGACAACAACGACGCACCACATGGGCGGCGGCTACTAGCCGCCACCCGACAGTTTCGACCGGATTAGTGGCTTTCGCTTGGCGGAGCCGTCTTTACCCCGGACGATTCGCCAGTAGGCAGATTTGCGGCTTTCCAATCCATTGCCATGCGGATGCGGGCGCGGCCGCTGGGATGATCGAAAAAGACGAATTCCTCGAGCGGCGTTGGATCGAGCTTGCGATAAGCTCCGAGTCTCAGAGCTACCTTCGCCATGCCTTCCGGCTCGCGCGAAGTGTTGATTCCGAAAGCATCCGCCTCTCGTTCCGTCACGCGGACGAGCGTATTGAGGAATGGTGTGGCAAGAAAGACCAGTGTGCCAAAGATCAAAGCGAGCAACGGTAGCCCGGCGGGATCAGCAATACTGCGTACGCCCCATCTAACGCTCCAACGCTTTACGGCCGCATCGAAAAGCACGCGAGTAAGGGCGAAGCCGATGGCAAGGAAGATACCAGCATACGTCAGCAGTTTTACGCCATGATTGAGAACGTAGTGCCCCATCTCGTGCGCCATCACGGCGCGTAGTTCGGGAAGGGCGCATTGTTTGAGCAAATTGTCGTTGAGCGCGATTCGCGTTGTGCCGAAGAGTCCCGCAACATTTGCGCTTACCCGCGTGTTCTGGCGTGAAGCGTCAACTTCAAACACTTGTTTGGCCGGAATTTGATTCGCTCGGGCCATTGCAAGGATCGAATTTTTGATTTCCGGATTGGTAATCGGTTTGTACGTATTGAAGAGTGGCTCGATGAATACCGGCGCGATAAATACGACGACGAGCATGAAAGCGACCGCTACGGCCGTCCCCCAGATCCAGCATGTTCGCGGTGCTCGCCGAAATACAGTGTAGAGAGCAATCAGCAAGATCGTACCGCCAATTATCGTGAGGCCGAAGCCGATTAGCTGCTCGCGAAACCATGGCAGAAAACTCTGCGTCGCCAGCCCATACCGGTGTTCGCGAAAAAAGTGTTCGTATAGGTTCAGTGGAAAACTCAACACGTAAACAAGAAGCAGATATGCAACGGCGTAACAGGCCACCTGCAGATTCTTGGACCTGCTAACGCGCTCAGCGAGATCGCGCAGCCGTGCCGAGATTCGTGACTCGAGGAGAAAGACGGAAATTGCGGCGAGAAGAAGAAAATTCCACAGAAGCAGCCAGTAACCGCCCTCGAAGTAGGCGTCGGACTTTTCCCTTCGATCTCGCGGGATTGTAGCCAGCCACGCTTCGGTCGCGGCGGCTGGATCGAACCGATTGGCATTCTCTGCAGCCGATCGCAGAGGGGCTGGATTCTGTTGGGCATAAACGGGCATTAACGCCATAACGAATCCAACACTGAGCAGTATTATCACCGGCGGCCTCATCACAGCATGTGCTTGATAACGAAATCGCGCCGAAAGGAAAGCACTACTGTCATCCAAGGCGTTTTGAAGCGATGGCTTGCCGGTTACAAGCTCCATTTCTGCAGTGAAGCAGGCGAATCAAATTCGTCTCGTTTCATTAGGCTGGACAACCGCATGCGGAAATGGAAGATCGAAACAATGAAGGCGGCGGTGTCGCTTGTTTGCATACTCCTGGTGGGAGTGTGTGTTGGTCCAAATGTAAGGGCGGAGACAAAGCCGGCGGATACAGAGCGCTACGGACCGTATCCCACGAACTACAAGGAAATCGTAATGAAATGGCTCGAGACACAATTGATCGATGCTGAAAGCGCGCGGATTGAATGGAACGGCGAGCCAAAACCGGCGAATCTGGGAACGCAAGATAATCCGCTTTACGGCTATCTGGTTAATTTTAAAGTAAACGCTCGAAATCGCTTCGGCGCTTACACCGGACTGCAAAGCCATGGCGTGTTAATCCGCAACGGCGAAGTGATAAAAGGCCTCGGTTTCGGTTATTAACGATTAAACAAAATGAAATTAAATACTCGATTGAGATCATCGGGCCAAGTGGTGGTTATTTTGGTCATCGTGCTGGTGTTACTGGGTATTGGTTATTGGTGGCTCAACTCTACGAAGCAGGAGATGGCCAAGGAAGGGAAACAGTTCGCCAACGAAGCAGTACAGAAAATTGTAGTCCAGCACGACGTTAATTTTTTCGGCTCGCATCTAAGCCCACAGGCGCGCATGAATTTCCC
>WNGC01003062.1_pt1 | contig 10212 bp, 7 predicted proteins | sample 5400051 | NCBI WGS metagenome assembly WNGC01 (sample SAMN13153368, study PRJNA577476) | soil metagenome | isolation source: 20 cm soil or saprolite under grassland replicate 2 | place: USA:California | collected 2016-06-15 | reverse complement strand
GGGAGCAGCGCGTTCGGCAGCAGCTTCGGGCTGCAGACGTACCCGAAACTGTCCGCCTCCTACGTGATCTCCGATGAGCCGTTCTGGCCCCGGACGCTCGGTACCGCCAAGCTGCGCGCGGCGTATGGCTTCGCCGGGCGGGCGCCGGGCGTCTTCGACGCAGTCCGGACGTGGAACGCCGGCGCGTTCGCCGGGCAGACGGCGTTTCTGCCCGACAACCTCGGGAATTCGGCGCTCGGCCCCGAGCGGAGCGGCGAGCTGGAGATCGGCTTCGACGCTGCCGCGCTCGACGACCGGCTGTCGCTGACGTTCACCTACTATCACCGCCGCACCGTGGACGCCCTCTTCGCCGTGCCGCAGCCGGCTTCGACCGGGTTCGGCGCCCAGCTCGAAAACGTGGGCGAGCTCTCCGCGGCCGGCATCGAAGCGACGCTCGAGGCCACCGTGCTCCGCGGGAACCGGCTCACCTGGGAAATCGGCTCCACCATCTCGACCAACTCCACGAAGGTGGTGAACACCGGCGGCGTGATCTTCTACAATATCGTGCCCGGCCAGGCGGCTCCGGTCTGGCGCGGGGCCAAGGTGATGAACCGGGACGCGTTCGCGGACCCGGTGTACGCGCTGGACGCCTTCATCGGACCCACGCTTCCGACCGTGATCATCAATCCGTTCATGACCCTCACGCTGCCGCACGGCGTGCTGCTGACCGCGCGCGCTGAGTACCAGGGCGGCGCCTGGGGCCAGGATTTCCCGTCGCGACTCGTGGCGCAGCGCGGGCCGCGCGGTCCCGTCGGCTGCGACGACGTCTACAAGATCGTGCCGTGGGCGTCGTACACGGGACCCGGCGATCCCAACGCACCGGCGGCGATCTCACGGGTGCGCGCGCTCGACCGCGCCCGCTGCTACAAGAATGCGCGCAGCGACGTCTGGTTCATGCCGCTCGACTTTTTCAAGCTGCGCGACGTGACGCTGCAGGCTCCCATCCCGACCCGATTCGTTCCGCGAGCCACGAGCGCCTTCGTCAGCCTGTCACTCCACAATCTCTGGCGCTGGACGAACAGCGAATTCGCCTCGTTCGACCCGGAGCTGATCGGCTCGCGCGACAACGTGAACCAGCTCTTCTCGTCGATCACGGATCAGCTGCCGCCGCCGGCGACGGCGACCTTCTCGCTCAAGCTCACCTTTTGAGGGAGGGAGGACGACCATGCAGATGCAGATCCTACAGCTCCTTCCCCGACGCGGCTTCCTGGTCCGGGCGGGTGCACTCGTGGTGCTCGGCGCGCTCGGCGCCTGCAATCTGTCGGTGGACAACCCCGACCGCGTACAGGACCCCCTCCTCAACGATCCCGGGGCGCACGCTGCGGTCGTGGCCGGCGCCAGCCTTTCTCTGTCCGAGGCGATCAACTGGGTCGCCTTCTTCGGCGGCGACGCGTCGAAGGAGTTCACGCAGGGCGGGCGCATCCACCCGGTGAAGTTGCCGCTCGATCCCGGTCAGCTCAGCGTGGAAGAGATTCCCGACAACGCGTGGAATGCCGCGCAGCGGGCGCGCTGGGTGGCCGAGGACGCGGTCCGGCGCTTCCGAGACGTCATGGGCGCCCAATTCGATAGCTACGACCTCGGCGCGAAGGCGCTGCTCTACGCCGGCTACGCCAACCGGCTGCTCGGCGAGAACATGTGCGAGGCGGTCATCGACGGGGGCGCGCCTTCCGCGTACACGGATTACTTCCACCGTGCGGAGGCCGCGCTCACGGAGGCGATCTCCGTCGCCGGCGCGGCGGCCGACGCGCGGGTAGGCACGGCCGCGACCGCGGCCCGCGCATCGGTACGACTGATGCTTGGCGACGACGCCGGCGCCGCGTCCGACGCCGCGGCGGTCTCCACGAATTTTGTCTTTCAGGCGGTCTACAGCATCGAGAATGAGGACTACTACAACTTCCTCTACTGGGTCAACGCCAACCAGCCGTACCGCGAGATCAGCGTTTCCGGCACGTCCAACGAGCAGTACTACAAGGATACCGGCGACCCGCGCGTGGCTTGGAGCACGAATCCCGCTGTCCCTACCGCGGAGTTCCAGTACGTGCCCTGGCTCTTTCCCAAGAAATACACGGGACGGAGCTCACCGCTCAACCTCTCGACCGGCCGCGAGATGCGCCTGGTCGAGGCCGAGATCGCGCTGCGGGCCGGGGACTGGCCGACCGCCATGAGCAAGATCAACGGTGTGCGCACCGCCGTGATCAGCGGCACGACCGGCCAGCCGCTCGCGCCCTGGCCGGCGACGAGCATTACCGAGGCGTGGACGGCGCTGAAGCGCGAGCGCGGTATCGAGCTCTGGCTCGAGGCACGCCGCCTCGGTGACGACCGGCGTTGGGTGGAGTCCAACACCCCGGGTGACATGGAGGACATGAGCGACCGGGTCCGTCTCTGTTTCCCGATCGGCCTGGGCGAACGCCGCGCCAACCCGAACGTCGGCCCTGACCACGTAGACCCGAAGAATCCGCTCTATCAGGGAACGCTCCAGTAGGGAACCGCACCTTGCGGTTGCCCGAATGCGACTGTAGCTCGTTCACCCGATGCCCGAGTCCGCCGTCAAACGCACCCTCCGGACGTGGAGGCGCGCGTTCTTCAGCGCGTACTATCGCCGCTTCAAGTCCGGACGCTCGTTCACCGCGCGCGGCGTCGACTACCGGTACTTCTACCACGCCTACAATCAGACGTACTGCAACGAGCGCGCCGTCGAGATCCCGATCGTGTGGCCGATCGTCCAGCGCGTGCCGCCCGAGCGCGTGCTCGAAGTCGGCAACGTGCTCAGTCACTATTTCTCCACGCGTCACGACGTCGTCGACAAGTACGAGCGGGCACCAGGCGTCCAGAACGCGGACGTCGTCGACTTCCGCCCTTCGAAGGCCTACGATCTCATCGTCAGCATCTCCACCCTGGAGCACGTGGGATTCAACGAGCAGCCGCTCGAGCCGGGAAAACCGTGGCGCGCGATCGGCCACCTGCGGCGCTGCCTGTCGCCGCAAGGCCGGCTCGTCATCACCGTGCCCATGGGCTACAACCCGCACCTCGACCGCATGCTGGAGTCAGGACGAATCCCGCTCGACGATCCCCTCTGTCTTTGCCGGATATCGAGGGACAACCGCTGGCGCGAGGCGTCGTGGGAGGAGATTCGACACGCCAGGTACGGCCATCCGTACCGAAACGCTAACGGGCTGGTGGTGGCGACATTCCAGTCCACCTGACCGCGTGCGAACGATCCCGCGATTCAATCGGGCGGAATTCGCCGGAACGCTAATCCGCCCGCATCGCGATCGTCGGGTCGATCCGCATCGCCCGCAGCGCCGGCGCCAGCGCCGCCGCGAATGCCACGGCCAGCAGGAACACGCTCGTTGCGGGCCTCCGTCGAGCTTCAACTACGGGGTCGGGAGTGGACGCAGGGGCCACTAGCTAGTACCCACTCTGAAGCGTGGGCCCGACACGACACGAGTTGATTACTCCCTTCCCCCCAATACCGTCTGCAGCTGGCGCAGCAGATCCTCGAGCCTGCGCAGCTCCTCGCCGTACCGCGCCCAATCGCCCGCCCGCTGCGCCTCGAGCGCCCGCCGGTACGACTCGTTCGCCCTGCGCGCGAGATCGGCCGCCCGGGCATTCGTCGCCGGCGCGGCGCCAGGCGTCGCCGCCACGCGTGCCGGTGCGCGAGCCGCCTCCGCACCGCCACCGAACAGCTGCGCCAGCCCCGCGTCCAGCGTCTCTTCCATCACGACGCGATTCTGATACGCGACGACCACGCGCTTGAGCTCGGGAATCCGGCCGCCCTGCGCGCGCAGGTACAGCGGCATCACGTAGATCAGCGATTCCTCAATGGGAATCACCAGCAAGTTGCCGCGAATCACCTGCGAGCCCCCCTGGTCCCACAGCGCCACCTGGCGCGCGATCTCGGTATCCTGGTTGATCCGATTGACGATTTGCGTGGGCCCGAACACCAGGCTCTGCTTGGGGAAGCGATACACCACCAGCTCGCCGTAGTGCTCGCCATCGTTCCGCGCCACCATCCAAGACGCCAGGTTGTCCTTGCCGCGCGGCGTGAACGGCACCATCAGGATGAACTCCGCCTGCCGTTCTTCCGGCAGGCGCATCACCATGTGCCGCAGAAACGGATCGGGGCGCTCCGGCGCCATCGACAGCACCGGCTTCTGCCACTGGTCCTCCCGATGATAGAAGATATCCGGCTCCGCCATGTGGTATGCCCCATACAGCTCGCTCTGCACGTGGAACAGATCCTCCGGATAGCGTAGATGGGCGCGCAGATCGGCCGGCATCGAATCGAGCGGCTGGAAGATTCCCGCGAATATCTTGGCGAACGTGCGCACCAGCGGATCGGTGGGATCGGCGAGATAGGCGGTGACCGTGCCGTCGTACGCGTCGATCACCACCTTCACGCTGTTGCGCATGTAGTTGACGCCGTTTTGCAGCGGTTCCGAATAGGGGTAGCGGGTCGTAGCGGTGTAGCCGTCGAGGATCCAGCGGAGCCTGCCGCCCGCGTCGATCACCATGTACGGATCGGCGTCGAACATCAAAAATGGCAGCGCCGTGCGCGCGCGCTGGCGGATGTTGCGGATGTACATCGCCCGGCTCTGGCTCGTGATGTCGCTCGACAGCAGAACTTTCAGCGAGCGAAAATAGGCCGACAGCACCAGGCGCCGCAGGAAGCCGCCGACCCGCACGCCGCCATTCCCCTTGTACGACGCAAAGATGTTCTCGTCCCCCGACGGATAGTCGAACTCGGCTTGTCCCGTGTTGGCGAACACCCACGTGTCGGTGAGCTCGCCGAAATAGATCTCCGGCCGCCGCACCGCGACCGACACCGTGGACGCCGGCGGCAGATTCTTGACGAACAGGACCGGCAGACCCTCCTCGGTGACCTCGTTCACCGGCCCGAGAGTGAGTCCCATGCCGTGGGTGAAGGTGAGCCGCTCGTTGATGAACGTGCGCGTGGGCAGCGAGGCGGAGTTCAGCTCCCGCGGCGACAGCATCACCTGGCGGTAGCGGCCGTCGATCATATAGCGGTCGTCGTCCACCGACACGAAGTCGTAATAGGTGCGGATCTCCTGGAGCTGCCCGAACGTCTGCAGCAGCGGGTCGCGGTCCCACAGCCGCACGTTGTCGATCGTCGTCCGGTTGGCCTGGATGTCGCGCTCGGTGAGCGCCGCCTCGCCCGAGAGATCACGCACCAGCACGCGGTCCAGCCCCCACGCCCGGCGGGTGGCGTCGATGTGATAGCGCAGCTGCGGCGTCTCCTTGTTCAGCTCATTCGGCGCCACGATGAGCCGCTGCACCACGGCCGGATACACGACGACGCCCAGGAGGGAAACGCCGAAGTAGATCGCCACCGCAAGCAGGGCGTTGCGCCCCAGGCGCTTGCTGCGCGCGCCGGCGACGACGAGCGCGGCACCCACCAGTGCGGCCAGCCCGGCGAGCTTCAGGCCGATGATCGTGCCGTGCAGATTGGCGTAGCTCGCACCGAACAGCGGGCCGTTGGTGGAGAAGAGCGTCCCCGGCAGCCGCACGAGATACACGCGCAGCGCGGTCAGGACGAACAGCACCGCGAGCAGCACCGCGAGATGCAAGCGGGCCGAAGGCTCGATCGTGAGGTTCTTGCGATAGATCACGACGTCGCCGCGCAGCGCGTACAGCGCGCCGCTGGCGAGCAGCGCCACGACCACCAGGAACATCAAGAGGCCGAGCACCCCTCCGACGATTGGGAGCGTGAAGACGTAATAGCCGAGATCGCGCCCGAACACGGGGTCGGTTACTCCGAACGCCGTCTGGTTCAGGAACTGGAGCACCGGCATCCAGCCGGACGACACCGCGAGGGCGATGAACAGCGCGAGCACGAGCGCCGCCGGGAGCGCGAGGCGGCGCACCAGCCGCGTCACGTCGACGGCGGGCGTCTGGGCGTTCATCTGCATCACGACCGGGTTCGGCACGATCCCGCGTTGCGCGAAGCGCAGATTGGCGTACAGCAACGCGAATGCCGCGCCGCCGGCCACGATTCCGAGGAGGAGGGAGGCAATCAGCCGGGTCGCGAACACGCGCTCATAGCCCAGCGCGCTGAACCAGGGCCACTCGGCAAGGAGCTGTATGAGCGGAGAGATCAAGAAGAACAGCACGCTCAGACCGACCAGCAGCCACAGCGCGAGGCGGCCACGCCGGCGGCCGGGGAGACGGAGGGTTCGGGAGGACGTCATTGGTGAGAAGCTAACCCCTATGACTCAACTGAGAATCCGGCCCGCGACGTGGTGACAAATCAGCTTCAACTGCGAATCCGCGCGCGATATCGCGCTCGAGCTGGAGTGCGGTGGACCTTGCCCAGAGATAACGGTCCTTGTCGCGTAGTGATTGTGAGCCCGGTACGGCAGCGCTTACTGCCTGCCGATACTCGCAGTACCCCCGCCAGATCTGTCGGAAGTTCGTCTTGTTCTTCAGATCCGCAAAGTGCTCTAGCTGCTCGCAAACTCGGACATCGTACACCGTGAAGTTCTCTGGCCAAAGGACAGTGAGAATAGCGGTGGCCATCGGTAGGCCGAAGCCCCAAGTAGCCATCAACAGCTTCAGACGTGCTTCATCATCGAGCGCCGCATGAAGGGACCTGGTAAGGTCCCTGACGATTGGTTCCAACGCCTGTCGCTTGTCCGGATCCTTGCGACGAAGAAGCTGAGCGATCTTTGACTTCGCCCTATTCGCCTTCCAGATCACCATGGAGAAGAAATCGAAGGCCCCCAAGGATCCCTCAGACGCGAACCGAGGCCTCACGTCGTCAAATAGGTAGCGCTCGAGATCGTAATAGCGGGTGGGATCGACCATTGAGAGTGCTCTCTGCGCCGCCTAACTCGCAATTGGACTGACTTGCCAATCCTTAACCTACCGTCTCAGGGCTACTGTGACACCTTAATCATGTTTGCCGTAATGTTTGCCGTTCCATGGCTGCGAGTGCCTACCGATGCGGTGAGCTGGGCGCACGTGACCGCCGATAAAACAACGGCCCCGCATGGAGGCCGTTGCATTCAAATCCCGGGGGCGCGCGCAGGATCAACTAGGCAGCGTCAGGGTAGGACACCCCGGTGTTGCTCGGAGGCTACCATGCCGGGTTTGCTCGCCGTGCGTCGACATTCCCCTCCCCTATCCGGCCCAGCCCATATCACGTTCTGACGGCGGCTGGAAGACGAAGCCCGTGGAGCTAGCGTTCCTCGACGTCCGAACGCGCGCGAAATGGCACGCGTGGCTCGCAAAGCACCACAAATCGAGTCGCGGGGTTTGGCTCGTAGTTCACAAGGCCCACGCGCGCGTGAAATCGCTGCCGTACGAGGACTTCGTTCGCGAAGCGCTCTGCTTCGGCTGGATCGACAGCCTGGTGAAGCGACTCGACGAGGACCGATTCGCAATCAAGGTGACGCCGCGCAAAGCCACGAGCAAATGGTCCGACATCAATCGTCGGCGCTGGACGGAGCTGAACGCGGCGGGGTTGCTGACGCCAGCGGCCCTGGCCGCGGCGCCTACCGAGAACAGATACGCGCCGAAGCCAAACATTCCCGAGCTGCCGAGCTACATCAGAACGGCAATCAAGTCGAATCCTGCCGCGTGGACCTTTTTTCAGAAGCTGCCGCCAAGGGAGCGTCGCAACTTCGTCGTCTGGATCCATATCGCCAAGCGACCTGAGACTCGCGAGCGGCGCATCCGCGAATCGCTGGCGCTGCTCGCGGCGGGCAGAAAGCTTGGCCTGAAATAGGCGTCGACTCATGTAGATGCTCTCGAGCGCCACCTCGACCGCATGGACCAGGCGACACCAACCGAAAGGAAGACAAGGAGAAAACGATGAATGTGCTGTTGTGGATCATTCAGGTCGCGCTCGCCGTGCTCTACCTCTCGGGTGGGGCATACAAGGTGTTCAAGTTCGACGCGCTCGCGAATCACATGCGCGCGCTCCCGCGCGGCGGATGGCGCGCGCTCGGCGGGCTCGAGATGGTGGGCGCGATCCTGCTGGTCATCCCGGCCGTGACCCCGCTTGCCGCCGCCGCGCTCGCGCTGGAGACCCTGGCCCTCGCCGGGCTGTACGCGCGGTATTCGCTGAAACTCGCTGCTACCAACCCGATGGTCTGGGCCATGGTGATGGGGCTGCTGGTGGCCTTCGTGGCCTACGGGCGGTACGCGCTCAGGCCGCTGGCCTGAACGCCGAGTACGCAAAGCAGTTCGAGAAACCCAGGATGGGAACGTGAACCGCTGACTACTGATTCTCGCGCGCGAGCTCACACACGAGTCTCATCGTATAAAACGCGGCACGTCCCCGAAGACTCTCCAAGCGCTGGTGTTCCTCCTTGGTGATGAGTCCGAGACCATCGCATAGGTTGAGGTAATAGGAGATCTCGCTCAGGGCCGAGAATGAGCGGTCCGCTGATACCCAGAACATTTTGCGATTTCGAAACCCTGACCCGCGCGCGAGCCTGCTCGGTGCCACGAGCGCGGCGGACCACAGCTCAGCGCTCAGCTCGCTGTCGAAGTCTTCCAAGACCTCCACAACCTTGTACAGTGCGAGGGTCAGCTCCTGGCATGCCTTGAACGCGTCGAGATCCTCAAATGAAGCCATGCAGATAAACTAGGAATCCCAACTACTCCACAGGGGCTCGATCGAACGCGCGACGTACCAAAAAAACGCACGTCTGTTGTTCAGCATGCATTGACCGCGATCCCCAAGTTCCTTGCCCATGCCCGCCGAGCGCGCTTACGTTCCCGACATGCCCCCGCTGATGACGGCCGAAGAGCTACTCTTTCCAGATGGGCGGATGGGCCGATGGGCGGTCGCGCCTACCCGACCGCGATAGTGCGCACGGATCGATAGAGTCCCCACGTCAACCGACCGGCTCTCTCACGGGCCTGGTCGAGTTCACTCCATTTCGTGGACTCGATCAGTTCGAGATCCTTGACTAGTTGGAAGATATAGGCGAGTTCGGAAAGCGAACCCACAGCTATGTCGAGGTAGCGGCGGAATTCCCGAGGACCCTTCTTTGCCGATCCCTCCGCGATGTTTGCCGCGACCGAGAACGCGGCGCGTCTTGCCTGCGATGTTAGACCATAGAGTTCTTCGCGAGGGAAGCTCTTGGTCACACGGTACGTCAGGAGGACCAACTGATGAGCGGCGTGCCAGGCCTCGAGGCGTTCATAGCGCTTCACAAGAAGGGATGATACGGAAACCGGTCAAACTCAGCTCAACTGCCCATCGGCCCATCCGCCCATCAGCCTCTCGCCTGCCGCGCCGCCGCGAGGAATCGAGTAAATGAAAGCAGTTCGCTACGACAGATTCGAAGGTCCGCTTCGTCTGGTCGACGTCCCTGATCCCATCCCGACACCCGATGGCGTCGTGGTAAGAGTGGGAGCCTCCGGCCTCTGCCGATCCGATTGGCACGGATGGAAAGGCCACGACGCCGACGTGAAAGTACCGCACGTCCCTGGACACGAGTTCGCCGGCACCGTGATCGAGACGGGCAAAGACGTACTCAAATGGAGGAACGGCGACCGGATCACCGTTCCGTTCTCGATGGGATGCGGCACGTGCGAGCGCTGCCGTGCGGGTGATGAGCAGATTTGCGACCGCTACTACCAGCCGGGCTTCACCGGCTGGGGCACGTTCGCGGAGTACGTCGCCCTCCCGTACGCCGACGTGAACCTGGTGCGCCTCCCCGATTCCATGATCTTCACAACCGCCGCGCTGCTGGGGTGCCGCTTCGCGACGGCGTACCGCGCCGTTGTAGGACAGGGCCGCACGCGGCCCGGCGAATGGGTGGCCGTGCACGGCTGCGGCGGCGTGGGCCTCTCGGCCACGATGATCGCGCAGGCCCAGGGTGCGCACGTGATCGGCGTCGACATCGCTGGGGACAAACTCGAGCTGGCCCGCTCCTGTGGCGCCGAAATCGTTATCGATGCGAAGACGACAGCGGATGTGGCGGGAGCGATTCGACAGGTGACAGGAGGCGGCGCCCACGTCTCGATCGATGCCCTCGGCAGCCCCGACACCTGCCGCAATTCGATCCTCTCACTACGGAAGCGGGGCCGGCACATCCAGGTCGGGCTGCTCCTCGCCGATCAGAGCGAGCCGCCCGTACCAATGAGTCAGGTGATCGCGCGGGAGCTCGAAATCCGGGGGACGCACGGGCTGCAGGC
>WNGC01003061.1_pt1 | contig 10213 bp, 13 predicted proteins | sample 5400051 | NCBI WGS metagenome assembly WNGC01 (sample SAMN13153368, study PRJNA577476) | soil metagenome | isolation source: 20 cm soil or saprolite under grassland replicate 2 | place: USA:California | collected 2016-06-15 | reverse complement strand
AGCCACTGCACCCAGGTGCTCCATTCTATGCAGAAGAAGTGGATCACCGCGAAGAGGATGACCAGCCGCAGCCCAAAGCGGTGGAGCAACCACCACCGGCTCGGCCCGAGGAGGATCTTTGCATTCTCATACGAGATGAAGATGAGAAAAATGACCACGAGGGACCCGGCCAGTCCCGCACCGTACGTGACTGAAGTGAGGGGAATTTCGGACTGGGGAAACGTCAACGGAAGAAAGAAATACGCCATGACCGGATGAAAGAGCGCGAAAACTCCACCGACAATGCCGATCTCCTTCCGATACTCGAGCAGATAGTCGAAGGCATCGAAGTAGCGATAGATTGGACCGATAAGAAAGGTGAAGGCGAGGAGTACTATGCCGACCCAGGCGATCACTTTATCAGGGACATAGAATGCGTCGATCCCCTGCGGAGCGTTGAATAAATAGGTGCGCTGAACCCAGTAATACCCCCCGCAAAAAACAGTGAGTACCAAAGCGATCAGGATCGACACCACATAGTCATGAAAATTGAACGGCTTGTGGCGTCCGCTTTTCGACCTCTCGTCCTCCTTTTTCGGAACTACAGGATTAATGGCCATGTTTTCTCCTGTCCGCGGATATTCCCCAAAAAACAGTCTGTGTGTCGATAAGTTTTTCGACTCGACAGCAAGGGTAAGGAAGAAGAAGTATCTCCTGCCGAAGATTCAGAGTTTCGCAAAATCGTGAGCAGTCACGAATATGATTCGTCGGGCGAGGGTTCGAGAAGAAAGCGCACGAACTTCTCGGCGAAGATGGTTTTGAAAAAATGATCGACAAAGTTGGCGGCATTGAAAAGAGTTCGGAATCGACGAGCTCTCGCAGTCCACGCTGAAAATTTGACCATGCGTCCGCTCCTCCCGACCGAAGCTCCCGCGTCCACAGTTCTTATCCGAATTGTCGTTGGAGGTGTGTTTTTCACAGAAGGCATTCAGAAATTTCTCTACCCGGCCGATCTTGGCGCGGGCAGGTTCGCGAAGATCGGCATCCCCATGCCCGAAACCATGGGACCCTTTGTGGGCGGAGTTGAGATCCTCTGCGGCGCGCTTGTGATTCTAGGTTTGTTGACGCGACTCGCGTCCATACTGCTGCTCATCGACATCAGCGTCGCGATTGTCTCCACTAAGATTCCTATTCTCCTAGGTCACGGCTTCTGGGGTTTTTCACTGACAAAACTTCCCCGCTACGGATTCCTTAGTATGGTGCACGAGGCCCGAACCGATTTCGCAATGTGGTTCGGTTTGCTTTTTCTGATCATTGTCGGCGCTGGTAAGAAATGGTCGCTCGATGCGAAGTTCGTACCCGTGGGAAGCGAGTCCGGCATGCGGTTCTTTGCCGACCGAGATAGCGGAAGGAGCAAATGAATTTATGTCAGTGCAACGCTGATTCGGGCCTGATCCATGGGTTGCTGCTGATCGATCTCATGTAATCCCGCTTCGCTTACGCATAGTTGAAGAGCGCCATGAATCCGAAATCCATGTGCAACTGCTGATGACAATGGAAGAGCGTCAGCCCCGGATTGTCAGCCACGAAGTCAAATTCGAGTTCCTGGAATCCGCCTAGCATCACCACGTCTTTGATCACGCCCGCCGTCGGCTTGCCGCCGATGCGGGTTAATTCGAAGCTGTGTCGGTGCAAGTGCAACGGATGGATGTCGTCGCTGGCGTTGCGGAATTTCAGCCGGTACCGGCGCCCATTATACACCGTGTACATAGGCTTCATGGTGTCCATCGAAAAGGCTTCGCCGTTGAGTGTCCATTGATTGAAGCCGTTGAGGACCGCGTTGTGCTTGACGATCGTCACTTCGATCGTCTCGTCGGGTGAAGCTGGTGGAGCGTTTGTCTTGCCGAATCGCGAGTAGTCCCAGCGGAACGGTTTCGGCTCGACCCAGTGCGGTTTGCCCTTCTGGCCTGCGTATTCAACGACGATGCCCATCCCATGCCGGCGGTCATCATCTTCCAGATCGCCCATCACCCACACGCCGGGGTGTTTCATTTCGACGAGTGCGGAAATGCGTTCGGCTGTCCCGAGCCATAGCACCGGCACGTCCGCCTGCGTCGGGACAGGATTTCCGTCGAGCGCCACGACGCGGAAGACGTGACCGGGCAACGCAAGACTACGAATCTCGGTGGCACTGGCATTGAGCACATGGAACAACACGCGTTCACCCTGCTTCACACGGATAGGCTCGCCCTGCCCGAGCATCCGGCCGTTGACGCTGAACAAGTCGTATCCCACCTCGAAACCCTTATATTTCTGCGGCTTTTCCGCATCGGCCGCCTTACCCATCTGTTGCAGCTCTTTGAGGGGAACCCCGGCCAGCACGTCCATTGGCATATCACCGCCGCGACGTAGGCCGGGTTCGAACTCCTTCATCAACAGAAACACTTCTCGGTCATAGGTACCGGGGTTGTTCTTAGATTCGATGTAGACCGGTCCGACTTGGCCGGTGTAAGTGCCCCGGTTCAGATCGGCTCCCGCAACGACATGCGTGTGATAAAAGCGAAAGCCCGAAGGCTTCGGAACGAACGCGACTTGGCGCATGCCGTGCGGCGGTACGAACGGCGAACCTTCCTCGGCAGAGCCGTCCATATCGCTCGGGATCATCTGTCCGTGCCAGTGAACCAGCTCCGGCGTATCGGTGTCATTGTGAATATCGACCACAACTCGCTGTCCTTCCTTGAATCGCAGAAGCGGTCCCGGAAACTGGTCGTTATACAGGGTGGTCGAGAGAATGTGGCCCGGCGCCAGCTCGACTAGCCCCGTGCCGATGCGCAGCGTGTAATCCGCCTTCTCGGTGGTGATTTCGCTGGCGGCCCATGCCAGGCGCGGCATCGCGCCTATGACGGGAACCAATCCGGCATACTTGAGAAAGGAGCGACGATCGATCATTACGACTTCAATCCCTCAGATACAAAATGGAACAAAGAATCGCCGAGCACCACAGAGAAGCAAACGATTAGGCCGATCGTGTGATCAGATATGGCAAATCAAAAATGGAAATACCGAAGTGGCTGCACGCGACGAGCTTGAGCGGGAGGGCGACCGATTTGGAGATCCCACGCGAATCATATTAAAAAAGGTTTGCTGATTAGAGGGATCGTACCTGACGTGACCAGCAGACCAACGGCGAGTCGCATTAGCGACTTCGCATAACAGAAAGGGAAACTTAGAACTCAGAAAGGGGAGCATCTGATGAAAACACTAATGAAATCCAAGCGCCACAGCCGCGGATTGCTGCTGTCGATTCTTTGCGCGGGCGTCCTTGCAACTTTCCTGGGCGGATGTGCAGAGGGGCCGTACGCGACGGCGTATGACACTGGTTATTATCCGTATACGACGTCCTCGTACACCTATTACGGTTACCCGAATTACTATTACGGGCCGACCTATGATGGTACAATCGTGCGTTCCGGCGTTCGCTATAACGACGCCTACGGGCCGCGCTACTACACCGCCAGGACTGTTTACGGCGACTGGTAATAATTTGCAACGCGCGGTTGGTTGACGCATCGGCGCACGTAATCGTGTACCGATGCGCTCAATCTTTTAGCTTGCCTTTGGTTGCGCCCTCACGTCAAATGAGCACCCCAAACGCTTGACAGCAATGACTAAAAACCGTCGCGATTTGTCGACAGCGATTCTTTCGCTGCTCTGCGCTGCGTTTTTTGCTCTCTCACTCGGCGGATGCGCCGAAGCCTACTACGTTGATGCCAACCGCACACCCGAGGCCCGCTACAACACTTATTACGCGCCAGATTATTACCCGTACTATCCCTGGTACGGCTATTACGGTGACGCGTACTATTCCCCAGATTGACCTGGCTGATTTAGCGCTTCGTCTCCGTTAATAGCTTCACCAACTCATCTTTCCACAATGCCGCGACCGTGTGACTACCGTGGCCGCGCGTTTTGTCGCTCATCGGGATCACAATCGTCCGACCGTGCGGGACGCGCTTGATCTCGCGCTCGAGGATGCCGAGCTCGGGTGGATTGATCAGATCATCGGCGGAATTGATCGCAAGAAGCGGGACGCGAATTTTCTCAAGATTCGGACTGGGATCATAATCGTGTGATGCTTCGATGGCGTACAGCACATCGTTCGCATCGTAAGCTTTGACGATTTGCTCGACGAATTTGTCGAGAACTTCATCCGTTTTCGCCAGCGTGGGCGCGTCTTTTTGCCGCAAAACCGGATTGCTGCTCATGAACCAAAGCATTTGCGCGGCAGTGTGAAGACTCGGCGGCTGGCTCTTGTACTCGCCACCATTCCACGCCGGGTCGTTGCGAATCGCGTCGATAACGATGCGACGCCACGCCCGGTTGCGTCCTGAAATTTGCGTTGGCAAACTCGCGAGCGGCATGAGCGCGTCCATGAAATCGGGGTGCAGCTCGCCCCAAAGCCAGGTGTGCATTCCACCCATGGACGTTCCCATGACGAGTCGCACATGATTCACGCCTAGCCCGTCCGTCAGCAAGCGATAGTCGGCTTCGATCATGTCGAGGTAACCGTAATGCGGGAATTTTGCGTGCATGCCGTCGCTCGGCTTGCTCGATTTGCCATGGCCGATGCCGTCCGGCAACACGATGAAAAATTTCGTAGCATCCAGCGGCTGACCAGCACCAAAAAGTTCACCGGCAAATTCCGGTCGAATAAATTGCGCGCCGCTGCCGGTCGTTCCGTGCATGATCAGAACGGCATTGGTCGTTTTGCCCTGCGCATCTTTCTCCGGTTTGCCGAGCGTCTGGCAGTGAACGCGCAACTCCGGCAACGTTTCGCCAGATTGAAATTTAAAATCAGGAATCGTGTAATCGCCTTCTCTCGGTGGGGGATGATCGCCAGCAGACGCGACACTCGCAGCCAGGCCAGATAAGAGAGTTACGAAGATTCGAATTGTTGGATTCATGTTAATGTTCCCGCTGCCGTTCCGCTTGGATTTGTTTAAGCAACTCGGTCTTTGTTCGGTCCAAGTCGTGAGCGAATCTCACGGTAGCCTCCAGAGCTTGGGGATAGATCTCGAAACGTTTTCGCAATTTCTTGGCCGGATCGTAAAAAAAGGAAATGTCCTGATCCAGATTCGGTACGATCAGTTCGTCGCTTAATTTCTGGTAACGCTGCATGTCGCTGAGGCCCCAGCGAATAACGGACTCAAGCTGCCGCAAGGTCATAAGCGTTTTCACGTCGAGCAATTCAACCCCGCCAGACTGAAGCAGCGTGGCGATGTCGCCTGGACTGTAGTCGGTCGTGAAAACAAACGGACGCAGCGGCGGCATCCCACCCGCGTCGAGCGCGCGCCGGAACTCGGCGGCTTGTCGCTCTTGTTTCGCGCCGGTAATTTTTCCGCTCTCGATTCCTCTGAGGAATTCCTGCTCGAGCGAAGCGAGGATCTGATCGCGCCGTTGCGCTTCCGCCCGACGTTGCTGGTAATTGTTCAGCCAAAACGCGGCGTAAACACCCACGAACACCAGCACCAATTCGGCCGCCCAGCGACCGAGACGCGAAAGATGGGAACGCTCTTTGGTTTTCTCACTCATTGTTAAGCCCGGACCTCTTGCGATGCTTAACATCGTCAGCAGCCGGATTCCAGTAAACGGCGTTAAAGCGGAACTCCAAATGCAACTGCCGCCTGGAGAGCTGCAATCCTGTCTGGGACTTCGACGCCCTGAGTAATCGCAGGCAGGATGGCCGGCCTGGCAAACGAAACGGCGGCGACCGCTTCCGGCTCGCCGCCGTTCCCCATCGCTCCCAAAATCGGGACGCGTTATTGCTGCATCGCGTCGTGCAGTTCTTTTCTGGCGTTCATCATGTCCTGATGCGCCTTTTGAACGGCATCGAGCTTCGTCTGCTGGTCCGCATTCAGCAGGGGCCGGATTTGCGACAGCGTGCTGTCCATCACCGTTTTCATTTTCTGCATCGCTTCCTGATGAATGGCGACTATCTGCGGTTTGGCCTGATCAAGGATCGGCTGAACCTTTGTCTGTTGGTCAGATGTGAGGTTCAACTTGTCAGTGAGATGCTGCAGGCCGAACGCGTGCCCGTGCCCGCATCCAGCTCCTCCGGAGCCCGGTTGTGCCTGGACAACGACAAAGCCGCCAAGAGCAATCGCTCCGGCGACGATAACTGCTAATACGTTTCGTTTCATATGTATGTTTTTTAATTTTCCCTGTGCGCTCATCGCGCTTTCAAAGATGATGACCGCAAGGGCAGAGAAGCGGTTACAATTTTTTCTTTGACGCGCTGGTCGTAGCGGTGTTTGGCACATCAACCTCTACGCACAAACTTGTAACCGCAACGCGCCATTAGCAGTCATTGGTAATGGTGTGGATACGATCACGACGACATGGATGATTCTGACGCAAGCGCGCTGGTTCAGGCTGCGCTGCAGCATGACGATGAGGCAGCTCGCGCGCTGGTGCGGAAACTGTATCCGTTGGTGTCCAAAATCGTCCGAGGCCATCGCCCGCGCCGAACAGCGGAGGAGGACCTTTGCCAAATGATTTTTATCAAAGTTTTCCAGAGATTAAATCAATTTTCCGGGAAGGTGCCGCTTGAGCATTGGGTGTCGCGGATCGCGGTGAACACTTGTTTGAACCAGATCGAGTCGGAGAGAGTCCGCCCTGAATTGCGGCACGCAGATTTGAGTGTGGAGGAGCAAGCGGTGATCGAGAATCTGGCCACCTCCACCGAGGAGCTCGCCCCTGACCGGCGCTTCGCTTCGCGGCAACTGGTAGAGCATCTTTTGACTGTGCTGAAACCGGTCGAGCGGCTGGCCGTCGATTTGCTATACTTACAGGGATGTTCGGTCGAAGAGATCCGAAAAATCACCGGCTGGAGCGCGGCGCTGATTAAGGTGCGCGCGTTTCGAGCCAGACAAAAAATGAAACAACAGCTTGCGAAAATTTCCGCAAAAGAAAAACAATGAAGGACGAAAAAATCGATCGGTTGCTGCGCTCTGCCGCAGAGGCGCGCGAAGAAGAGCCGGCCGGAATGCCGTTCGGGTTTGACACCCGTGTGGTCGCGCTCTGGCGTGCCGCTGCTTCGAGATCGAATGGCGTCGTCTCGCTGGTGCGGCGCGTCGCTCTGTTGTCGGCGGCCGTGATCGTCATATCGACAATCGCAGCCGTTCGTGAAGCGAATCAAAACCGCGAGCTCGGTGAATCTCTCACGAACGAATTCACCATCGCGGATTCCGCGATCCAGGACGAGTTTTTGAGATGAACCGCGCGTTGCAATGGAAACTCATCGCCGCATTTATCCTCGTGTTTGTCGCCGGTGGAATTAGTGGCGCGTTCCTGGGAGGATTGTATGCGCAGCATCATTTCTTTGCGTTTCATCGCCCCGAACTAATCGGTGGCCGCATGAAGGAAAGGCTCCGCACGGAGCTGAACCTGACGCCGGACCAAGTCGCCAAGATTTCGCCCATTATCGACAAAACAACACTGCGACTCAGAGATATTCGGCGAGATACGGCCAGGCGCGTTCATGAAACGATAGCGGAGTCGCACAAGCAGATGGCTACGATTCTCACAGAGGAACAACGCCAAAAACTACAACAAATCCAGGAGCGGCATCAGCGCTGGCGGCATCGCCATTTTCACGAACCTCCTCCGGTCGAAGCCCCGCCGTCGACGCCGTAGAAATGCTGTCGTGTGCGCGGTCCTCAGCACATTATCTTCGCGTGCGTTCTGATCAGCAATCTCTTCTGAGGACAGCGGACTACAGCAATTGCGATCCCGTCAAAATCGCAATCCGTTCTCAAAAAAGATTCGTTCGCGCTCAATGTTTGCGCCGCGGCTGAGGAAAAGATCGCGCAGCTCGGGCGAGTAGTAGTCACCGTTGTAGAGTGGATTGAGGCCAAAAAACACTTTACCGCCCGGGGCAAGGTGCTGCCGCAAGTCGCGCAGGAAAAAATCCCATTCCGCTGTCCCCCATCGCTTTTTCCCCGGATGGTAAAGATTGAAATTGACTGAAAACGCTGTGATCCAATCAAACTCTTGACCAGGATCGGGCAATGGCTCAAACGCGCTAATCTTCCAAACTACTCGTGGAACTTCGAAAAGCTCCAGCAACTCCGTAAAAAGAACGACGCGCTCGATGTCGAGTCCCAAAACGGAATGGCCGAGGTTTTTGAGGATGAACAAGAAAAATCCGCCGCCACAGCCGAGATCGAGCACGTCTTTCGGCGACGAGCGATGGAGGTTCAAGTCCTGCACCCGTTCCCGATTCAATCGCAACCACGGCTCGATGTTCGCGTATTTGGCGTAACCCGCGGTGGAGTTCGCATATCGCCGCTGGATTTCCCGAGCGCGTTGCTGATCGATCTTCGCCAGCATCGGCGCAAGCGGTACGCGAAAAATGGACCGCTGGGCCCTGCGCCAGCCGCGCCGGTATGTCAGCGGCTCGGTAAACTTGAGAATCTTACGCGAAATCTTCATTCCTTATTCGTGCGAATCAGAATTGTAGGGCAACCGCTCCGGTTGCCAACCGCAGCAATGGCAGACGGTGCGCCTGCCCTACACATTTTTGATAATTTCGCCAATCAATCCCGGGCCGCGATAAATGAAGCCTGTGTAAAGCTGAATGAGTTGCGCGCCGGCCTCGAATTTCTCCCGCGCCGATTCGGCATCGCAGATTCCGCCGGACGCGATCACGGGAATTGTAGACCGTGCAACAATTTCACGGACCGAAACAGTCGCTTTTTCACGCAGAGGCGCTCCGCTCAAACCGCCTTCCTTGTCGCGCTCAGGAGGAACTGACGAGTGATCGAGTGTTGTGTTCGTCGCGATGATGCCTGCCACTCCGTTTTCTACGCATACGTTAAGGATTGGTTCCAATTCGCTCGACGACAGATCAGGCGAAATCTTAATGAGCAGCGGTTTTGTCGCCGCCTCCGGCTCATTGTTAATCGCTTGCAGTAACTCGGAGAGTTTTCGAGGTTCTTGCAGCTCACGCAACCCCGGCGTGTTTGGGGAGCTGACATTCAGAGTGATGTAATCGGCAAAATCCCGAAGCAGTCGAAACGAGTAGAGATAATCGTCCGTAGCCCGTTCGAGCGGTGTTGCCCGGGATTTTCCAATGTTGATGCCGACTGGAATTGCCGGCCATCGGCTGCTTTCGCGCAATTTGGTGAGCCGTTCCGCGATGACGTCCACGCCGTCGTTATTGAAACCGAGTCGATTAATCAATGCTTGTTGGTCAGGCAATCGAAAGATGCGGGGCGTGGGATTTCCTGGCTGCGCTTTCGCGGTGATGGTCCCGATCTCGACAAAGCCGAACCCGAGCGCTGCCCATGCTGGCAGTGCAACGCCGTTTTTGTCCAACCCGGCAGCAAGTCCAATTGGATTTGGAAAGTTCAAGCCGAAGAGCGTTCTTGGCTTTGACGGCGGCTGGAAGAGTCTGAGCCGGTACAGCGCGAAATCCGAATGCGACGCGACGCGGAGCAACTTGATGGTGAGACGATGCGCGGTCTCGGGATCCAGCGAAAACAGCAACGGCCGGATGAATCGTTCATAGCCGTTTTTCATGTACGCCGCTTCAACGCTTCAACGGTTTAACGTTTTAACGCACCGATCTCATTTGCCGATACAAAACTGGCTGAACACGGAGTCGAGAATCTGTTCCACGTCGACTGTGCCAATAACTTCGCCGACAGCGCGCAATGCCTGGTCCAGGTCAACGGCAATGTACTCCGCCGACAATCCTTCGCCCATGGCCGCGCCCGCGCGATCGCAGGATTCCAGCGCCCGGCGCAGGCAATCGCGATGGCGAGTGTTGATCGCGACCGCGCTTTCTGGTCGGAGATTTTGCTGTCTTATCCGCGCGAGAATTTCGGTTTGCAGTTCCGGCAGGCCTTCGCCCGTCAGGCACGAAATCCGCCACGCCGGAAAACTTTTCCAGTCCTTGTCCTCAGGTAAATCACTCTTGTTTAAAACAACTATCTCGGTCGAGGCGCCTGCCTCCGACGCGGTCCCGTTAAAATGCGGCGGCTTTGGCGCGTTACGATCTGCGATGTGAAGCCGGAGGTCTGCCAGTTGCAACGATTTTTCGGTGCGTGCGATCCCTTTGCTCTCCACTTCGCTTTCTGACGTGCGCAGGCCGGCAGTGTCGAGCAATCGGATCGGCACGCCTTCCAGGTTAACCGTCTCTTCGATCGTATCACGCGTCGTGCCGTGGGTG
>WNGC01010897.1_pt1 | contig 10216 bp, 7 predicted proteins | sample 5400051 | NCBI WGS metagenome assembly WNGC01 (sample SAMN13153368, study PRJNA577476) | soil metagenome | isolation source: 20 cm soil or saprolite under grassland replicate 2 | place: USA:California | collected 2016-06-15 | reverse complement strand
TCATTGTCCGACGGCCGCGCAGGCAGCCGAGACGTGCCGGAAGGTCGTGAGGGTCACGCTGCGCGCAGCCAGCTCTTGCGTCCAGGAGACCGTGACCGTCAGCGTCCACAGATCCCCCCCGGAACCCCTGGCGGCGCTCACGTCACGCCGGTAGCGCGCCAGGTCGGGTCGGTCGGACAAGGGCGGGAGCGGCGAGTCGAACGAAGACCCGCAGGGGGACGCCGCCAGCCGGGCGAGGGATTCCTCGGCGAGGCTTGTGGCCGTCTGCATGTTGCCGGCCAGCGCCGTGGCCCGGAGGCCGAGTCCGAACGCCGCGAAGACGACGAGGGCGACGACCGCGAACACCACCAGGGAAATGAGGATCTCGATGATCGTCAAGCCCGCGTCTGAGGTCCGATGGCGATTCATCCCGCTCCCCCCAGGCGGTATTCTGTCGGGGAGGAGCGGACTCCTTGCCGCTCCGGGGACTGGAGCGGCCCTGCCCTTGACGGGCAGGGCCGCTCTAGGAGAATTCCGGGACTGCGTCCCGTTACTCGTTGTTGCCGAGGATATTGGAGTAGTCGGACCAGCACCGGTAGTGCTTGTGACGTCCGTACTCGAAGAACAGCTGTTCGACTTCACCGTGAGTGTACAGGAAATATCCCGTCCCTACGAACCATTTCTCGCACGGCTCGCTTGGGTGATTCGACGAGTAGTCGCCGTAGCGGTCGTTGACCGCCGGGTTTCTATCGGCGAATTGAAGAGACACGGGTTCTTTGACCAAGTCGAACAGCCCAAGCCCGGTGAACTCATCGGATACCCCCACTATCAGCCGGACCGGTTCACCCCCACCCGCGTTCGCCCCGCCCCACGCGAGCACCATCCCGAGGTCCCCCAGTTTGTTGGCGGTCACCTCCGGGAACCCCATGCAGTATGCACTGTTGAAGATATGGGGGTAGGCGACGGGGAATTCGACGGTCGGAACGCTGGCGCCGCCCGTCAGAGGGATCACCACCCCGTCGATATGCGCCTGGACCATGGGGGAAGCCGCGGGCCCCGCCTGCCAGTAGAAGTAGAGCTTATCGTCGGTGACGGCGCCCTCGAAGTTGAAGCCGATGAGCGACGTGTTGATGGCGGTGATGTAGCCGGTGTTATTGGACCCGCCGGCGCAGTTCGTCCCCGGGGCGGCGGAGGAAGAGAACGGGATGTTGCGCGTGAAGTTGTTCGCCGCCGCGAGTGTGTCATCCCACTTGAATATCCGGAGCGTGGTGTTGTTGATCCGGTGGGCCCAGATCATGGTGTGCTTGATGTTCGTGCCCCGGCTGGGCCTCCACACCTTCTGGCCCTCAATGCTGCCGGCCCAGGAGGTAAAATTCCCGGTGGTGGAGAGAGTCGAAGACCCCGCGCAATTGGCGAGCGCGGTTTTCGGGTACCGCAGCATGAACGCCGTCTGCGACCCCCCCGAGACAAAGTTGACGGAGATGTAGAGGAAGTTCTTGGTCAGTCCGAGATGGGGGAAATCGATCGTGCCGGTGACAGGCCCGAGGAAATAGGTACAAGATGGGGCGGTGTCGCTAAACATATGCTGATACACGTCGAGCCCCACCGCTGTCTTGGATAGGTCGCCGTTGGTGTAGAGAGAGCTGTGGAAGACGACCCGCGTGGAGTCGTCGTACATAACGTCATGGTCGCAGCAGATAATCGGCGTCGCGAGCGGCCCGGGAGTCACGGGTCTGGGAGACCAGTTGAAACCGCTGTTGCCGGACGCCTCCACGTGCGCGCAGTTCCCGGCGGCGAAGGCCGCAGCGCCGTTGTTCACGGCCACAAGTTCGGCGACGTCGGTCACGAATGCGCCGCAGCCCCCCCCGGGGGTATCCGATGCGATAGGATCAAGGTTCTCGTTCGCCGGCGCAGGGCCGATGCCGTCGATATCGATGGCGCTTTCCGCCCCGACGAGCGATAGTGTTACGGGCTTGGTTCCGCCCACCAGCGCCTGGGGACCGGCGACCAGCGGGACCGCGCTCGGCCCCTGAGAGACCTGCGGCTCCTGGGCGGCCATTCGATTGCGAATCTGTAGAAGGCGATCCCGGATCGTCTGCAGTTCCAGGGCCGACGCTTGGGGCGCCGCCGCGCCGCCAGGCGGCGCAAGGTTCAAGACCGTCAGCCCGGCGGGGAGAGCCCCCGTACTCTGGGCCGTCAGTTGGGGCGTCGAGAACGGGTAGGGCAGACCCGCGAGCACCAGGGTGACGATCAAAGCCGGTAACAGGAGCAACCGCCTAAACGCGTTCATCTCTTTCCCCCCCATCTTCTAGCGATTCGTTCGCTTTGCTGCCCTGGCACCGGGCGTCACGCCCCACCTCCATCCCTGCGCCGCGGTCACTTATGTAATTGCGACAACCCGCATGTCATTTGAGAAAAGCCGGTATTCGTGCGACGAGAAGCTCGATCGGTCGGTCGATCAATTAGGGATATCGCCTATTTCTTTAGGGTATTCACCCTATCCAATCTTCACAGAATCTTCCATGAAAGTGAATCCTTCGCCCGAATGTGTACAAACGTATGGTGAACGTATGTTCGCTATAGTAGAAGCTCAGGATGGGCCACATCGGACGGATCGCGGGGCTGGCGAAACGGAGGTGGTCCTCCATCGCGCGGCCAGGTATCCGCAACGAATTGGTATACTAGACTCCGCTCCGTGCTGATCCTGGACCGAGTTCCTCATCGAGGGGAGGACGCCCGGCCGTGGCGGCCTCGAGGAACATGTGATGCCCACACACATCAAACGCCGTGCGCTGCGCGAGTGCGATGGCACCGCGCTGTTGGTGGTCCTGATCGTGCTTCTGGCGATCGCCGCCTGGTCTTCGTCATTCGTCTGGTTGATGAACCAGCAGCTCACCAGGGCCGGGGCGCGCCATCGATCCGCGGCGGCGCTGGCGGTCGCGGAAGCGGGGGTTCATCGGGCCTTGTCGATCCTAGAAGGGGTGGCGCCGGACGCCCCGGTGCCCGGGCGGACCTGGCGAACCGAGGAGTATGCCGAGACGATCCACGTCGGGTCGCTCGACGGTCAATTCACCCTGGCGCTCGTGGATGATAGCGACGGGGCCATCGTGGTCACCAGCGACGGCGAGGTCGGCGGGATCGCGCGTCGCCTCCGAGCGCGTGTCTATCTGGATTCGCCTGCTCAGCTTGCGGCCCTGTACGGGGCGAGCGTCGTCCGCCTCGAGCACCCGCCGACGGCCATGTTCATTCTTCCGTACGGTGGCGTCGCCTCCCCGTGGATCCAAGTCGCGGCCGGCCGAGGGATCTGGCTGGCCGGACCCGACGTGGCCATAAACAACCCTTCGATCCCGTTCCAGGCCCGACCAGGCCCGGTCGATGCGCCCCCCGAGACCCAGGCTTCGACCGCGCCTCCCGATCCCGGTCCGGTCCGCGTCTGGCTCGGCCGCGGCGCTTCAGTGAGGCTGGATCAGCGCAGCCAGCCGCTGAGCGCGGACGAGCTGCGCGCGATGGGGGTCAACATCGAGGAGATCGTGCAGACATCCAGGCCTCTGCCCGCGGCGCCGGATGTGGATAGCGGCTTCTATCGGAGCCGGGCTGCGGGCAACACGGGGAACGCCGGCACCAATGAGGCCGCGGGGAAGTTCTTCGGAGACGACGGCCTCGTCCGCAAGCGCGACAGCCTCTATTCGCCGCGGGAATGGGATCTGCTCCTCAACTATCTGAATCGCGGGAATGGCTCCGGGGTCCTCCAAGGGGTGGTCTACGTCACGGGCGGCATGACCCTGGGCGAGGGGCGGCGGCTGCAGATCGCCGACGGCGCGCTCATTACCGAGGGGACGGTCCGGCTCGCCAAGGGGTCGTCGCTCGAAGTGACGCACTCCGCGGCGACCCGCCCGCTCCCCGGAGTCGTCACGCTGGACAAAGGGGAACTGCTCGTCTCGCCGGGCGCCACCCTGCGCGTCCACGGCCTCGTCTACACCCAGGCATTCGATGTCGCGGGCGATGCGCGCGTCGACATCGTGGGGAGCCTGCTGGCCGGCGGCTCGGGATTCAGCTTCAACAACGCCGGCGCCGCGGTGGTGATCCGCTACGACCCGGCGGTGTTGGGAACGCCGGGGCTCCTCGCCCCGTCGGGCGCTCCGGTGATTGCGTGGGTGGCCCGCTGGGAGGAGCTGCCCTAACCGCACCATCCCATCGTCGGGAACCTTCGCTGTCCGGCCTGCGTCTTGAATAGGTGCGGATGGAGCGATGCTGATGGGTCTGGAACGGCGGGGTCCGGTTGCGCGTGTGCTGAAGGTGCTCGCGCTCAGCCTGAGCCTCGGTCTCGCCGCGGCGTGGCGGCCGGCGGTGAGCGGGCCGAGCGGAGCCCCGCCGGCGGTGCTCCAGCAGCTCCCACCCCAGAGGACGCCCGGACCTTCCCCAGCGCTCGGCGGGGCCGCGGCCGATCTCGGACTGCTCATGGCCGTCGAGTCCGGGAAGGTCAGCGTTGTGCCGAGTGCGCCCGCATTGAAGCAAGGCGATGTGATCCGGGCCGTGATCGCCAATGGCTTGGAGCGCACGCTGTACACTGAAGATGAGAAGACCGATTGCTCCATCGTCTTCCTCGAGCGATCAGATGCAGGCACTTGGCACCCGGTCCCCGGTTGTGCCCTGGGGCGCCTCCCCTTGGTGGTCGCCATCGGCCCAGGGCGGGGCCGGGTCGTGACGATCAACCCGTTGAGCATCCACCTCCGGATGGGGAAGCCGCCCACCGCGAAGCCAGCGGTAGGCGGCGGGACTTACCGGATACGCTTTGTCTACCGGGTCGGCCTCGCCAGAGGAGGGCAAGAGTTCGCCGCGCTCTCTCGCTCCTTCAGTATCATCCCCTGAGCAATACGGGGTGTCCGCCCGCGCTATCCAGCCGCCCAGCCCAGGTGCCAGAAGTCTCAACGCAGCACAGGTTTTACCTGGCTAGATAATAGGGGGTTTTCCCTGAGCCTCATTGACTCCCCATGGATAGAATGGGGCATACACCTGATTGGCCGTACCCGATTGGTCATCTACCGTTGATGATGATGACAAAGAGTATCGATGTGACAATGGCGCATGTAGCGATACAGCGCTGGGACCGCGGCGCCTCGGGTGCCGTACATATGGTCGAGCCTTTGGAGGATGCTCAGATGGCTCCTGAGGAACTGCGTGATAGGCCCGACATCGCCCCGCGGCTGGCCGCTTCGACGGCGGGTCATCGTTGCCGACGACCATGCGATCTTCCGCGAGGGACTGAAGGGACTCCTGGAGCACGAAGGATTCGAAGTGGTCGCCGAGGCGAGCGACGGTCGGGAGGCGGTGCGGCTGGCCCAGGAGTGCCGTCCGGACGTCGCGATCCTCGATCTCGCCATGCCGGTCTTGGATGGACCGGATGCGGCCGAGGAGATCGCCCGAGTCTCGCCGCAGACGCGGTCGATTCTGTTGACGATGTACTCGGAGGAGCCGTACATCATCAAGGCCCTGCAGGCGGGGGTTCGGGGGTACGTGCTCAAGACGCAGAGCGCCACAAATCTGGTGAACGCGATCCAGGAGGTCATGCAGGGCGGATTTTACCTCAGCCCGGGCGTGTCGCGGGCCATCGTCCAATCGTATCTGGGCCGGAGCGAGACGTCCTCCGGACAGCTGACGGCGCGGGAGCGGCAGGTGCTGCAGCTGGTCGCGGAGGGGAAGACGACGAAGGAAGTGGCGCAGGCGCTTGGGATCAGTGTGAAGACCGCCGACTCGCACCGGACCCGGCTGATGACCAAGCTCGGCATCCACGACACGGCCGGGTTGGTCCGCTACGCTATCCGCTCGGGTCTGATCCAGGCTTAGAAGGTCACCAGTCTCGGTTCTTTCTAGGGGACGGGGCGTCCAACGCCCCGTCCCTCACCGTGTCTAACCGCCCCCTGCACCGCTCACGATGGTTCCGGCAAGCTGCTGCATCATCTCCCGGCCGGCAATCCTCAGCGATTCCGCCGCGGCCTGCACCGCGCCGTGCAGCGCTCCCGCCGCCGCCGTCAAGAACGCCGCGGCCTGGCGGTGCTGCTCCATCCATCGCTCACCGCCGGCCGTGATGCCCGGCATGGTCGTGATCGCGGTATAGACGCCTGCGATCATCCCCAGCATCAACACCGCGAGGACGATGGGGAGCAGCAGTGTGGAAGCGTTCCCGGGCGCAGCGGCCGGGGCAGTGCGGCTCTGGGCATCGCTCGTCATTGGGATCGCGGCCAGCATCGGCACGCTGTACCCGCCCTCCGTCTGTGAGAGGAGCGCGGTCACGCCGTACGCCTCCTCAGCCTGGGGCAGCGCCGGCGCCCCGAAGAGGCCCGCGGCCGCGGGCCCGGGCCGGGATCGCGTGCGGTTCTCGAAGCGGTCGATGCCCAAGGCCAGCGCCGCGCCGCCGAGCAACCCCAGAAGTCCGGCGGATGCCGCCTTCGCGGGCAGCTGGTTGGGGACCGGCCGGCCGGGGGGCGTCGCCTGATCGACGACCACGAGGGCGGCTTGGCCGGCCGAGGCGGCCTTGCTCTCCCGGATCAGGGCATCCCGGCGCAGCGAGGAAATCTCCGTGAAGAGCTGCTCGTCGACCCGCACGCTGCGCTGGAGGCGCAGCAGGGCCAGTTCGTTTTTGGACACGGTGCTCAGTCTGGCCTGCAGCCGGGAGAGGATTGGGGTGATTCCCGCCGCCTTGGCCCGCGCGGTATCCGCGTCCACTTCGCCGCTGACCATCTCGCGGACAAATTGTTCGCGAATCGGGCTGGCCGCCGACGAGGTGTCGTTGACGACCTTGGCCGCTTCCGCGTTCAAGCGCCTTCGATCATCGGCGATTCTGCCCAGCAGCATCTGCACCTTGGGATGCTCGTCCGTGTACATCTGGCGGAGGCTGGCCAGCTGGAGCTCCAATCCCGTGAGGTGGTCACGGATCTGGGCGACCACCGGATTGGTGGCGATCGAGACCGAGGCGAACCGTCCGTCGCGCTGAGCGGCGAGGTGCGACCGGATGGCGGCGACGCGCGAGTCCGCGCTCGCGGCGTTCAGCATCGCGGCGTCGTACGCGGCCTGCAGGTCGAGGATCCGCTGGCCGGTGTGCGAGATCTCTTCCGGCAGCGCGAGCGCCCCCGTTTGAGACTGAAATTCGGACAGGGCCTGCTCCGCCGCGCCGAGCCGATCCTGGGCAAGCGCAAGCTGCTCTTCGATGAACTTCCGGGCGCTGGCGGCCTCGGCGCGGTTCAGCTCTGAATAGAAATCGATCAGTCCCAGCGCCATCGCGTTGGCGATCTGCGCGGCCCGGTCCGGCCGCCCGTCTACGGCGCTGAGGATGATGAAGTCGGTGCCGGGGATGTTCCTGGTCCCGATGTGCCGGGACAGCTCCTCGGGGCCGGAGGCTTGAACCTGCCCCGCGACGCGATCGACCAGCGTCCGGCTCCCGAGGAGATGCATGACATTGTTCAGGACCGTCTGACGGTACGCGCTCTGGACCGTGGACAGGCTTGAGTCGCCGGAGGCGGCGGGCGCGATGATCAGCTGGGGCCGGACCATCAGGCTGACCTCGGCCCGGTATTGAGGAGCCTGGCTCGCCTGTTGAGCCGCGACCCCTCCCACCGCCAGGGCCGCGGCCAGGACCATGATCCACGCCCGCCTCCGGAGCATGCCGAAGGTGCGGCGGGCCGGCCGGGGGGGGTCGAAATCGTTCGGCGGCAAGGGACCGGCGGCGGACCCGTATCGGGGGCCCGGAGGGCTCTGCCGGAACCACAGCGCGCGGACTCCGAAAGCTCCGAAAGCGCTCTCCTTCTGCTCCTCCCGCAGGCTGAGCGCCTTCCGCCCCTCCTCATCGCGGTCCGCCGCGCCGGCGCGCTCGCCGAATGCGGCACGATACTCCTCGCGCGTCGGCCCGGGTTGCTTGCCGAAACGGCAGTTCCACTCTTCGCACATGAGCCAGGTCTGACCATCGAGCGTCACCCACTCGAGCCTGTGGCCCAGCGGACATTGCTCCGGCCAGGCGCCCGTCAAGGGTGAACCGGCAAACGTCAGGTTATTCATCGCGCAGCCTCCGCATGGTCGTCCCGGCTAGAAGATGCCGAAGACATACTTGACGAAGCTGAGCACATTGAAGAACTGCGCGGCCTTGTTCAGGGTCATCCCCTTCTCTGGGACGTACACGACGTCCCCCGGCTGCAGCGGCAGGTTTTGACTCATGTCCTTGCCGCTCAACGCCTTCCCGAGATCGGCTGAAATCGTCTTGGTCTTTCCCCCCACGAGCCGGACGATCCCGACCTGGCTGAGATCGCCAATCTCAGCCTGCTGCCCGCCGGCCAGGCCGATCGCGTCGATCAGCTTCATGGGTTTGACCTGATCGTACGGGTACGTGCCGGGTCTGTTGACCGCGCCCAGCACGGCGATCCGATCCTGAGACTCCGGGACGACCATCATGTCGCCCGCCTCGAGGGGCACGTTGGCCTCGGTGTCTCCGGTGAGGACCTTTTGGACGTCGACGGGGATCTGTTCGCCGCCTCGCACGATGAACGCCCGCTGCGGCGCCGCCTGGGGTGTGACCCCTCCGGCCCCGGCCAGAAGATTGGACACGCGCTGACCTTCCAGGAAATCATACGCGCCCGGGCGGTTGACCTGTCCCAGGATGACGATCCGCTTGTCGGCCGCGGGCACGAAGAGGACGTCCCCCGGCTCCAGTTTGACGTCGGGGCTCTTGCTCTTGGCGATCGCCTCATGGAGGTCGAGGTCGATCGTTTCCGTCTTCCCCCGAATGATCGTCGCCTTGGCCAGGTCCGCGCGGTCGGTCGGTCCGCCGGCGCTGGCCAGGAGCTCCAGGACGCCCACGCCGGGCCGGATCTGGAACTCCCCAGGCCGGTTCACCTGCCCCAGGACGTAGATGCGGTCCACGCGAAATTCGCGGACGGCCACGGTGATCGATGGAGCGACAAGATACCGTGAATAGCGCTTGGTCAGGTCGGCGGCGAGCTGCGAGGTCGTCTTCCCCGCCGCCGTCACTTCTCCCACGAGTGGGAGGTCGATGGTGCCTTCGGGCTTGATCGTCACCGCTCGGGAGAGATCCTGATCCCCGACGACCACGATATCGATGGTGTCTCCCGGCCCCAGCGTATACCCTTCTTTCACCGCCGCTCCCATGGCGCCCGCACTCAGGCCGGCCACGAGGCTGCCGGCCAGAAGGAGCGCGAATAGGGTCGGCACGCGCAGATTCATCCAGGTTCCTCCTTTTGGTCCGCGGCAACCGTGAGCGCCGTTCGAGGCCTGCCGGCCGAGGGCGGGCAGGGCCTGTTACCCGCGCGGCGAAAGGACACACCGCGGACATATCACAACAAAGAGAATAGATGCGGGCATGCCTGGGTCGGAATCAGGTAAAGCCCGGACCCATAGCAGGGGAAAACCTCCATGAGATTCAGTAGAAACCTTCTCCCAGGACCATGGGAGGCCGGCTGGAGAGCCGTGCCTTCCTGAAAGTCGTGCTTAAGGAGAGTGCCGTCATTGCTTGAGCGTCCATGGGGATCCCCTGAAGCCATTTTGGGGTAAGAAATGCACTTAAGGAGGATGGTAAACCCATTTTGGATACGTTATCATTTCTGCGGCTGTTTTCTACGGAGACCCTTTGGTGGCGCAATTTCTCTGGTCCCTTATCGCAGAGGTTCCCGCCAATTCGGCCATCTTCTGCCCCTAGGTGTTCGCGGGGGAGGGTTTACGTTTTCTAGGGAGAACTGGCTCGCTTGGAAGATCGCTAGGGTGATTGGGCGTTTACCTGTATAGGACTCAGGTATTCACCCGATACGATTGCGGTGGATTCCATGCCATGGTAGGTAATGGATTGATATCGCAAGTAGGTACATGCTGGCCTGGAGTGGGGGGCTGGCTCCACCTGGGGTGGGGCCGGCTGGGCCGAGGGAGGGGACCCTTTGCGTGACGGAAAGATGAGCCCGGTCGTCGCCCATCTGGAACGAGACGAATCGACGGTCACGCTCCTCCGGGAACTCGTGGCCCACCTGCGGCAGAACCGCACGCAGCTGCGGGAGGAATGGGCGCGGCGGATCACCGAGGCGAAGCTGCTGACGGCGATGAGTTCGGACGAGGTGTTCGCCGAAGCGACGGCGGTGTACGACAACTACCTGGAGGCGCTGGAGACCGGCTCCATCGAAGCGCTGGAGGCGTACGCGCGGAACCTGTCGGAGCGGATCATCCCGCGGGGCGTGGAGACGGACGA
>WNGC01010053.1_pt1 | contig 10216 bp, 9 predicted proteins | sample 5400051 | NCBI WGS metagenome assembly WNGC01 (sample SAMN13153368, study PRJNA577476) | soil metagenome | isolation source: 20 cm soil or saprolite under grassland replicate 2 | place: USA:California | collected 2016-06-15 | reverse complement strand
CCGGGGGCAGGAGCAGAAAGATGATCACGGTCAAGCTCACGGTGGCCGATCTGTACCATCATCGCGCAAGCGTGGAGGATGTGGAACGGCAGTTGCGGCTCGACAACCCGCATTACACCGAAGTGGAAATCGAGATTCGCCTGCGCAAATACGCGCTTGCCGCCGACATGTGCAGGGTGAGTCGCGCGCAGACGCGCGCCTGGAACTGGACGGCCGCCGGCCGCGCGCTGAACGGGGCCTATCTCGCCCTCGGTGAGGAACCCCCCATCGCCGACAACCACGAGGCCGGACTCGCGCTCCATTGCGCCAAGCATCCCGTCCAGAAAGTCTAGCGACCGCGCGTCACGGCCGCCGATAGTCGACGCCGTATTTCGCGTAAATGCCGGCGATCGTGCCGTCGGCAATCAGTGCGCTGACTGCCGCGTTGACCGCTTCCACGAGCGGCGTATCGGCGCGCCGCAGGCCGACCGCGACCACCCATTTCAGCTCGGGTTCCGAATCCTCTGCGTGGACGAGCGCTAGCTTGCGGTGAGCATTGCTGTGGTTGTAGTACCCGATGGAGGCCGGCGAGATGGCTGCTGCGTCCACATCGCCTTTCCCGACGGCTTCGCACATGTCGTCCTCGAACCCGAACGGCACCATTCGCGCGGGCGTCTTACTGACGATCAGGCTCGCGAGCGAGTTCATCATCACGCCGACGCGGGTCCCTGCCTTCAACTCGCGATAGCTCGCGACTGTCGGGCGACCCGGCGCGAATGCGAGCGCGACGCCGCCGGTCTGATAGGGCAGCGAGAGCTTGATCGCCGGCCCCTGGACATCCGGGTTCGCGATCGTGTCCATCAGCATGTCGCAGTCCACCATCGCGGCGCGCATGCGCGGAACGATCCAATCGATGTGCAGCCGCACGAGCAGCCGCCGGGCGATCGCCCGGGCAATCTCGATCTGGAAGCCGGGCGTCTCGGGTCGATTGGCGGCGTAGGGGAGCGCGTTGGGATTCGCGCAGACGGAGATCTCCCCACGCGTACGGATTTCTTCGTACGGACGCGCGTGCACGAGCGGCGTCGACGTCATCGCGCCCAAGGCTGCCGATGCAGCCAGCACGACGATGCACGAGTGTCGCGCGCGCTTCATCCCGGTCCCCCTCGCATCAAGGCTTGAGTTCGCGAATATAGCCGACGATCGCTTTCAGCTGTGCGTCGTTGAAGGCGGATCCGAAGGCGGGCATCTGGCCCGGCTTGCCGTTCCTGATGCGCGCGATGATCTCGCTATCGGTGAGTTGCGTACCCGCGAGCTTCGGCCCCTTGCCCGCCTCGCGCCCGCCCTTGAGGTGGCACCAGCCGCAAGTCGACGCGAACAGTTGGTTGACGTCGAAGTCCGTGTGCTGGCCCGACTGCATTGGGCCGCGTTTGTCGGGCACCTGCGGCCAGACGCTCGCACAAAGGCAGAGCAAACCGAGCAGCACTGCGCACTGGCGGAGCATCAAAAAATGCAACGGGGAGACGCGATGCGTCTCCCCGTATGCTTGGCCGCTCGTCAATTACGGCAACGCAAACACTTTGAGCACGCCGGAGTCCTTCGGCATCTGCGCAAATACCCCGCCGAAGAACGCCGGGTAATCATCGCCGGCGAGGCCGCCCCAGCCGGTTGCCACAGCGATGTACTGCTTGCCTTTCGCCCGATAGCTGATGATCCCGCCGTTGTGCCCTTGCCCGTTGTTGTGTTTCCACAGTTCCTTGCCGGTGCGCGCGTCGTACGCGCGCAACCAGCCGCGCGGGTCGGGCACGAACAGCAAGTCGCCGCCGGTCGACAACAGACTCGCGAGCGGCGGCTCGGGGAACTTGACCTCCCACGTCATCTTGCCGGTGATCGGGTCGCGCCCCGAGACGTGGCCGTGCGCCTTGTCGCCCTTCGGATTCGTGATGTTGAAGTTCGCCCCGATGTTGAGCTGCGCCATCGGTTCGAGGATCGGCGTCGTCTTGACGATCTCGAGGTCCATGCACCACTCGTTGCCGACCTTGTAGAGCAACCCCGTCTTTGGATTGTATGAGCCCATGTTCCAGCTCATGCCGCCGGCGATGAACGGGCACAGGTTCTCGTGCTTGCCCGCGGTCATGTCACGGCGTCCCACCAACTCGCCGTTCGGCTTGATGTCCTGTACGAAGTTGATGTTCTTTATGAGCCGCCAGACGTTTTGGACCGTGGCATTGCGGTCGTACACCCAGACGAAGCCGCTCTTGCTCGGATGGATCACGTACTTCTTGCCGCCGCGCTCGAGCATGACGAACTCGCCGGTGGCGCTGTCGAAGTCCCACGCATCATGCGGCAGCTCCTGGTGATAGGCCTTCAGCTTGCCGGTGTCCGGGTCGAGCAGGATGACCGAAGTCGTGTAGAGGTTGTCGCCGGGGCGCGCGCCGGCCGTCTTCCAATCGGGTCCCGACCAGTCGTAGAGCGGCGCCGGGTTGGCGGCCCCCCACCACACCGTATTGGTCTCGGGGTCGTAGCCGCCGGCCATCCACCCGCCGCCGCCGCCGGTCCGCCACGAGTCGTTGAGCCATGTGTTGCGCGCGTCGCCGTTATCTTCCTCGCCCCCTGCCGTGTAGAACCGCCATAGCTGCTTGCCGCTGTTTGCGTCCACACCGAAGATGGGTCCGCGGTCGGGCCACTCGCCCCCTTGCGCGCCGATGATGACTTTGTCTTTCACGAGCAGCGGCGCGCCGGTAAACCCGACCGTCACCTTTTCTGAGTTGACCAGCTTCGTTTCCCACTTGAGCTTGCCCGTCTTCATGTCGATCGCTGCCAGCTTGCCGTCGAGCGTACCCATGTATACGTTGCCGTAGCCGAGCGCGATGCCGCGGTTGTACGGCGAATGGGTCTGTTTCGCGACCAAGTCCTCGTTGAGCTTCTGTTTGTACTGCCATAGGACCTCGCCCGTCGCGCCGTCGAGCGCCCAAACCTGGTTATAGGACCCGGAGTAATACAGCACACCGTCCGCCGCCAACGGGTAAGACTGGAGCCCTCTGACGGAGCGGCTCGCGACATGCGACCACGCTTCTCTGAGGTTGCGCACGTTCGTGGTGTTGATCTGGGCGAGCGCACTGTAGTGCCACGACTTGTACGAGCCGTGATAGGTGAGCCAGTTGTCAGCCTCCTTGTCCGCGTTCATCAGCCGCTTGGCGTCGATCTCGGCGGCCGTCGCGGCCGCCCCGGTGACTAGCAGCGAAGCGAGTGAAAGTGCGAGCACATGCCGCCATCGAGTCATTGGATACCCCCTTGGGTCTAGCGATTCGTGAAAAAGTGACGGGAAATTAATGATAGGCGGAGCTTTTCCATGCGCCCCGGCCGGGCGTCGCGGGATATCATGCAGTCGCCAGGCGCGGCAAGTCAAGCGCCGCGGCGCAGTCATTTGCCGCTCAGGTTTAATTTTTTCGCGATGTCGGCGATGCTTCCGACCTCCACCTTGAGGAAAGCGCCGAACTCCTCGGGCCGGCTGCCGACCCCGGTCGATCCCATCTCGAGAAAACGGTTCCGCACCTCGGGCGAATTCAGCGCCGCAACCACCGCGTTGCGGATCGTCGCGATGATTTCCCTCGGCGTGTTGGCCGGGACCAGCAGGCCATTCCAGAGGCTGAACTCGTAGTTCGGGTAGCCCGACTCGGCCACCGTCGGCACATCCGGCACGAGCGGCATCCTGGTTTTCGATGTCACCGCCAGCGCGCGCACGCGGTTGCCGCGCACGTGGCCAATCGCGACCGAGAGCGGCGAGAAATAGACCTGGGTCTCGCCGCGGATGATGGACAGAAGCGACTCGCCGCCGCCCTTGTACGGCACGTGCCGCAGGCTGATGCCCGCCTGGGCGTTGAACAGCTCGGCGGCGAGGAAGGTCACGGTGCCGATCCCCGCGGAGGCGTAGTCCAGCGCATCCGGCCTGGACTTCGCCAGCGCCACGAGCTCGCTCACCGAGCTCGCCGCCACGGTGGGATGGACGACGACGATGTGAGGCGCCGAATCGACCTGCGTGACCGGCGCAAAGTCGCGCAAGAGCTCGAACGAGGGATCCTTCTGCAGGCTGACGTTCGCGGCCTGAGCGTTGTTGATCATGATCCAGGTGTAGCCGTCGGGCGGCGCCTTCGCCGCCGCCGCGGTGCCGATGTTGCCGCTCGCGCCGGCGCGATTCTCGACGATCACCTGCTGGCCGAGCACAGCGGGCAGCGCGTTTGCGACGAGGCGGGTCGTGGTGTCGGCGCCGCCGCCCGGCGAGCTGGGCACGATGCATCGGATAGGCTTGACCGGAAACGCCTGCCCCCAGCCGGCGGCGGCCCACATGCATGTCACGACTGCGATTGCGATGAGCTTCAGCCTCAGCAGCGGCCTCTTCATTCCTTTCCTCCTCTCGCTATTCGGCTACTTGGCGCCGTGGGACGCGATGGCCACGACGGCGGGATTGCCGGAGCGGTTGCTCCAGGAATGGTTGCTGCCCCTCTGGATGACGATTTCGCCTGCCTTGACCGTCACTTCCTGCGTATCGAGAACCAGCACGATCTCGCCCTCGAGCACGATGCAGAAATCGAGCGTGCGCATCTTCTGCATGTAGGGATGCGGCGCACGCGGCGAGTAGGTGGACGCCGCGGGAGCGCCTACCGACTTGAAGTACGCCGCGACTTCCGCGGGGCCCGCCTTGCCCTTCCAAGCCTCGTCCGGCGGGAACGTGAAGACATTGAGCACGGATCCCCTCGCCGGCGGCTCGAGCGTGTGCCGAAGCTGCAGCGTCTCGAAGACCAGCCTGGCCGGCGCGCTGTCGGCCACCCAGATCCGCTGCAGGGCGAAGCCCGGCCGGGCGGGGTCGACGCGCACGTCGGGCGACGGCGCGTCGCTCACGAGGCTCGAGCGGCTGGGCTCGCGATCGATGGCGACGACGCGCCGCGCAGGCCTCACGCCTGGCGGCAGCTTGTGATCGGGCTTCGGCTTCATGACGCGGTCGTTGCCCTGCGCCGTGCCCGCCGGTCCGTCGATGAACTCGGCTTCGAACATATCGAAGGCCATCATGCAGCCCGTCTTCGAGCTGTCCCAGAGATGCCACGCGCCGACATCGACGACGACCTCTCCAGGCTTCAGGACGAGCGTGCAGTCGTCGAGCTCCATGACGCGCTCGCCGGAGAGGAGGATGCCGTAGTCCACCGACTTCGTCTTATGCATGTAGGAGCGGTTGTAGTGGTTGCCGCCGCCGCGATCCCAGGTCCGGCCGTGCTGCTCGGGCGCCTTGTACGGCTCGTTGGGCGGCGATTGCGCCGTCTTCGGGAGCCAGTGCACGACGCGCAGATGCCCGCCGCCGACCGGGCCGGGGAATTCGTCGTTCCATGTGCCCGCATCTTCGGTGCCCTCGAGCGGCGGCGGCGTCTCGCGCCCCACCCAGAAGTCCGTATGCCCGCGGCCCTTGAAATTGCTCTCGTGCGTCCCGGGCGCCGGGCCGTCCCAGACCACCTTTCGTGATCGATCTGCACCGCTATCAGGAAGCGCGAGACTAGGTTGTAAGCGCCGATGGTCGCGGTGAGCTCGACCAGCTCCCGCGCATCGAAGTGAGGCCTGAGTGCATCGAAAACGGCGTCCGGCACGTGGATCACCCTGGTCATCGAGTCGGTGTATGCGAGCACGGCCCGATCGGCCGCATCGAACGCCTTCGAGCTTTCCCAATCGCGCAGCGCGTCGATTTTCTCGCGGCTCACGCCTTCCTTCTGGGCGAAGGGGATGTGGCTCGTGTATTCGTAGTCGGCGCCGTTGACGATCGCTACGCGAAGGATCGCGATCTCGCGGTACCGGCCGGGCAGCTTGCACTGCTGCCGCACCGCGGTCAGGAAATTCAGCCAGCCGCGCGCCACCGGCGGGCTGTTCAGCAGCATGAGATACAGGTTGTGCAGCTTGCCGCGCTCCTTGCGGATCTGCGCGGCCAGCGCCTTCACCTCGTCGTCTCGGTTATCGTCGGCATAGGGAATCCGCGCCATGGTGTTCCGCCTCCTCTCGGCTGGGTTCGCGCTCCCCAACTGTAACACCGGTAATCCTTCATCCTGTACGCAATAGCGATCTCGGACTCGGCACGTATCAGATTCAGATTTCACGTCGCGTACCTGTAAGGTCTTTATTTGCCCAAGTTGCGCGGGGAGCTGGAGGCGGTTCGTCTGCGTTGACAGTGTGCTCGGCTGAGGAGCATAGTGGAGTCGCAAGTCGGCTCGTATCTCCTTGGGGGGAGAGATGTCGAATACCGAAGAAGGTCTGTCTCTGCGCCGGCCGCTCCCGCGTCTGGTCTGGCAATCTACTCCGCGTCCTGTCGCCGCAAGCTCGTGCGTCCGACTGCGCGTTAGACAACTAACGCTTCCATCGAGGTCGTCTGGGGAGGGAATGTTATGAGAACGTCTGGGCCCATAGCAATACCAGTACGCCTGTCTTTCGCGCTCGCCCTCGCCGCGAGCGCCGGGCTGACGGCGCAGGCCGATGACAGGGACGACAGGAATCTGCGGGCCGTCCCGTTCGTGTTCATTGGCAACGACGGCGATTGTGGGCCCGGCACGTTCGGCAGCCATATCGTCACCTCGGCGTGGCTCGGCGGCATGGGCTTGCCGGACCGCGGCGGAGATACGGCGCTCAACGGCGTGGCCGCCACCAAGGACGATCCGCATCGCGGGCTGCTGCTCTCGAAGAACGGCCCGGCGATCGATTGTTCCGCGGCCGGCGCGCGAATTCTCGGCGCGCGGGGCACCCTGGTGGACGCCACCACCGCACTGGGCTTCGACTATCGCAACGGTGGTCACTGTGGCGCCGGCGCGCCGCACTTCAACCTGACCGTGGAGCCGCCGACGGGGCCGAACACCTTCCACTTCGTCGGCGGCTGTGCCAACGGCGTCCAGGCGCCGGCGCCGCAGGATCCGGCGCAGTGGACGCGGGATCGATTCCTGCTGACGGATCCAGCCCAGGCGTTCCCGGCGGTGCCGCCCGGCAGTCGTATCGTCAGCCTGACGATCATCTACGATGAGGGCACCGACACGGCGTCGCTGCAGGATCCGAACGGTGTCGGCTTGGCCGTCGTTGACAACATCTTCGTGGCCGGCGAGTTCATCCGTGCCGGCAACGCCATCGCCGACGGCACGTCGGGCGAGGTCAAGAAGGACCGGGACGACGAGGATCGCGACAACCGCGACTAGGGCGACGACGGCAAAGGCAGCGACTAGCCTCTCTTCGTAGCGGATGCGAAGGCGGAGCGACGAGCCTCGCCCCCGCGCCCCGCCCGCCCTGATGCCCTGATCGGCGCATTTGCCAAGAGTTCGCCAATGGGCCTGCCTTGACAATCGGGCAATTCCGTACCCAGCAGCGCACAGAACGTTGGGGCGAGGTCCATTATGGAGATAGTCCGGTTCAGTTTGCCCGCCCGCACGTTTCGACCTACCGCGACAAACAATCCCTGCGGACGGTGATCGCCAGTGCGGACATAACTGTTAACGCCTTCGACAATGCCTATTTTTTTGGATTGAATTCGTACCAGACTGCGCGCCGGATTGCCGCAAGTTGAACTGCCAAGCGGCCTCGCATCGGTCCACTCCACTACCAAATCGGGAAGGTCGTCCAAGTATTGTCCCTGATAGTGCTCGGCTGTTCGTTTTATGCATTTGACGGCAGGCTCACCGGTATCCGAGTAGCAAAGGTCAAGCAAATCCTCGGACAATTCATCACAAAACCGATCCATTTCCGCACCACGGTGGATCCGTCCTGCCGGTTCACGACCCACCACATTCAGCCTGAGTCCGCTGATAGGGAAACCATTGTCCATCAAAAAGCATTTGCTGTTTCGCAGATCCAGTTCGCGCAGATGAGGCGGTAGACTTGGTGTATTGACAGCGTCGTCAATCGCGCTTCTTAACCTGCGACGAATGCCATTCAAACGGCCCCGGACGGCGGCAGGCACTTGCTGCCACCACCATGTCAGAACGCTGTCGACATGTTGAATAACCTTCGACTTGAACGGCACCTGTCGTCGCGTTGCAACACCAAGATTGACGAGAATAGCCGGCAAGAGGAACTGAGCTCCGCACTTGTGTGCCATGCGGTGCCCGGCGAGCACAATGACCATCGCCTCATCTCCAGCTTCATGGATCACTTCTCCCAGCGCCGTATCGATTGATCTGTACACTTCCTTCAGCGGATCGCCCGTAAGTGCCGCGGTCGTCGGATCGTAGCCTGGGTGCTCCGAGTCGTGCAGATGCCAGCATTGGTGCCCGATGCAGTGGCTCTCGGTAAAGACTTGGGCAAAGAAATCCCAGCCCCCCTGACGCAGATAATGCCGCGTCAATTCGGATTTTACTTTCACGCCTTGGATCAATTTGTCGCGCAACGTAAGGAAATCTTCCGGTCGACTGCCGTGGCTGTTGCAGGATGTGCTCAGCGGGTGTCGCCCGAAGCGCGATAGCAAATCTTCTTCAAAAGATTTCGGCCACGCCCGAAAGCCATAATTTTCATCGTGGGAACCCCACTCGACAGATTGGATTCCGTTGATGTCTTCCGTGATGCCGCTAAGTGGAATATCCAAGATCGCAACGCGCTTTCCCGCTTCACTAAGAAAGCTCCAGAACGGCTTGCGTTTGATCAGGCTGTGTATTCCATGCCTCGCCGGATCTACGCCGTTGTACAGACTCGGCCAGATGCCGCCGACGAAAAATTCTTCCGGCGCCAGCGTGTCACCGACTAAGCCGCGTTCCAGCAGGGATCCGAAGTTCGGCAGCCATCCCTCGGTTGCGCCCTTCTGAATGACGAATTTGTCGCCCGCGTCGATTTCAAGGAACAAAACTTTTGTCGCGGCGGCCATATCCGAATGTCCCATTACCCTTTAATTCAAAATCGTTGTTGGGAAGTTCGCATCGTTCATAAGCGAAGGAGGTCAGTAAGCGCCGCATATAGCAAATGCCGCGTATAGCTTAAATAACGCCAGCCTCCAGGATAGATCAGGCTGTTCAGGTGATGAGTGAAAGCCGCCCCGAGGTTTCTTCGCTCATCCAGACATGCCGCAGAGCAACCGTGAAATTGAGCGCCGAGTTTGCGGCGAAAGCCCCGTCGTATATCACTGGGGATCGGAAGGGAGAGGATTGTTCGTAACGCCTCGATGCGTCCAAAAAGCGCCTCCCGGGAAACATCCAGCGACAATGGCATCCCTATGTGATGAATGAAAACCGGCGACGACACGAACGATACCTTATGAGTCAGACACAAAACGACGGCGAGATAGGTCCATTCATAATATTTCGCGATATGGGAGAAGTCCCTTTCGGAAACCGCGTCGGACCGAAAAAGCGCGCCGCCGGGGTGTAGCCAATTTCTCTCCAATAAGGCGCGAAGGGGATTCGCACGCAATAAATCAATGTCGGTCATAGACTCGATATCCCTGAATCCGTCGCGTCGGATATATCCGTTGCCGACGATCACATGTGCCTCCGGATCGCGGCGAAATCCTGCACTGAGATTGTCCAATGCTCGCGGCAGTAAGACGTCGTCGTCATCAAGTTCTCCGAAGAACGGCGTCTCGACATATTTGCGACCAGACCTTAGAGCCGCCGGCAAACTTTCTTCCGTGAACCGTATAACAGTGACATTTTTGGTCCGGCTCAGCTTCGCAAGCACCGCATCGTCGCAGCGCCCGCCATTGGCAACAATCAATGCGCTGACATCAACGCTGGTCTGCGTCAGAACGCTGTCTACCGAACGGGCCAGATAGTCCCGGCGTTCGGAGAGTGCAGTTGTCGGGATTATGACGGTTACACGCGGTTCCATAATGTCGAAGATATGCTCAATTCGTCCATTGCGCACGGCGCTGCGCCTAAGCCCTGTCGGAGACGGACGCGCAAGGTGGCGGTAGAATATCCGATCGGTCACCGCCGCCGCCGTCATGTGAAGGACAACACCCGATGTCACACAATCTGTTCAACACGCTGCAGGAATTCAAGATGGCTTCGGGCAAGACCGGCAAGTTCTATTCCCTGCCGGCTCTGGAAAAGGCGCTAGCCGCCAGGATTTCGCGCCTGCCGGTGTCGATTCGCATCGTTCTCGAATCGGTGCTGCGCAACTGCGACGGCAAGAAAATCACCGAAGAGCATGTCCGCCAGCTGGCGAGCTGGAAGCCGAATGCTCCGCGCACCGATGAAATTCCCTTCGTGCTCTCGCGCATCCTGTTGCAGGACCTGAC
>WNGC01008978.1_pt1 | contig 10224 bp, 9 predicted proteins | sample 5400051 | NCBI WGS metagenome assembly WNGC01 (sample SAMN13153368, study PRJNA577476) | soil metagenome | isolation source: 20 cm soil or saprolite under grassland replicate 2 | place: USA:California | collected 2016-06-15 | reverse complement strand
TGATTGACGCGCCCCTGTTTTCAATCAGGTGGTGTCGGATCCCGTAGGTCCGCACCAGTCACCCATCAGGTTCAAGGCTTTGGGATCTGTCCTCTACGGGCAGCGATCTCCCGCCCCTGGCAATTTTCATTGCCCCAGAAAACTATCGGTACCACGCCGCGTCCAAGTTATAGGATCACAGATCCTGTGGCTCTCCCTGTTCGGGGGCCAACCCTAGTGTGGCTCACGGCGTGGGCGTCCATCGAATCACAGCACCGCCGAGTTGTCTATATGATCAGGGACGGGATAGCCTGCCAATCGGACCATGTGGTTCTAAGCCAACCCGCGCCAAGGCTCACTATCCCATCCCAACCGTTAAATTGATCTGTTAGGCAAACGCCTTAGTGATATCAAACACAACCTGATCTTTGATAATGTAGTAGCAAGCTCGGCAGAGCTTGTGCGCCACTGCTTTGATAGCCACAATCGCATGGCTCTTGGATTTCTTTTTCTGATAGAAGCTTTTGATCCTCGAACTAAAGCGGATCGCAAAGTTGGCTGCCTCCACAAACGCCCAGGCCAAATACTTGTTGCCGTTTTTGGTATTGCCGCTTCCTTTACGTTTGCCGTTGCTGATTTTGCGGCTCCCCACACACCGACAGTACGACGCGTAATTGCCGACACTGGCAAATCGCTCGATCTCTCCGGTCTCCAGCATGATGGTCAGCGCCAGGATGGGCCCGATCCCAGGTACCGTCTTTAGAAACCTGAACTGAGGGCGCAGCTTGACTCGGTCTTGGACGGTTTTTTCCAGGATCTCGATCTGGGCATCAGCGCTGTTCATGACCGCCAGATTGGCTTTGAGCGCTAGGACGAGATCCGGGTTGGGCAAGACTCCATCGACATGTTGGATATCGAGCGCTTTGATGTACTTGGCGCTGATCGAGTTCCCCGTGGTGCGGCTTATCAGACTCTGGATACTGAGAAGGTTTGCCGTCCTCTGATGCACGAGCTGGCCCCGCTTGCGCAACAAATCACGCACCACTCGCTCTTGCTTAGGATAAATGTAGCCCTCCGGTAAGACCCCCAGTCGAAGGAGATGGGCCAGCCACCGCGCGTCGCTGTGCGATGCCCTGAAGCGATGCTCGATAGCTCGAGAGCTGCTGCGCGATCAACGAAAGATCGTTGGGCAAGCGCTTCTGATACACCACTTGATCTTGCTCGTTGATCACCACCGTCACGTTATTGGTGGAATGCAAATCAATCGCTCCGTACAGTTTCATCCCGGTTCCTCCTTTGAGTGGGTATAGGGTTGGCTTCCCCGCACCTTACGACCTCTCGAAGGAGCCTGCTAGATGATTATCGGATCTGTTCAATGACCTCCTTGAGTTTGCGATGCCGTGAGTATTTGAATATCCGACCCACTCGCTTGAGCAGTTCACTTTGCTTCTTTCTCATCGGGGTCCGCAGAACGAATCGCTTGCCGAACCGATTACAGCCCGCTCTAAGATCAAAACCCAGAAATCCGAAACTCCCGCCACCGCCAAAGTCCACCACTTTTGTCTTTTCTTCATTAATCTCAATGTCCACTTTCCTCAGCTCTTGGCCCAGCCGCCTCTGTATCATCGCTATATGCGGCTGCCATTGCGGATAACCATCGACCAAGATCACCATGTCATCCGCGTATCTAGTGTACACAACCCGTTCCCATCTTCCCGCTCTTCGCCGCTTTATCCTTTCTTCTTCCATTGCCTGGTCCAACTCGTTCAAATACAGATTGGCCAACAACGGTGAGAGCACCCCTCCTTGCGGAACTCCCTTGTTCCCGTTGGCCTTCAGTATCTGCTTGACCAGGTGAAGGACTTTAGGGTCTTGCACCCTCTTGGCTAACTTTTGAAGTAAATGATGATGGCGAACGTTGTCGAAATAACTCTTAAGATCTACGTCGACGACTTGGGTGAGCCCTTGCACCAGCCCGTGGACAACTCGATCCAATGCCTGATGAGCCGTACGTTTGGGCCGGTAAGCGAAAGAGCTTTGGTGAAAATCGGCTTCAAAGATCGGCTCCAAGATAAGCTTCAAAGCTCCCTGAACAACTCGATCCTTAATGGTGGGAATTCCGAGCCTGCGGGTCTTGCCATTCCCTTTGGGTATCTCTACCTGCCGGTTCTTGCTCGGCTTGTACCTGCCTGCGTGAAGCTCCCGTAGAATATCTCCGAGAAACTTCCCGACGCCTCGGATCTCGATGGATTGAAAACTCTCTCCATCAATACCCGGCGACCCGTCATTGGCCTTTGCTTCTTGATACGCCGCTGTTAAGGTCTCTGTCTTTGTGACATGTACATAGAGACCCCAAAACCGCCACTGCTTCTCGGCTTTCGCCTTACGGTATATCCTTCGCCTCAGTTCTTGCAGATTAACGGAAGGCTTTATCATCCCTCCCTGCCTCACCTTGCGGTCGAAGGAATCAAACTCAGCATGGCCCCTTCGCTCCATCCGCATTACCAGACTTCATTGCTACTATGGGCCACTCCGCCATCCTGTTTGCCTTCGGCCCTTTTCCCGTGTCCACAGTTATAGGACCGATCCTTCTCCAGGAATTTCTCCTGGGGCAAGCAGGACTTCTCCAGTTTCCATCGTGTCTTTGTTACCGTGTCGCCGCCAATACCCCGCCGATGTAAACTATTCCCTCAGCCAGTCTGAAATAGCCCATATTGTCTTCGCCGACTTTTGAACGGCTCGACCATCGGAAACTAACCCGTCTTTGACGAGGCTTGCTCAGCGTTCACTCACGTTGCAACCCGGTCACTTGCTCATCAGCCTTGCGCTGACTTTGTCGGTAGGCTTCAGCATGTCGATTACTCTTCATGCTGCTACTCAAGCTAGGCGGCTTCTGGCTCTTACCGCCGCGGGACTTCCCTCACGCAGTGAGAGTCACCCTATGGATCACGACAGCAATTCATCTGGACACACCAAAAGTAAAGTCGCGACCTCGTGACTGGTGCCTCTCAAGCCCCTTACCGACGCGCCGCTTTTCTTTGCATTCTTGGCGGAAGTGCTACGGAATACCCGGCGTGTTCAGCCGAATCTTATAGATGCTCGTCCGCGCCGCGATATAGAGCGTCTTACGGTCGGCGTCGCCGAATTCGACATTGGCAGCGAGCTCGGGCGTTAGAATCGTGCCCAGATGCTTGCCCTCCGGCGAAATGATCCAGACTCCGCCGGCTGCCGTTTCATAGAGGTTCCCCTTGATATCGACTCTCAGGCCGTCGGTAATGCCGGGAGTCGGGTCTTGGCTGATGTCGATGAACATCATGCCGTTTGTGAGCGTGCCGTCTGGCTGGACCTCATAACGCTTGACGAACTTGTCGCGGCTACCATTCGCATAGAGATACTTTTCGTCCGGCGAAAAGGCGAGCCCGTTCGTGTTTGGTATATCGTTGATCACCAGACTCACCTTGCCGTCCCTGAGCATGTAAACGCCGCCGAAATCCAACTCCTTCCTGGGATCCTTTTCCCTGAGACGCAGGCCGCCAAAGCCGTCCGTGAAGTAGATCGATCCGTCCTTCTTCACGACGACGTCGTTGGTGCCGCCGAAGCGCTTTCCTTCGTAGCGATCGGCGAGGACGGTGCGCTTGCCGTTCTTTTCGATGCGATCGATCGACCGGCCTGCCCACGTCGCGATGATGAGTCGGCCCTGTCGGTCTAATGCAAGCCCGTTTGACCCGATCATGGGAAACTCTTCGAACCGCGGGTCGTTTCGATCCTTCCCATTCGTCTGTATAAAACCCACGCGCCAGATGTCCTGTCCGGTATAGCCGCTGTGGTCCAGATACACGGACAGCTTGCCATCGGGGGTCCACTTGTAGATCACATTGGCGGGGATATCGCTGAACAGCAGGTACCCGCGCTTGCCTTGCTGGACCCAGAGCGCTCCCTCGGTAAATCCAAAGCCGCCTTTCACTATTTCTAACTTAGCGTCGGGAGACACGAGTTGATCGAGGGCCGGATCCAGTCTGACGACTGGTTTGTCACTCGGCTTTTGCGCTTTTGCCGGGCCGGCTCCCATGGTTATGACGAACAAGACCACGACAGGCATCCACAATTTTTTCATGGCTAAGCCTCCCTCAAACCGAGTGTCATGGATGAACGGCGTTTTCGAACGGCATCATAGCGGCTCTGGATCGGCGCTTCCAAAGGGGAGAGCCAGAGGTAATGGGCCAGCAAAATCTTCGAGCACGATTCTGAATCGCCGGAGCTAAGAAAGGCGTCAAATTTCTTAAAAGAATTGCTATTACCGTCAAAATTAAGTTCAGCGAGTTTTGGAATTGCTGATCTAGCCATACTGAAGTTGACTCGACGCTGTCAGTTTGGATTGAGCAACGCTTGGATCCGCGCACCTACATCACGACCACCCGGGCTTTGAGTTTTCCTTTGGCCGCGCGTTCGAGAAGCTTGTCAATTTTTTTCTGAACCTGCTGACCGATCTGTTCATGTCCACATTCCTGGCATACTGTGCAGGGAATATTTTGCATTTCAATGAGATCGGTCTGCATTGTCGTTCGCCCCGAATAAGTCCTCGAACCGCACTGTGGGCATTTCCCTGGCATAGGGTTCAATGTAACGTCGTGAAGAAAGACATATCGGATTTACAGTTACAAAGGTTGTAATGCTGTTATCCCAGGCCAAGCTTGCGATCGTGCTTACATGCGGCGGCAATCAGCCAGACGCACTTTCAGTCTGTCATCTGCACCTGAGTAGAGAGGTGGTATCGCAGGCCGTCGATCTCGTAATCCACCTCGCCGAAAAACGCGAGATGGCCTTTGTCGGGCGGAGTCACCTCGCCGACAATCTTCCCGTTCGACAAGCTCACCTCCTGCTCGCTCCATTTAGCAGTGCGGAAATCCGTCGTCGGTGTCTGCGCGATCCAAAGCCTTGCGCCTGTAGGCGCGGGCGTCGCAGCGATGGTCAGGCGCAGCTTGCCGTTCACGCTTTCATGCTTCCAGCTCAAGTTCGGCATGGGAGTGCCGCTGATTTGATGGCGTGAGAAAGCCGCGAGGCCGTCGATAAGATCGTTCAACTGATCCGGCTGCGGTCGGTCTTGCCGTCTCAGGTTATGGCCAGCGTTGGGAACATAAAGCACCCATTTGTCGGCCGGGATGCCGTTCCAATAAAGATTGAGAGCGTCCGTGGCCCAGTAAAAATCATTGGTTCCATTGATGATCAACTTAGGCATAGTCAACCTGTCGCGGTACGCCCAGGGATCGACCATGCTCAAGAGGCGCTGACCTTCCGGTGTTTCCGGTATTGGCAGCAGTCCTCGGCGGCTGTAGGGCGCAAGCCGGGAGCTATAGGCGCCGAACGCTTGGAGCTGCCGCGGCATCTGCTCGCGCATGTTGAGCGTATCGATGACCACCGGGGCAATCGCTCTGACGCGCGGGTCAACGGCAGCCGTGAGCCACGTCGTCCAACCGCGCTTCGACGCGCCCGCGACGATGAACTTATCGATCGGCGCGCGCCATTCTTTCTTGCCGAACGCCTGCAAAACGTCCATGGCTTTGACGACGCTCTTCACCATCGGAAAGAGCAGAGGCCAGTTTTCATCCTTGGTATTGAGATAACGGACAAATGTCTCGGCGATCAGATCGTCTTCACGGAGGTTACTGTCGAGTAACGGCTGATTCGGAATATGATAGAGAAACGCAACCGGAGCCCTGATCTTTCGAGCCAGTTCCATGCCCAACCAAACATAGTCGGGTCTCGCTGAACCACCCGTGACCCACAAAAACATCGTCGAGTTCGGCGCGACACCTAGAGGCCGATAGACTTGCAATTGGTGCTGCCATTTATTCTCCTGCCAAATCTGTGACACGAAGTGGAGATCGTAAATCCGGTCTCCGGACTTCTCGCTGTCGATCTTATTTTTCAGTTTCCACTCGAACTGAGCCTCAGGCTTGCGGACGTATTCTTGCAGATCGGCCCAACCCGGAGTCGCAATCAAACTGACTCCAGCACAAGCAAACAACGTAAGAGCAATCATAAACCTGTTTCGCAGGAGCATGGACATTTTCCTCTGTCTGTAACGTCGCGCTGACGAGTACTCAACTCATCTTATCAGGTCTTACGACGGACCAAAGCCTTTGGGCCGTTAGCAATCGGCGCCTGCCAGCCCGTAGGCGACAAAGCCTGCGAAATCTGATGCGTCAGATTGAACGCGCTTCACCAACACGATCACGGTAGCTCGAAGATAACGAGCAATCGCTGCTCGATTTCGAAGATGGGTAAATCCGGCTTTCGCGTTGCTTCCTTCAAGAAGAGAACTCACCGCGGAGGCGCAGAGGACACCGAGGGGGAGAGATTGGAAATTAAACCTCTGCGAACTCTGCGTCTCTGGGGTGAATCCTCTTCCACGGTAAACCTAGAACAACCACTGTGTCACAGTGTGGTGATGTCGTAACTCGCGAGACAACGATCAACCAAGGCCTCCGCAGCCGCCCAATCGAAGGTGCGGAACTCGCGTCCCTGGATAGCTGCGGGCTCGCCCGCGTAAAACATCTCGTACTGGAGATGACGCGAGCCGAACTCCGAGCCGAGAGCGTCCCATAAGAGCTTTAAGAGCTTCACCCGCTCGCCGCCGCCCGCTTTCGGCCAGCGCACGTAGCGCTCGATATCCGCCGCCGAGCCGCTCGCGCGTAGCTCACCCACCGTCGCCGGCAACTGGATCAGGCTGCCGCCCATCAGCCCGCGGATCTGGTTGAGCAGCGCCGGATACATCGCCTGCTGGAACACCTGGCTGGCATAGAGCAGGGCATCCTTGGGGCGCATCACACCAAACTGGTCGGGCTCCGCCGCGGCCTCGGCACCGAGGATCATGCCCTCGACGACGAGTTGGGCGACCGTGTCACTCGCGGCCGAGCGCCCGCTCAAATCCATGCAGCGCTTAACCAGCCCTACCAGGAACTCGAGCTTGGCCCACGATCGGATGTGCGACTGGGTGTTGCCCAGCACGTGCGCCGCGGTGACGCTGAACTGACCCGCCGTCAGATCCAGATTCTTGTAGATGAATACGTTTCCCCACGGCACGAAGACATCGTCGAACACCACCAGCGAATCGGTCTCGTCGAAGCGGGTCGACAGTGGGTAGTCGAACACGCTAGTGGGTCCGAGCGCATACGGCCGGCGCGGGTAGACCTTCAAGCCAGGCGCGCCATTCGGCACCACGCAGGAGATCGCGTAGTCGTCGTCGCCGGGCTTGAGCGGCAAGATAACCGTGAGCAACACGTAGTCCGACATCACGGAGCCCGTGCCGAGCATCTGCGCCCCACGAATGACGATGCCGTTGTCACGCTCGGCGGCGGCGCCGGCGTAGAGGTAAGGCTCGGCCTGCTGGTGCGCCGGTTTGGCGCGGTCGATTGTGGGATGGACGATGACGTAGCTCAAGTATAGGTCCTCGTCGGCCGCCTTGGCAGCGAAGCGCAAAAGATTGTCGGCGAACTCTTGCCCGCCCCGTGCGTAGAACGCGGGCGAGCCCGCGAAGCCGGCGAAAAACGACGCCACATGATCAGGCGAGCGCCCGAGCAAGCCATAGCTCGCATCAGCCCAGCATTTGATCGCGCGCCGCCGCGCCGCCAAATCCTCGCGCGTGCGCGGCACCAGCCAGGACTTGTTGATGGGTCTGCCATCGCGCGGCGAGGGGTAAGTCATCAGCTCGCGGTTGGCCGGATCGTGGGCGAGGTCGTAGAGCTCGGCGATGGTACGTATGCCGGCAGCAAAGGCCGGATGCGTCGTCACATCGGCCACCCGCTCACCGTTGAGCAGCACCGTGCGACCATCACGCAGGCCGCGCACATATTCGTCGCCTCTCCGAGTCATACGGCTCCCGATGACTTAGTATTGTGTCCCCGGAATTCTCTGGTCCAGAGGCCGGCACGATAAATCTCGGACCATACGAAGCGCCGCCTCAATACCTTGGTAGTAACCGGGAAGGTGAACGAGCGTGCGATAGCCCATGCGCTTATAGAAGACCTGTGCTCCTTCGTTCCCGGCGCGCACTTCCAGGGCGACGCTGAATATGCCCGCTACGACTGCGCATTTCTCGAGCCACTCAAGAAGTTGGCGTCCGATGCCGGCTCGCCTATAGGGCGGAGCCACAGCGAGAAGGTCCAAGTGGGCGTCGTCGTCTCCGTAGCGCATGATCGCAAACCCGGCAATCTTACTGTGAACGGATGCGACGAGTACGTTGACATCGGGGGCACCAATACTCGCTGCTACCCGCATGGGTGTCCAACGCCATCGGAGACCGTACTCAATTAAATCCCGCGACAAGTTGGCAATGGTGGTAGCGTCTGCCGGTCGCGCCAATCGCAACGATAGCTCAGAACTTGTCATGAGGTGTATGGCCTAACGAATAGCCTTTTATCCCCAAAGCCTGGGAGCAATCAAGTTCTATGCTGATGGTGCGGCAGCGATTGAGGATAAAACGGGATTGGACTAAACCGACGAGCCGCGATAAAACCGATCCGAATGATGCAACCGCGATCGAGTCCAAGGGAAGAACAAATTTAATACTCGGGCGCGACCATATGCGGTCTGCGAAGCATGAGCGCGCCTGAAGCCGATCTTAGATAAAGCAGGAGGAATATCATGGCGAAGAATATTCACGGACCGCTTTACTATGAACGGATGGGACGTACGGGGCCGGTGATCGCTTTTGTCCATCCCAACCCGATGGACCAGTCGTGCTGGATTTTTCAGATGGCGCACCTGTCAACTTGGTACCGCTGCATTGCCATCGACATCCCGGGATATGGCCGCTCGCCCAAAGCCGGTCCCGACCTGACCGTCGCCGACATGGCCCAGGCCTGTTGGGAAGCGATAGACGATGCGCTGCCCGGCGCGACCGCGATCCTGGTCGGCTGTTCGGTCGGATCGGCGATCGTTCCCTACATGTACCACCAGCGCCCGGACAAGACGGCCGCGCTCGTGTTGTCGGGCACCGGTTACAACCCCACCAAGGAATTTGCCAAGCGGCGGATCGATGCCTATACGGCCAACGGCATAGACTATCGCTGGGCATACACGTTCGAGGATCTGAGCCCGGCGTTTCGTGCGACACCGCTGGCGCATTTCTTCGCGAACCTTTTCACCGAACGCAACCAATTCGCCGATGTGCAGACGATCCTCTACCAGTTCAAAGCTCTCCAGAAGCCCGATCCGGACGGCCATCATGAGCGCATCGCCTGTCCGACGATAATTCTCACCGGGAGCGAGGACGGCACCCATCAGAGCGCCTTCGCGCTCAAGGCGCGCATACCTAATTGCGAGTTGAAGGTTTTGCCGGGAGCCGGCCATGCCTGTCAGATGGAGCAGCCGTGGCTTTTTGACCGCTTTATGATCGAATTTCTTGCCAAGCACGGCCTGTTCCCCGCAGTTTCCAAGCCGACTATGGGCGGGAAAAATCGGTCCGAAAGCTAGCGGTTTATAGGCTCGGGTGCCGGATGGCGGAAGATTTTGATTCCTGCCTTTTTCTCGATGTAGCGGCCGAAGCGAAATGTCGATTCAACATCATCAATAGGCACGTCACCTGGTTTCTCGCGCAGGGCCTCGACTTCGAGAACCGTGAAGGTGTGGCCGGGCTCCAATACGATTTTGTCGAACTGGCTATGCAGCCCCTCGAGAGAGTCGATCTCAAAGACGCGTTCGATGCCCACAGGGTTTTAATTCACAAAAGCTGTTGATAAGTTGTTAGTAACCTACTATCTAGGCTCAACGCGAAGGCCAAAAGAAGCCCGATCAAGCAAATTGCTCAAATTATGACCTGAGAAAGTAAAACTAAATCAAGGACTTTTATGCTTGCGTTTGACACCTGATTTTTGACCATATCGTTATGAGCGACGGAGCACTGTTCTATTTCGAGCGGCAACTGTCGGAGATCGATGCTTTGAGTAGGGACTTCATGTAGATGACACAGGGGTTTTGCCTGCAGGTAACTACACAATTTTATCTTGACATCGCTAACTGAAATCGAATAGGTTTCGTATCTGACATAAACGTAAACGTCCGAGCTTAAGTGCCGGGTCAGTGGTGGCCGGGAGCCCGAACAGGGAGGTCTCACATGGTCACCCTGCGATCTCACCCGCTGATGTCCTATCGCGGTATTCCTAATTGGCCGCCAAGTTGGACTTCCACATGTCTGAAAGAAAAGAAAACTCTAAAAGGCGAAGTCGGAATCCTAAAGCACGTGAT
>WNGC01005716.1_pt1 | contig 10225 bp, 4 predicted proteins | sample 5400051 | NCBI WGS metagenome assembly WNGC01 (sample SAMN13153368, study PRJNA577476) | soil metagenome | isolation source: 20 cm soil or saprolite under grassland replicate 2 | place: USA:California | collected 2016-06-15 | reverse complement strand
GGAACCGGTGAAGGCTGGGTCATCCGCGACAGCGACGTAATGGGCAACGGAATTTATAAGTCCACCGACGCTGGCAAGACCTGGACCAACATGGGGCTGCAAGAAACCGGGCGAATCGGTCGCATCGTCGTTCATCCCACGAATCCAGACATCGCCTTTGCCTGCGCCCTTGGCCGCGTTACCGGTCCGCAGCAGGAACGCGGAGTATTTCGCACCATCGACGGCGGCCAGCATTGGGAGCGCGTGCTCTTCCCCGGAGAAAACGTGGGCTGCTCCGGGCTCTCCATGGATCCACATAACTCGCACACGTTATTCGCGGGAATGTGGCAAGTGGAAATGCACACCTGGGGCGAATTCAGCGGTGGCCCCGGCAGTGGAGTCTACGTTTCTCACGACGGTGGAACCAAATGGACTCGCATCGAGGAACACGGTTTACCGCATGCACCGGTCGGCAAGATTGACGTCGCCGTCGCTCCCACAAACTCCAGGCGTGTCTTTGCACTGATTCAAACCAAGAATCAGGGCTCGGTCTGGAGGTCCGACGACGCCGGCACACACTGGAAGGCAGTCAATTTCCAACGGGCTTTGATTGGACGCGCCGGCTATTACATTCGCATCGCGGTTTCGACGGGAACCGACAATGAAGTTTACGTTGCCAACAGCTCGTTCCACCAATCGCTCGATGGCGGACAGAATTTCCAGGAAGTCCGTTGGGGAGGAGACACTCACGATATCTGGGTGGATCCCGCCAATCCCGATCGTTTTGTAATCACCGATGACGCCGGAATGAACATCACCACCGTGCACGGCCGCGGCTTCCACCACGTCACTCTTCCCATCGGCCAGATGTACCACGTCGACGTCGACAATCAGGTCCCTTACTATTTTTACAGCAACATGCAGGACGACGGAAACATGCGCGGCCCCAGCGTGCCCGTCGATTCGCAGGAGACCGGTTGGGATCGCCGCATGGGCGGTTGCGAGTCCGGCTTCACCGTTCCAGATCTGGCTGACCCCAATGTCGTTTGGGCCACTTGCTATGGCAACAAGGTCACCCGTTGGGATGCTCGCCATAAGCACGCGCGGTCCGTCAGCCCGTGGTTGCACACTCTGGACTCCCCACCGAACGCCATAAAATACCGGTGCCATTGGACGGCGCCGCTAGCAATTGATCCCTTTGACCACAACACCGTCTATTATGGTTGTCAGGTTATCTTCAAAACCACGAACGCCGGTCAAAGCTGGACAGTCACGAGTCCGGATTTGTCGACGCAAGATCCTAGCCACATCGTTCCGTCGGGAGGAATCGTTGGCGACAACCTCGGCCAATTTTACGGAGAAGTTGTCTTCGCCATTGCGCCTTCCAAAATTCAGAAGGGTTTGATATGGGCAGGGACGAATGACGGCCAGGTCTGGTACACCAAGGACGGCGCGTCCAATTGGACCAACGTCACGAAAGGCATATCCGGGCTGCCTCCTCTTGGGACGATCACCAGCGTCGCCCCTTCCACGTTCGATCCCGCCACCGCGTACATCAGCGTCGATTTTCACCTCGTGGACAATCGCGATCCCTTCATCTATAAGACCACAGACTTTGGCAAGTCCTGGAAGCCGATCATGGGAAATCTTCCGAAACATTCCCTCTCCTACGTCCGCTCCATCACCGAGGACCCCAACTGCCAGGGCCTGCTGTTTGCCGGAACGGGAAATGGGCTCTACTACTCCCTGGACGACGGCGGACGTTGGACGGCATTGGATTCCGGTCTGCCGCATGCCCCGGTCACTTGGGCGGTCGTGCAAAAGGAATTTCACGACCTGGTCATTTCAACCTACGGGCGCGGGCTCTACATTCTGGACGACATCGCGCCCCTCGAGCAGCTCGCCAAGACTCATTCCGACGCAGCAACAGTCCTTTTTGAACCCCGCCAAGCTTACCGGTTTACTCGTGGAGGCCAGGCCCATCTCACGTTCTCCCTGAAAACGGCGCCCAAGGACCCGGTCGAAATTGAAATCCTGAACGCGGACGAAAGAGTCATCCGCAAACTCAAGGCCAAGGCCCGTGCCGGCATGAACCGCGTGAAATGGGATTTGCGTTACGAGCCGCCGCGATTGGTCGCACTCCGAACGGCGGCTCCCGAAAACTCTCACATCTGGAATGAGCCACGCTTCCGCGACTCCGACTCGCGTCCTATCACGCACTGGGGCGCGAAGCCTGCCGAAGTTGGCCCGATCGTCGCACCTGGGGCCTACTCAGTGCGCCTCAAAGTCGAGGGACAAACCTATGTTCAGCCCGTCACCGTCCTTCGCGATCCCCGCTCCCCGGGGTCCGAATCGGACATCAACGCGTCGGTGAAAACCCTGCTTCGGATTAGCGACGATATCACCAGCGTCTCGGCAACCGTCAACCAGATCGAGTGGCTCCGAAAGCAGCTTGAAGTAATCGAAACCATGCTGCGCCCGCCAAAAGAGAAGGAGAAGGAGAAGGAGAAGGAGAGGCCGGTCATGGGGGAGGAGGACGAGGATTTCCCGGAGGCGGAACCTGCGGCAGAGCAATCTCCGGACAGCCCCGAGGCAAAACGCAAGGCGGAGCTTCTCAAGACCGTGGAAGCACTGGATAAAAAATTACAGGCCATCGAATACAAGCTGGTCTCTCCGGCGCTCGTCAACAGCGATGACAAATACTTTGCCTATCTCAACCTGATTTGGCTCAATGCCGAAGTCGGCACCGGCGGCGGCGACGTCGCCGGCGGCGCGGATTTTCCACCCACCGATACGCAGTTGGACACTCTCCGCTTGATCGAGACTGACATGACTGGCGCAACTGCAGAATTCGAAAAGTTTTTGAAGGACGATCTTCCGGCTTTCAACCGCGTCCTTGGCAATAACAGTGTCGCTCTGGTCGTTGCCGCTGCCAGCGCGGAGCCGGAACAGCCGAAAGGAAATTAAACAACCGGCGAGGAAGCTTTTTTCTTGCCGTGCGGTACATTCACTTCGAGCCCGGTGCTTCCGCTTTGTTCATCGCCAGCGCTTGCAGCTGATTCATTATCCGCGCGCATCTGCACCAGCCGATAGCAGCGACGCCAGAGCAGTTGCCGCAGATCACGATTTTCCGACTGGATGCCCCACGCGCGGAAAGTTATTTTCGTGCAGCAGCTTCAGCAAGACTGGGCATCCTCGCGGTCGGTCTTTTGCTTGCGGACTCGCGGTCCTAATCTCCGCCGCATCACCAATCCATAGGTCATGCGACAACGAACTCCCTGGGTTGACTCATCACTGCTCACCTGACCCTGGGCACCGAATTGTACCGAATGCACCGAAAAGACCGGTCGAAAGACAAGAGGAACTTCTCGCGTTAAGTGCTTCTACTTGTTCAAGATTACAGAGCATACGCTAATGGCTCGTAACGATGGAGCGTCTGTCTCTGATCTGGAACAATTTTTTGCGTTGCTCAAACAGATGACGGTCGATGGCTATTACACATCCGCGACGGCAATCCACCAGGATATGGAATACCTCGGCAACACTTACCTCGCTGCCTTTCCAGAATGCACTCATCGCGAACACCAGGGTTGATGCGGCTCAACGATTTTCTACTTTTGCAGACTCGCGTCTTCCAGGCGGCCACCGCGGATCCACTCGAGAATGGTCCGGTATTGGTCGCTGGATTCGTTTCCGGGCCAGCGCTGGCCGCCGTTGTGCGTCGCCAGGTAATCACCTACGTTGCCGGCGCTGTCGGTAGGCCGGGTGGGTTTGATTAGCATCAGACTCTTGTCCGGGTTGGTGATGTCCACCACGCGCATCGCGTAGCGGTAATTTTCTTTGCTGTCCTGATCCGAGAAGACGCCCTCGGCATTGGGTGGCGCCAGCTTGAAGATCACGTGGCTGGCATGGCAGAACACGCAGGCTTTGCCGTCCGCGCCGGGTTTGGCCAGGATGGGTTCGATCTTGGTGACAAAGTAGCGGAAGTCGAGCACGGAGCCGGGTTGCACGTCCTTCAACGCTTCGCTCAGGTCCTTTCCTTGCAGCACGCTGGTGCAGATGAGCTTGAGACGCGGATTGCTGGAAGTCTTCAGCTTCTCCATCGCGGCACGGAAATCGGGCCTCTGCTCCACGCCCTTCACTTTACGCAGCGTATCCAGCGCCGCGGCGCTGATGTTGGCGTCGGGGTTCAACAGGGCGGCCATCACCGTGTCCACCACCAGCGGATATTCCAGCGGTCCCTTGATCTTCAAAGCGGCGGTATGCCGGTTTAGGTAGTCCTGGTCCTGCGAAACTGCCCCTCCTGCAACTCCAAGACGTCTCTTCAAGAATTGCGGATTGCCTGCCTCCTCCAAAAGAATGCCGAGAGCCGAAGCGTTTAGACCTGCAAACGCGGTTTTCACGGTTGACTCGGTTTGGGGGTCTCCGAGAAAATGTTCGAACGAAACCCGTACAGCAGCACGCTGCACATCGGCGTTGAAGGAATGCAGCCCGGCCAGTACCTGTTCCTGGAGACCCGGTTCGTGCATCAGGCTCTTGAACGAAGAAGCGGCGTCCAGCACCTGCGCGTAGTTTGCCGGCCGCGGCTTTGCTTCGAGCATTGACCGCAAAGCGCCCTGCACATCCATCTGCTTTTCCCACACGGAGTTTTCCGGCAACGCTCCGAGCAGTGGAAGCACCACGGCCTGGCTGTCAGGGCTTCCGTGTTGCAGGATCTCCACCACCTTGCTCACCAGGTGCGGATCGGGCGCTGCCGGCGTGTCGAGGTTCAGGCTTCCGCGTTGGCCGCCTTCGTACACGTAGCGGACGGTCTGCCGTACCTCCTTGTTCGAGTCTTCCGACAGATTCAGTGCAGCGAGGGTGAAACGCGCGTCGCCTGCTTCACTGAGCGTGCTTCCTGCCTTCAGAACCTCGATCTTCATCGAGTCATTGGCGTCTTTGAGGCACGCCAGCAGAGCGTTTTCCAACTCCGGCCCAGAACTCTTGAAGAAGTGAATCAGATCGCTGTCGTTGCCGATGCGCGTTTGAAAGAAGCCGTTACGCACGTCGTACTTGAAGTCAACGGTCTCGCGATACGGCGAATACTCGTAGCCTGGGCGGTGCAGGTCGGGCACGCCTGTCACGTACTTGGTCAGAACCGCCGGCAGGCCGATCGAGACTGTATCTGCCTTCAGTTCCGGCAGCGCGTAGTGACGAATATGGAAATCCCACAACGCGTTCAAGATTCCCTCACGGCCGAGAGGGGTCCCCTCGCGCAGCACTTTAGCCAGTACTTGCGCCTGGTCGCGCACCACCGCTTCATAGCTAGCGTTGATGTGGTCTTTGTCTTCGTCCTTCGAGCTCGCCCGCACCCAGGCGGAGAGGTACCCAGTGTTTTCATCCAGCAGGTTGTACACGCTCTCCTGCAACCCGCGGCGGACCATCGGATCGGTCTCCGTGTTCAATCGAGTGGCGAGTGCTTCCAGCGTTCCGCGGCGCACCGATTGCTGGTCCACCTGCCAGTAGTACCAGCGCCATACTCCTCCAGCGGCCTCGAAACGAACGTAGGGCACCGGATCGTTGAGATCCCGCTCCAGGGCGGCCAGAAGTTCCGGATCGCTCGTCAAATCCCGGAAATGCTGATTGAAGAGTCGGGCAGCTCCCCAACGTGTGCGCGCGTTGGGCGAAGCCAGCGCCGCAGCCAGCAGTTTGCGTCCTGCCGGCGCAGCCTCCTGCCGGCGCGAGAGCACCATGCGGAGCGCATACGCCGAACTGGTCTGCACCATCTTGGTGGGATCGCCGAGACCCTTGATCAGCACCTGCCTAGCGCCCGGGTCAGCCATGTGTCCCAGCGCGCGCGCCGCAGCTTCACGGGCTAACGGTTGATCGCTTTCCGCCAGCACGTTGCGAATCTGGGCCAACACTGGCTCCGGCGCCAGATCCCAGAACTGGTCGAGCTGTTGCAGAAGCAGTGGCAGGTCATTCTTGGCGAGAGTCGTGGGAGGCGGGGGGTACGCGGCATCCCAGTTTTTTGCCTTGGTGGTGCCGGGGTACAAGGTTGACAGCGCCATCACAGCAAACTGCGTTGCCCTAAATGGCGTGTTGAAGCCCTGGTAGACCGGATCACCTTCCCAACTGCCCTCCGGCCGTTGCGCCGCCAGCAGCGCTTTCACCGCACGGTCGAGGTGTTCGTCGGTTTCGGGTCTGTGCCCGGCTTCAGCTAAGGCCAATACCGCGTTGTATGAGATAAAGTCTGCCGTCTTGGCTGTCTTGTCGAACGGATACGGCCATCCACCTTCGGGCGTCTCATACTCGTAAAGCTTGTCAATCAGCGTGTTAATCTGCGCGGCATATTTTTCGCGGTTCACTTCCGAAAGAAACATGATCTTCCAATTCAGATCGATCATATTCTTCGGTTCGTAGGGCAACGCCAGTTGCTCCACATGATCGCGCTCGGCGAGCCACTCCTGGTTGTGGGTCTCGTTGTACGCGAGGTCGAAGGTATGCCAGCTCTGTTGCGCAATCTCGAATGGGCTCACATCAGGTTCGCAGCCGTCGGCTTCGTCGCCCGGCATGACAGTCACGCCCTTGTAGTGGATCTTTAAAAACTCCGCGTACGGCAGATCGAAGTTCTTTCGCGGTTTGTCGTGAGTGACGTTCTGCTCAAAAGCATGAGCGATGAGAGGCAGACGGCTCGATACGGTGCGGGCGCTGTAGATGATACGCACCCAGTTGGTGTTGGGTTCTCCGTATAAGGGTCGGGCGTTGTTGTAAATGCGATCGGTTAAAAACTCGAGACTTGCACGCTGCGTCGGGGCGTATCCCTTCTCCACTGCTTTCAAATACCCTCGTGTTGTGAACTGCGACGGATGGCAGGCGATGCAGAGCTGGGTTTCGGAGTGCTGCATGCTAGTGCGCAAGGCGATCGCTCCCCGGCGGGGTGTATTGGAGAGCCAGGAGTCGCCCATGCTGACCAGGAAGTCCATGCCTGCGCGCACCGCATCGTGTGGATCTTTACTCGGCGGCAAGGCATATTGATACGTGTGCAACTGATAAGCCGGATGATTCGCCGCCACCCGCACGTAATATTCCTGCCCCGGCTGAAGAATGCGCGTGCGGAACTTGTAGAGGCCAGGATAATTCTGGGTCGCCTCGACCTGATAAACAAACTGTCCGTCGTTGAATGGGACCACATCCGCCTGTCCGTCGGCGTCCTTGCCCGCCCGGAAGATGTCGACGTCGAAAGGCACATCGCGATCCGTCACATTCAACAAGAAGTAAACCAGCCGCGGTTGCGCCTCGTGGAAGGTGAACCGGAACCAATGGAACCCCCTAACCATCGCTGCGTATCCATCTTCACTCTTCGATGGAGCGTAGGGGCGCTCGTCATCGCTGCCGAATATGGTCTGGCCCAGTTCGAACGGCTGGGCGTTTTGCCACGAACCGTTGGGCGCCGCAGCGATGAGGCCCCGCTTAAAGTCAGCTACACCGCGTGGCAGGGCAGCTGTACCCTTGAGAATCTTGCTGAGGGTCGCGCTAATCTCCGGAGTCTGCGTTCCGGAAGCTGAGGTCAGGTTGACCGTCACCGGTCCCGCGGCCCGCGGCTGCAGCGTCAGATAGAAATCGAGGTCTGCGGGGTGCAACCACTTGGACGCGACTTCTCCCTGCGCGTCGTTCACCGTGACTTTGACGGAGTCGGTCCCCTGTAGTTGCGCGAGGTCCTTCACCGCTAGGGTTAGGGCGTATAGGCTTCCCGGGTGCGCTTTGGGCAATTTGATATTCCTTGCCGAGGCTGGGGCGGTTTGACCGGCGTGGACGGATCGTCCGACGTGGACGATTGCACCGATGGTGCATGCAAGGATGGCAAGTGGAACGACGGCCCAGCTCGCGATTCGTTGACTTCTGGGTGCGCTCTCCATGATTCAACCTCGCGTGTGGCCCTTGGGGGGCCGAATGTGATCTCAAGGCCGTCAGGAACTATATACCGATCGGAGTTCCGCAGGCACAACTTTTTGAGACGTCTCAATTTTCATGTCGGTTATCGCAAGGGAGGCAAAACAATTACGCCCCATGGCCCAGTCCCGGCTGGAATCGTTGCGGCCACTGTGTTGTCGGCAAGATTCACTACCGAAATGTTATTCGACGGCCCGTTGGCCGAGTAGAGAGTCTTCGCGTCCGGCGAGAGAGCGATGCCCCACGGACGCTTACCCACTGTCACCGAACCGAGAACGGTCTGAGTCGCCGTGTCAACCGTGAAGACCTGCTGCCCGCGGCCCGTGCTGACGTACAGCCTGGTCGCGTCGGGTGAAAGCAGCACAGCCATCGGTTTGATCACGCCGGGTTTACCGAGAGGGATCGTCTTCAACGTCTTGAACTTCACGGCGTCCACCAGAACGACCGTCCCGTCATTTTCGGCGTTGACGTAGGCACGAGAACCGTCAGGCATGAATGCGATCGAGCGCGGACGACGCCCAACCTTGAAGGTGGAGATAATGTGGCCCGCCGCGAGATCGAGCACGGCGATGGTGCCGTCCTCTTCAGACGTAATAAACACTCGCTTTCCATCCGGGGCGACCCGAACTCCTTCGGGCTGACCGCCTATCTTGATCGTCTTCAGCACCGTCCCCGAGGCGATGTCAACGATGCTCACCGCCGACGTGTCTTCATTCGAAATTAAAAGCTGTTTGCCGTCTTTGCTGACATCAAAGTTCTCCGGATCTGACCCTCCGGGAAGAACGCGAACCATCTTGTTCTGCGCCACACTGAAAACTCCGATACCGTCTGCGCTCTTGTCGGGCGGCGGCAGCGTGCTTTCGTCCACATCAGGGCCAGCGATCGGCGAACCGCTCAACGCAACGTACAAAGTCTTTTGGTCGGGGCTGGCGTGAATCCCACGCGGGCGTTTACCCAGCGAAACCGTAGCGATGACCTTGCGGGTGCTGGAGTCAATCACGCTGAGATCGCCCGACACTTCGTTGGTCACGTAAATGCGAGGAGCCGAAGATTCCGCAGCGGTCCCCGGAGCAGGGCTGGCCGGCGGTTTCGCTGAGTTGCAGCCTGCCAGAGCCAGGCAAACACCAAATGCCAGCAATATGAAAAATCTCTTGCGCATCAATTCGTCCCCTTGAACGTAACGTCCGTCTGCGCGTTCGAATGCGGAGCCACCGTTACCTGTTGCTCCTGCCTTCCCAGTTTTCTTGCCATATCGCGACGGTGTAGTGCCGGGCGGCAGGTTTCCGATGCGGTAGCTGCCGTCTTCCCCGGACACGGCGAAATAAGGATTATCCACGACACCGATGTAAGCCTGCATCCAGCTATGAATATTGCACTTCACGTGGATCATGACCTCCCGCCGGCGAACTTTCGGGCAAGCGGCGGCTCTCCCGCTCCCTGACTATGGTTCCACTCCCGGTTGATCTGCGCCATGGGTGAATACTGTGCGTGACCGGACCGGATTTCGTAATCTGCAGGGCCTGGTTTGTCTGAATACCAAGAACGCGCGGCCTGAACCAGCACCCATTCTGATCAATCGCAACCGACGTTGAGGGCGTCGCAAAGGTTTTTCCCTCCAGCCCGGATTTCACATATACGAAGGCGTTAGCCAACCCGCCTCTGGATGACACAACCAGAGACTCATCCAACGCGTTTCCGTGGTGCGCTTCGACGCACGCGGGATCTCCGTTCATGTCAATTTTCTTCGGCAAGGACCTTTTGCCGATATAGCGAATCATTCCCGAGATAGATCCGGCCGTGAGCGGATCAACCTGGTACGCGGGAGCGGCAGCTTCTTGCACTTGCTCCGGCGGCGCAGTTTTCCTGGAATTTGGGGAACAGCCGGTGGCGATCGCCATCAAAAAGAGCAAGCAGCAGAAACGAAACGGGCAAACACGGTTCATAGAAGCAATTCTCTTCCTGCTGTCCTGAGCGAGCAGATTTCTTGGGTGATCATACCGCGCTTCCGAGTATCACTCCCAAGGAACATAAACCGTTCGAAATCCGGGCCGCATTTCATTGACAGACGTCGAACGCGGCGACTAGTATTCTGCTCGCGAATGAGCCGTCTCATTCCCCGATTCTGAGGAGCACATCCTTACCAGGCGGTGCCAGGTGAGCGCCACTCTCGTTTGGGTCAGTCAGCAAGCGGGAGCCACTTCCCGGATTTCAGAGAGCGCAGTCTTCTACCGGAGGGTGTCAGCTTCATGTCTCTCCATAGCGGTTTGAGCAGCACGCACGGCTTGAGGGTCTTGCGGGCGATTTGTCTTGTGGG
>WNGC01003055.1_pt1 | contig 10226 bp, 7 predicted proteins | sample 5400051 | NCBI WGS metagenome assembly WNGC01 (sample SAMN13153368, study PRJNA577476) | soil metagenome | isolation source: 20 cm soil or saprolite under grassland replicate 2 | place: USA:California | collected 2016-06-15 | reverse complement strand
ACCCCTTATGTGAGTGATCCGTCGTACTCGGTGATCACGAACAAACCCGCGCTGTTCTTCTCGTCCCCGGTCGCCGCCAACAACGTCGTCGTCGCGGTCGTCCGCACGCGAGTGAACCTTGCGGCCATCTGGGACATCGTCGAGAGCGACGCGGGTTCCGTCGGGATCGGCGCTCATTCCTTCCTCGTCGACGACTACGGCATCCGCCTCGCGGTGTCGGAGACGAAGGGGCACCGCGCGCAAGCGGAGTCGCTCATCTACAAGCCGATCGCGCCGATCGATGCGGACACCGCGAAGAAGCTCGCGGCCGACAAGCGCTTCGGGACGATCACGCCGGACAAGCTCGTGATCGACCCGCTCCCCACGCTCAAAAGCGCGCTCGACACGCTGCCGCGCGGCGCGAGCGGGGACGCCGCGTTCGCGTTCGGGTCGGGCACCGATGAGCAGCGTGGCGTCGTGACACGTCTCGTCAACAAGCCGTGGGGCTACGTCCTCGCCGTTCCACTCACGACCTACACGAGGGCGGCCGACAACGCGACCGTCGACGCGGCGCTCATGCTCGTCATGGGCGTTCTGCTCTCATTCGTGATCGGGATCCTTCTGACCCGCTCCCTCGTGGGACCGCTCCGCCGCCTCGTCGGCGAGGCGACGCAGGTATCGACCGGCGACATCGATCTGCGTGAAGCGCACTTCGACACGCGAAGCGGCGATGACATCACGCACGAGGTCGCATCGGCGTTCGACCGCATGCTGAACGCGCTGCGCTTCTACGCACTCGCCGACGAAGCCGGAAGCGGCGGCGAGGAGTAACCGTGAACGCGCTCGCCCTTGGGCTCTTGGGCGTCGCGAAGGAATACCTCGGTCCAGCCGCGCCCGCGTTCCTATCGCGCGAGCTCCACGCGATGGGCGTGAACGCGAACAACGTCGAACGGATTCACATCCTCGCGCTCTCGGAGCGCGCTCGCCTTGCTGCAGCCAAGGTGATGGACAACAAGAAGGCAAGCGAGTTCGCCCAGGCACTCGCGCAGCAGGGCCGCCCGGTCGAGACGAAGGTCGTGAACGACCATCGCCTCGCGAGCGACGCCGCCGCAAAGCTCTTCGCGAGCGGCCGGCTCCGTCAGGCCGAGACCGCGTACCGCGAGCTCGTGACTAAGCACGGCGATATCGAGTCGTACGGCGGCCTCGCGCGGACACTCATCTCGCTCGAAGACCGCGATGCCGCGCTCCTGGCCCTTCGCGAGGGCGCCGGGGCGTTCGCACGGAAGAACGATCGCGTGAACGCCATCGCGCTTCTCGGGATCGCGGTCGAGATCGCGCCCTTCGATCTCGCGGCGCACCGCCGTTTCGCGGCCGCGCTTGCGAACCAGGGGGACCTGATCAGCGCCTGCCAGGAATACGCACGCTTCATCGACACCGCCCTAGCTCAGCGGGACACACGCAGGGCCTGGCTCGAGCTCACCTATGGGCGCGAAACGCTGGGCGATCTGCCGCAGCTCCTCGCGATCGCGGACCGTGTGGCCGCGGCGCAGGGCGGGGCGATGCCGACGCCGCCACCGCCCGTACGCGTCGCGGCCACACCGTCCGCGCCCGCACCGGGGCCCGTGAAGATCGTCTCGGTCACGCCGCCGCCCGCGCCGACGAAGCGCCTTCCCGACGAAGCCGCCCTGGAGGCCAAGCACCGTTCGGCGCTCGCCGCGGCGGTGCAGGCGCGGACACGGCCGGAGGCGAGCTCTGCTGTGGTGCTCAAGAACGCGGAGACGATGACCCATGCCGAGCGCTCCGATCTCACCAATGCCGCCGACCTCCTCGCGCGTGCGGGCCTCAACGGGACCCCGAAGCCCAAAGCCCAGCCTGTCGCCACCCCACGTAAGGTCCCGGGCTTCACGCCACGGCCGGTCGCGGAGCTCGAGGCGGAACTCGCAGGCCACGTCGCCCCCGGGAATCCAGCCGGCGATGCCGCGGTCGCCCACGTACGCGCGACGATTCTCATCGCCGCTCACGACGCGCGGGCAACGGACACGACCCTCGACGCGGCACGCAGGCTCATGGCCCTACATAAGATGCAGGCTGCCTCGGACGTTCTCCTCGATCTCATCGGGGCCGGATTCAAAGACCGCGAGGCGCAGCGCCTTCTCATCGAGGTGGACTGCGAGCTCGGACGACGCGATACCGCGCGTGAGAAGTGCCAGCTGCTCGGCGCTGCCTACCGCCTCGACGGTCAGGGCGCCGTCGCTGAGGACGTGGAGCGCCTCGCCGCGATCCTCTAATAGGGGGTCGAGAAGCGCGATCGCGCGCTCGCCGCGTGATCGAGGAACGGCTTCGAGAGCAGCGTGATCACCGCACCGGCGACGAACCCTCCGATGTGCGCCCAGTACGCGACGCCACTCGTCTGATCGGTCACCGCGATCGCGCCGAGCCCGTTCACGAACTGCAGCAGCGCCCAGAGTCCGATCATCACCACGGCGGGGACGGTGAACGGGCGAAGGATGATGATCCCGAGCGCGACCAGCACCTTGACTTTGTTCGTCGGGAATAGCACGAGGTACGCCGCCAGTACGGCGCTGATCGCGCCCGAAGCGCCGAGGCTCGGGATGATCGAGTCGGGCTGGCTCAGGACGTGCGCGAGGCCGGCGATGATCCCGCAGACCAGATAGAAAATCAGGTACTTGATGTGGCCGTAGGCCTTCTCGATGTTGTCGCCGAAGATGAAGAGAAACAGCATGTTGCCGCCGATGTGCAGCCAGCCGCCGTGCATGAACATCGAGGTGAGGAGCGTGAGCCAGATCGGCATCGGGCCCGGCGCTTCGTCGATCTGAACGGTGGTGCCGTCCGGCGCGACGAGCAGGAACGATCCGATGATGTCCTTGCCCGAGGTGATCTCGGCCGGCACGGTCGAGTAGCCGTTGGTGAAGTTCGGATCGATCAGCTGGTAGAGGAAGACGATGACGTTGAGCGCGATGATGGCGACGTTGACGTAGGGAATGCCGGGCCGGCCGCCCGTGTCCTCGTCCCCGATCGGGATCACGGATGCATTCTCACCAAGCTCGCTGGCAAGCGCCAATTCGGCCTGGCGCGGCCTCGTCCGGCTCGCACGGGTACAGCGCGTGCCCAGCCCGGTCGGCAATGCGGCTTTCGAGGTATTGCGGACGCGAACGACTCCCCGGCGGACGGCGCCTCTGGCACCGACTCGCCCGTCGTGCCGGCTATCGCGGGACCGTCGCCGTGTACGGATACGGCGTTGGCGGACGTCCCGGTGGAACCCAGCGCAAAGCGGAGCGCACCGGCGTTCAGGACGGGATGGTGCTCGCGGATTACGAGCCAGGCCTCATTCGTGTCTGGCTCCCCTGCACGTGCCAGGCCGCCGACTTCGACGTCGACCAGCTCGCCGAAGACCACGAGGATCCGCTCGCGAGCTTCGCGCACGAGCTCGGCCACCATGTCCAATACGCGCGGCGCCGCACCTACTTCAGCGAGGCTGTCGCGGAGCGGTACGGCCGCCTTCTCCTTCGGGAGTTCGGCGTCCGCTGACGCGGCTCAGGAGACGTGCGTGAAGGTCACCCCCGGGACTTCGGTGGCCTGAACGCCGGGTTGCAAGGTCAAGCGCGGCGCGGGTGACGACGTCGCGCGCGGCGGGTTGCCGCGACGCGATCCCACCAGAGACGGGATTGGTGTCGGCGTCGGCGGGACAGGCGTCGCGACCGCCGACTTCTCGGCGACCGATTTCTCCACCGCGGGCTGCAGCGGGGCGTTCGGGTTCTTGAGGTGCGTCGCCGCGTAGCCGTACCCGCCGACCATGACGAGCAAGGTCGTGACGATCGACCCGATCTTGAGCGCGAGCTCGGACATCAGGCCGGGGCCTTCACGAACGGGACGCGATCGAAGCTCTGCCCGAGGATTTCCTTCGCGTCGACGCCGAGGTGCGAGGCCAGGATCTCCTGGTAGACGGCGCGGAAGTCCACGGAGTACGAGAGGTTGCCGAGCTGGTCGAGCTTCGCGAGGTTCGGCGTCTCTCCGTAGAGCCCGCCCTTCACTCCGTCACCGATGAGGAAGACGGGCGAGGCGGTCCCGTGGTCGGTCCCGCCGCTCGCGTTCTCCTTCGGGCGCCGACCGAACTCGGACCACGTCGCGATCATCACCCGATCGGCCATCCCGTAGGCGGTGAGGTCGTCGTGGAACGCGGTGATGGCCGAGTCGAGGTACGCCATGAGCGCGTCGTGCCGGTTGAGCTCGGTGTAGTGCGTGTCGAACCCCCCGAGCGTGACGTGCAGGACCTTCACCCCCGTCCCTGTGACGATCAGCTCGGCCGCGAGCTGCAGCGCCGCGGCGAGCTGGTTCTTGCTCGAGTAGACGAGCTGCACCTTGTCCGAGTAATTGCCCTTCGGCGTGTACTTCGCCGACGACGTGCGCAGCTGCGCGACGGTGTCGCGGACCGTGGTCATCGCCGTGTCGAACAGCGCGCCGTACATGCCGGGGGTGCCCTTGTAGAGCGTGCCCATCACGTCTTCCACGTTCTGTCCGCCCTGAAAACCGAATGTCTTCACGTCGTCGATGACGGTGAGGGTCGCCTGGAGATCGCGGAGCATGCCCGGGACATTGGTCGTCCCGCAGGCGCAGCCGACGAGCGGATGGCCGGCCGAGTCGTAGTTCTTCGCGATCGCCGACCCAAGCCAACCGTCCTGCTGGCGCCGGGCGGGGTCGGCCGTCTCCCAGACGCGGATCGAGTCGAAGTGCGAGAACGACGGGTTCGTGTACCCGACGCCTTGGACGATCGCGACCTTCCCCGAGTCGTACAGGGTCTTGATGCCCTTCAGGTTCTCGTGGAGCCCGACGTCTTTGTTGATCGGCTGCGCCTTCGCGGCGGCTGCGGAAAGCTGCGGACGGAAGTCGCGGTAGGAGGAGCTCGAGATCGGGATGACCGTCTGGAGGCCGTCGTTGCCACCGCCGAGCTGGATCATCACGAGGACCCTGTCGTTCTGCACCGCGGCCGACTTCGCCGAGAGCACGGCGCGAGCGAAGACGTCCGGGACAGCGGCGTAGCCCGAGGCGAGCGCCTGCGCGCCGACGCCGAACACCAGGCCGCTCCGCAGGAAATCCCTGCGCGAGAGTCCGTTCGTTCCGCCGAGCTCTTTCATCGCCGCACCTTCTTCACTTCAGCTGGAATTCCGGCGACCCGAGCAGGATGAGCCACCGTGTCGCGTCATCCGGACTCGAGTTGAGGAGCTGCGCCGTTGCGGGGCTCACGACCCCGTCGAGATGGGTCGCGTGCGCGTCCTTGAACGCGGGAATCTTCGCCATTCCGGTGAGCGTCGCCTGTGCGAAGTTGACGCGTTCAAGCACGTTGTTGCTCGAGATCCAGCTCGCGTTGGATGGCCAGCCACCGACCTCGGGCGGATCGAAGAGCAGCTGACCCATGCCCTGACCGGCGAGCCCGATGGCCTTCGCCAGCGCCGGCGTCTCGAGTGCCTTCGCCATGTGGACCATGAGCTCGGTCGGCGACTTCACGAGCGCGCGGTAGGTCGAAGGCGCGACGAACTCCGGGCTCATGAACACGTCGCGCATGAGGGACTTCGTGTCGTAGCGCGACTTGCGGAAACCATCCGCGAGCCGCTTCACATAGTCGTCGGATGGCTGATCGTTGACGAACTCGCGCAGCACGTTCGTCACGATGAACGGCGCGACGGAGTCCTGCGCGAGGATCTTCTCGAGCGCGCTCTTCGTGTCCCACTGCCGCGTTTCTCCGAGGAACTTCACTGCGCCGGCATAGGCGCGCTGCTGCTCGAACACGCCGGTCTTCACCGTGTCAGGCGTGACGTTGCGCGGCGGCTGCCGGCCTTGCTCCTGCGCGCGCTTGACGAGCGCCTCGTACATCGCCTGCGAGACCGGCTCGCGCCACCCGGAGAGCGCCTTCGCGCCAGCGCGGACGTCGTCCTCGGTGAACGTCCCAACGCCCATGGTGAAGAGCTCCATGAGCTCGCGGCTGTAGTTCTCGTTCGGGTTCTTTCCAGTGGATGTCCCGAGGTCGAGGTAGCGAAGCATCCCGGGGTCGATCGTGACCTGGTAGAGCATGTCGTGGAGGTTGCCGAGCGACATCCGTCGCCAGGTCAGGTTCTGCCAGTAGATGAACGGGGTCTGCAGATTGACCTTGCGGAAATCGCTCGTGAAATGTCCGTGCCAGAGGAAGGTCATCCGCTCCGCGAACGGGGTGGGCGTGCGCAGCATCCAGTCGAGCCACCAGCCGATGAGGTCCTGTGGTTTGATGGGCTTGTCCTGCGTCGCGTCGTCCGCACCGGCGAGCGCCGGCGGCTCGGCGGCCTTTGTCTCGACGAGCCGGTCGACGGTCGTCTTGAACCCGTCCTTTACTGACTGCTGGTACTCCGCCGGGGTTGCGCCGAATGTCGCGCGACGCAGCAGGTGCGCGACCTGCGCCTCCGGTTTGTCGAGCGGCGAGATCCAGTCGACGCCCGCCGCGGCGGGAGATGGGGTCTGGCCGGGGACGGATTGGCCCGGGAGGTTGTAGAGACCGAGGGCCCTCGTGATCGCGAGGCCGCCTGCGGCCGCGCCGACGCCAACGAGCACGTGGCGGCGTCGTAGGCCGCGTGGCTTTGTGGCGGGCTTCGCGGCCGGTTCGTTCATCTGACCTGTATATCGCGGGATTCCGGCCGCCGGTTCCCCCATACGTATTGGATCGGTGTAGTGATTGTCAGAAGAGTGTTAGGTGTCGTTCCTCGTTAGACTTTGCGACATCGATGGCGACTGGTCGGGCCTTCGGCCCTCAGCGTCGCCGTCGTCGTCGCGCCGGCGAGCGTGCTCGCCGCGCGACTCCTAGGCGACGGTCGCTCCGCTCCGTCGCCGTCCTCGTTCGATCATCCGCAAGTAAACTTGCTTCTGATCCTCACTCGTCGGCGACGTAGCCAAGTGGTAAGGCAGAGGTCTGCAAAACCTTCATCGCGGGTTCGATTCCCGCCGTCGCCTCTGGCGTGAGTTTTCGAAAGGTCAGGGCAGAAGTCTCCCTGAACAGGGCAGAGGTCTGCGGGCCAGAAGTCTGTTTTGGGGTCTAGCGCGCGAGGAGCTCGCGAAGGCCCGCGGTGGGGAAATCCTTGAGCTCGCTCTCGTCGTACTTGCCGATGTACCGGGTGGGCATCGCCTCGCGCTTCCAGCCGCCGATCTGCATGATCACCTGGAGCGGCACGCGCTTTTTCTGGAGGCGCTTGGCCGCGTATCCGCGGGCGCGGTACTGGACGAAGTCGCGGAGGCCGGCCTGCTGAAGCTTGCCGCGAAGGATCTGATTGCGCTTGTTCCATGAGAACTCGGTGAAGCCCCTTCCGTCGCGGTTGATGAAGAGCGGCTCCTTGCCGTCGAGATCCGAGGGGCCGTCGCCGGTCCAGTGCGGTCGCTCGAAGCGGACGTAGTTGCGCAGGGCCGCCTCGGCTTCCTCGTCGAGCGGGATGAGGCGATCGGTCCCGGCCTCGGTCTTTGAGCCACGGATGACGATGTGACCGCGCTTGTCGCGGTCGCGCTCGCGGAAGTCCGCGAGGAGAATGCGCCTCACTTCATCCGGCCGCATCGGTGCTGAGAACTGAAGCGTCAGGATCGCCCGCTCGCGGATGGGGTAAGTCGCCACGCGGGGGATCGCGGCGATGATCTCCTTGACCTCGCGGTCGTCGAAAGGCTTGCGGCCCATCCCGGGCACGGGCGGGAGCTTCACGTCGCGGAGGATCGAGAGGCGCTGGTCGCCGCGGTGCTCGTAGTAGAGACGTTTCTCGGCGAGCCACTTGGCAAGAGCTTTGAGCGCGACGAGCTTGTTGCGCTCGGTGTACCGGCCCGCACGCCGGTCCTCCGGACGAAAGTTACCGGCGAAGGCCGTGGCGTTCTCGGGCGTGAGCTCCGCAAGTGTCGGTCGCTCGATGTTGTTCTTCGCCGCAAGCCACTCGAGGAAGAGCTTCAGCCCCACGTGATAGCCGCGGAGCGTCGTGGCACGAATCGGGGCATCGCTCTCGAAGTCGCGAACGAGGTCGAGGAGCGGGTATGTATCACTCAGCATCACGTCGCCGTCTTCGGTTGTAAAAGTCCAGGCGCGGGGTTTGGCCATGCGTCACCTTCCCGCGCTCCCGGCTGACCGAACGCGAGCCTAGCATCGGCATTGACGCATCTGGGCAGAGAATTCGGTCCGTCGGTCAGCGCAGGACTGCCGTTTACTGGCAGATGGCGTATCGGCAGAGTCGCTCCCATTGGGTCACGTCTTATCTGACTGCGCCTCAGGCAACGTATGACCTGGCTTACACAGACCATGTGCCCGACAGAACGATCCCCAGCACGGAGGCGCTTTGACATCGCAAACTGCGATCTCAAACTGTCGGGCAAGACCGCAGGTCGCTAACCGCAGTCAGATCCATGAGTTAGTCACGCCCGCGTTTGAGCGATTTCTGGCCAGTTTCGTGGGTTTGTTCATTCCGCGATGGGAACGTCGTGGGAACGCCGCGCTCCCGCGCCAGATCGACGAACGCAGGACGTTGTGGAAGCAACGCCGACGGACCAACTCCTCACGGGGACGGCGGATGGGAGAGTCACGCTCGGACTCGGCCGAATCACCGAGAGAGTTCGCCGATTTCGCATTGACCGAAATCAAGCCTGAATCAAGGCTCCGTCAAGCTAGAGGTCGACAACACCTCTATCGAGTAGACCTAGCGGCGGTAGGGCACTCAAGCTGCCTATCGCCCCGGTTGTCTCTCGGGATACCCCTGGCTAAATTGTTCTTGACCTAGGCTTCCGACTAAGCGTAAGGTCGCTCGTCGTCGCTCAGTGCCGCGAGGGGCGATCGACCCAAGCGATGCGCGGCACGGAGGCCGAACCATGGTCGCGCCTGTCGCTCAGGTGATTGTCTGTCTCGCGCTCGTTGCCCCTGTCTGCTTCCTCGCAGCTCTCAAATGGTTTGGCGCTTCGCCGAGACAGAACGCCGCGCGGCCACGCCGCTCAATCGCTGCGACAACGCGGTTCGCGAGGTTATTCGAACTGGCTCGTGTCGGAAGAATCAGATCCTCGCGGCGGGTGAGCAGGGCGGTCTCGTATTTGCTGGTCGTAGCGTTCGTACTCCAGTTCACGCTTGTCGGATTACCGGCCCCCGTGGCTGAATTTGTCAGCCGGACGATCGGCAAGGTGGGCGTCATCACCGCCGCCGCGGCAACGCTTCCCCCGAGCTTCGCGGGCACGACCAATAACGCTTCGGCGCTGCGATGGGCAGGCAAGTCACACCTCTTCACGATGTCTGATGGGGCCCGCGTCGTGATCTATGGAGACCAAATCCCATGGGTTAGCGGGTATCGCATCCTTCCCCCAGGCGGCTCATGGGGCAGCTACGTGGCGCTTGTAGCTCCGACGAATCAAAACGGCACGGCGTGGGTGCAGGTCGGGGACACGATCTTCGGCGCGTCGACCGAAGACAGCGCACCGATCCAGCTGATCAAGCTCACATACAGCGGCGGTGCGATCACGCAGAGCCATGGCCCGGGCTTCCGCCCGGGTGGAAACGGCATCAACCGCGTGAACGGGATCTATTGGGACGCGACCAACTCGTACCTGCACGTCGTCTATCACGTGGCGACCCTGGCAGTTGTCTGGCTGGACGCCTACGACACGAACTTCGTCAATCACATGTCGGTGGACGTATTGGCGTACGGAATGGTGAACGGCCATACAACGAGCCTGGCCGGCGGAGGCGGTGGCTCATTCTTTATGACCGGCTGGGACCTCACCGGCGGGACCGGAACTGGTCAGGTAACCGCCGTCACCGCGAGCGCCAGCGCTTACATGCTCACGCCTGAGACTTCCGTCAGTGCGCTGCCGCCCGGAAGTGGCGGGGCTCTGAACACGATGTGGGACGGCTCGAACCTGATCTTTGCCGCCGGCGTGTCCGTCGCCGGAAGTTCATCGCTCCAGACCATGACACGGAATTCTGCCAATTCCTACAGCGGCTGGCAGACGCTTGTGGCGGATGGCGTCGGGTTTGGACAGCCCGCATTCGTACGCAAAGGAACCGGGCCGAGTTCCGACCTCGCCGTCCTGTTTGTGGGGAGCGTCGATCCGACAACGTTGCACGGGGGGATCGTCTGGAGTCTCCAGCGCATCGCTGGATCCTGGTTCGGCCCGATCGCCATGGCCGGTGGAGATGCGTCTACGGTCACGACCGCGCCCAGTGACCTGAACGACCCGAGCAACATCCCCTTCGCGTT
>WNGC01009825.1_pt1 | contig 10229 bp, 10 predicted proteins | sample 5400051 | NCBI WGS metagenome assembly WNGC01 (sample SAMN13153368, study PRJNA577476) | soil metagenome | isolation source: 20 cm soil or saprolite under grassland replicate 2 | place: USA:California | collected 2016-06-15 | reverse complement strand
AACATCTCGGCGATCCGCGGACCTTGAATGGCGACTGCGCCAAAATCCGCGCTCCGATTGACGAGGTTACAAGGAGCGGCGGTCTCCAGTCCGCCGCTGGGGCGATCTGGAGATCGCTCCTTCTTGAGATGATTTTGCAACCAAGCGAAATCTTCGTCTGCCCGCGCGGCATTCACGACCAATAGAAACTTCTGTTCGCCAAAACGATAAACGATGAGGTCATCAATGATGCCGCCACGCTCGTTCAGCAAAAACGTGTATTGACCGGTTCCGACGTCGAGCTTCCCGACGTTGTTTGTGAGCATCGCGTTGAGCCATTCGCGCGCGGCTGTCCCGTCTACGATCAACTGACCCATGTGTGAAATATCGAAGATGCCGACATTATTTCGCACCGCTTGATGTTCCTCGACGATGCTCGCGTATTGCACCGGCATGAGCCACCCTGCAAAAGGAACCATCCTCGCGCCTAGTCGAACGTGTTCGTCATACAGCGGGGTTTTTTTGGACGGAGTTTCGCTCACGCGCCAAGCCTAGACTCGGACAAACGTGGTGCAAGCGTCCGCATAATCATTGATTGAGCAGGATTTCGACTCCTCACCTTTATCCTCTCTCCTCGGCCGAGGAGGAGAGGAGAAGTTCCTTGCCTGAGCATTTTCCGCGGATGCGTGTGCGTCGTCCGTCTCTCCCTTTCGGAAAGGGAGAGGATTGAGGTGAGGAATTGTTGCGCTACTGTCGGCCAAAGATGCCTCTGCTCGACAAACTCGAACGCCGCTTCGGTTTTCTCGGTATTCCCGGGTTGATGCGAATCGTGGTTGTTTTTAACGGACTCGTTTTTTTGTTGGTCCGTTTGAGCCCTGCTTTTCGGTTCACTCTTGACCTCGACCCGGAGCGGATTCGCCATGGCGAAATCTGGCGACTGATTACCTATATTTTTCTTCCACAGACCGACAGTTTCTTGTGGGTCTTCCTTCTGCTTTGGTTTCTCTGGTTTATCGGTGAAGGCCTTGAGCAGGCATGGGGAGCGTTTCGGCTAACACTTTATTTCATCGTCGGAATGATCGGCACGACAGTGGCCGCATTTTTCTTCGGCGCGCGTTTTTCGAACTCAATGTTGTACTCGTCGTTATTTTTTGCTTTTGCGCGGTTCTATCCCGATCAGGTGATCTATCTATTTTTTGTTTTGCCGGCGAAAATCAAATGGATCGCCTGGGTCTCAGCAGCGTTCTTATTGTTCGGCTTTCTTGTCGGCACGAACTCCTATCGCATGGCGCTGGTGGCTGCCTTGGCCAATTATCTGATCTTTTTCGGACCGGAGATCATTCACGATGCCCGCCATCGCGGCGAGGTCTCGGCCCGAAGAAAGCGCTATGAGCGGAGTTCCCGAAGCGAAGCTGAACCGCTTCACAAATGCGCAGTATGCGGTGCGACCGAATTGAGCGATCCGAATCTCGATTTTCGCGTTGCGCGCGATGGCGAAGAGTATTGCATGGCGCATTTGCCGAAAGCGGCAACGCCAGCCCGGTAGATCTTGTAGTCGCCTCGCTGCGTCGAGCGGGAATCGCGTTGGGCAGGCACGGCGACACAGCGCCGTGGCTACAACGCTGCTTGACCAAGTGTTCCTGGGTCCGACACTAACCGCGATGACGGATAAAAACACCGCGTTGGTTCCCGAAGAAGGCTGGCATTGTCTGCATTTGTTTTACCGGATCGAGTACGGCCAATGGCAATTGCTCAGCCGCGAGGAACAAAATGCTGCAAAAACAGATCTGTCCTCGCTGGTTCAGGAAGTGCGCGCGATGGACTCGACCCAATTGCTTACGCTCGGCATGGTCACGCCAAAAGCCGACGTCGGTTTCATGTTAATCACGCCCGACTTGCATAATGCCAACAAGATCGAGAAGCGGCTGTCGGTCTCGTTAGGCGCGGACATGCTGACCCCAGTTTACAGTTATTTGTCGCTTACCGAGGAGAGCGAATACATTACGAGCGAAGATGAATACGCAAAGACGCTTGAGTCCAGTGTTCGGAAAGATCCTGTAAAATTCGATCAAGCCATCGCGACATTTCGCGAGCGGATCAAACATTACCGGCAGGAGCGCGTTTATCCCACGCTGCCCGACTGGCCGATCGTTTGCTTTTATAACATGAGCAAACGCCGCGGCGAACAGCGGAATTGGTACGCGCTGCCGTATGATGAGCGCAGCAAACTGATGAAAGGACACGCCACGGTCGGGCGCGAGTTCGCCGGGAAAGTAAAACAGCTCATCACCGGGTCAACCGGCCTCGACGATGCAGAATGGGGCGTGACTCTGTTTGCGCGCGATACGTTCCAGATCAAGGCGATCGTTTACAAAATGCGTTTCGATCCGGTCAGTGCCGAGTACGCCGACTTCGGCGAATTTTATATTGGGATCCAATTGCCGCTCGACGAATTATTCCGGCGGCTGCAGCTGTAATACTCTTCCTCTTAGTCTTCACTTCGTTCCGATTGTCTCAAGCCGGACTAAGACTAAGATGCGGAGGAATAGGAAGATTTGCTCAGGATGGGTGACAGAGCGGTCTATTGTGCACGCCTGGAAAGCGTGTGTGCCGAAAGGCACCGGGGGTTCGAATCCCCCCCCATCCGTGGTTGTTCTCTTGATCTAAGCTTCGCGTTGTTCGACGACCTGCAGCTCTTGTCGCAGTTTGACCACGCTGCCGTGAGGAAGAACACCGCGAAAATTTACGCTGGGATAAATCATGCAATCGCGGCCGATGACCGAACCGGGGTTGATCACTGCGTTGCAACCAATTTCCGAGTGATCGCCAACGATTGCGCCGAATTTCCTGAGGCTTGTCGGAATGTTGCCATCGGGTGTTACGACCGCGATTTCGCCGTGATCCAGCTTTACGTTTGAGAGAATCACGCCCGCGCCCAGATGCGCGTGATGACCAATGATTGAATCACCTACGTAATTGAAGTGCGGCACCTGCACTTCATCGAATAGGATGGAATTTTTGAATTCGCACGAGTTGCCCATGACGACGCCGTTGCCGACGATCACGTTTTCGCGCACGTAACAGCCGCTGCGAATGTGGCAGTTTTCGCCGATCCATGCCGGGCCTTTCAAGACTGCGCCCTGTTCGACGACCGTTCCTCTGCCAATAAAAACGTGGTTGCTGATAAATGGCTTGCCCATCAGGTCGCCCAGAATGGCAGGCTTGAGACGAAATTGCAGGTAACTGGCGATTTGTTTGAGCGCGTCCCAGACGTAATTCTGGTTTTCGAACAACTTCGGATGAGCCGTGTGTTCGAGATTAAGAAAATCGGCGGGCGCAAACATGAATGAATATGCTTTAAGGATGAGCGAATCATTCGCATCGCGCGAGCGCAAATTCAGGGATACGAGATGTGTGCGCTACGCAGAGGTGACACGTGGCGTAAGTTTTTGGCCGTCCTTGGTGTCGCGCACTTCCCAGCCCAGCTCGAAAATTCGATCTCGCAGTTCGTCGCTTCCCTTCCAATTTTTTTCGCGTCGCGCTTTCTCACGTTCCTTTGCTAGCTGTGCCACATCTTCAGGAACCATCATTTTCGTCTCGGATTCGAGGCCGAGGACTGTGTTCACTCGTTTCCACCAATCCAGCCATGCCGTTGCCGAGGCAGCATCGAGTTTGTTTTCGTCCATCGCGCGATTGGTTTCGCGAATCGATTCAAACAGGAATCCAAGCGCCGCGGAAATGTTCAGATCATCATCGAGCGCATTCTCGAAATCGGGTTGAATTGGACGTTGGACGTTCGGCGCTGGGCGTTGAGCGTTTCCCCTTTCTGCGACTTCTCGCAGCCGTGCGAGCCATTCATCAATTCGGCCTAACGACTCTCTCGCCTCTTTCATTCCCTCCCAGGTGAAATTGAGCGGCACCCGATAGTGCACGCGGAGCAGCGCGTAACGAAGCTCGCGTCCGGTGTAACCCTTTGCGAGAACGTCTGGGACAATGTAAAAGTTGCCCAACGACTTCGCCATCTTCTGGCCGTCGACCAGCAAGTGCGCGCAATGCAGCCAGTAATGGACGAATTTCTTTCCCGTCACTCCTTCGCTTTGTGCGATCTCCGCTTCATGATGCGGGAAAATATTATCGACACCACCACAATGGATGTCGATCTGATCACCTAATAATGCTGTTGCCATCGCGCTGCATTCGATGTGCCAGCCGGGTCTGCCCGGTCCCCATGGAGAATCCCATTTGACGTCGCCGTCTTCCTCATCCCACGCCTTCCACAGCGCGAAATCACCGATGTGTTCCTTGTCGTATTCGTCATGCTTTACGCGGCCGGTCGATTGCAATTGCGTGAGATCGAAGTGCGCAAGCTTGCCGTAATTCGGAAATTTGTTGATGCGAAAATAAACAGATTTGTCGTCCGCCTGATAAGCCAGGCCGCGTGCGATGAGCTCTTCGATCATCGCGATCATCCGGTCGACGTAACGCTGGTCGGTGGCGGCGGGGAATTCATCTGCGCGTTTGATCCGCAACACTTCGGCATCTTCAAAGAACGCCTTTTTGAATTGTTCGGTGAACTTCGACAGCGGTACTTTGGCTTCGCGCGCGCCGCGAATCGTCTTGTCGTCGACGTCCGTGATGTTCATCACCCGATGCACCTTGTAACCGCGCAGCTCCAGATGGCGTTGAAGCAGATCTTCGAAGATGTAAGCGCGAAAATTCCCGATGTGTGCGCGGCTGTAGACGGTCGGCCCACAGGTGTAGATGCCGATTGCGCGCGCCGCCGCATCGCGCGGCTCGAATTCTTCGATCTTGCGCGAGTAAGTGTTAAAAAAGCGCAACGCCATTAGCTTGGTAGGGACGGACCGCCGGGCGGTCCGCTGCGTTTACGGCGCGCCCGGCGGTCGCGCCCTACCTCAACGGTTGCCACCGCCATCGCGGCAATTCCCTCGCCGCGGCCGATGGACCCGAGCTTTTCATTTGTGGTCGCTTTGATGCTGATGTTTGAGTCTGAAACGCCAATCGCGCCCGCGATTATTTTTCGCATCGTCGCAACGTGCGGCAGGAGTTTGGGTTCTTCGGCGATGATTGTTGCGTCGATGTTGAGCGTGCGGGCTTTCTTTTCTGTGAGCAATTTGTTCACGCGTTTCAAAATCTCGATGCTGTTGATGCCGCGAATTGATTCGTCTGTGTTCGGGAAATGTTGGCCGATATCGCCCGCACCAAGCGCGCCCAGCAACGCATCGGCGATCGCGTGAGACAAGACGTCTGCATCGGAATGTCCCTCCAATCCGCGCGAGTGCGCAATCTCGACGCCGCCGAGGATCAGTTTCCGGCCTTCAACAAGGCGGTGCACGTCGTAGCCAATTCCGCATCGAATGCTCATGGGCATCAGAGTTTCAGATCGATAACGCCGTTCGACGCAATGATGCTGTATTTATCTTTCATGTCCTCGCGTGGGCGATCATTTGCTGGAGCAACGGAAAATTTGTGTTGATCGTCTCGGCGGTTTTCGCCAGCCCAATGGAGACAACAGCTTCAGCAAGATCTGCACGCTCGCTCACGTGAAAGGGAGCGCCATTCAATTTTGGGGTCTCACCTTTTTGTCCTTTCCACATCTCCCGGCGAATAGGGTCATAGATAACACCGACCATGACCTCATTGCGGAGGCGAAGCGCAATCGAGACGCAAAAGTGCGGAATGCCATAGAAATAATTCACGGTGCCATCAAGCGGATCGACCACCCATTGGTGGTCGCTGGATTGATCTCCCACGACTCCTTCTTCGCCGTAAAGCGCGTGCTTTGGAAATTCTTTGAGCAGCAGCTTGGTAATCAACTCCTGTGTCTGAACATCGATCTCCAGCTTGATATCGTGCGCGGCGACGGCATTCACCCGCTGCGGACGTCTAAAATTCTTGCGAAGCAATTTTCCAGCTGCGCGCGCGGCCTTTTCAGCCGCATCGAGATAATGCTTCATATATTGTCATTCTGAGCGAAGCGAAGACTCTCTGGCTTTCTGTGCCGATCGCTCATGGGAATAAACCGAGATGTTTCGCTCCGCTCAACATGACAAAGCAAAAAAACCGGGAGGAAAAATAAATTCTCCTCCCGGGTTGAAGTTAGGGTTGTGACTCCGAAAGCATTCCGGAGTCGTTTGATCAAGCGTGGGGCGTTAATGCCTCTTTTTCTTCGCTGATTTTTTCTTTGCTGCTTTTTTCTTCTTGGCCATCGACTAATTCCCCCCTTTCATCCGCAACACGCGCGGAACTCTGTGAAGAGTTGGGAATGACTTCACTTAAACGAGTTCAGTTAATCGTCACATTTTTTTTGTCAAACATTTTTGTTGCGAAACTTGAAAATATTTTTACGAGCTCATACGCGATAATTTTTTTTTGCGCACGCGAAATTTTCTTTTTTTCGCCGTTTCGAAATAAAATCGTCACTTCATTCGCGTCGCTTTCCAGTCCCGAATTTGCATCGCTCACATCGTTTGCGACGATGATGTCGCAATTTTTTGCGCGCAGCTTTTTGGTGGCGTTTTCTTCCAGGTGATCTGTTTCCGCAGCGAAACCGACAAGAACAAATTGTCGGTTCTGCCGTTGACCTAACGAATTAAGAATGTCGCGCGTGGGAACTAGTTCGAGCGAAAACTTGTCGCTCTGCTTTTTGATTTTTGTCGACGAAACGTGTGCCGGCTTGTAATCAGCCACGGCGGCGCACAAGACGCATATGTCGCATTTGTCCGTATGCTGATGCACCGCTTCGAACATTTCGTCGCTGGTCGAAACAGAAATCAGCTTTGCGTGGTGCGGAGGGTCGAGATTCACCGGACCTGAAATCAACGTGACATCGTGTCCTTCAGCTAGCACCGCTTCGGCGATGGCATAGCCCATTTTCCCGGATGAGCGATTCGAAATGTAACGAACCGGATCGATCGGCTCGCGCGTGGGCCCAGCCGTAACGAGGAATCTCACGCGATCAAATTTTCCTGGCGCGCGAGCAGAAACTCTGCGCGGAACGCGATGTCGTTCACTTTCCAAAGTCTGCCAACGCCTTCGTAGCCGCAGGCGAGCATTCCTTCCTCCGGTCCGATAAATTCAACGCCGCGTGCTTTCAGCTTTTCCACGTTTTCGACAGTAGCAGGATGCTCCCACATTTTTCCATTCATGGCTGGCGCGATCAGAATCGGGGCGCGCGTTGCGAGCGCGATGGCGGCGAGCGGATGATGAGCCAGTCCGTGCGCGAGTTCGGCGATGATATGCGCTGTCGCCGGCGCGATCAGCAGCAGGTTCGCGCGATCGGCGAGCTCGATGTGTCCGGGTCGCCAACTTTCCTTTTCGTCGAAGAAACTGGTCGTCACCGGATTCTTCGAAAGCGTTTGCAAAGTGAGCGGAGAAATAAATTCAGTCGCGTCCTGTGTCATAACGACAAAAACTTCGTGGCCTTGTTTGACCAGCAAACTCGCGAGCTCAGCCGACTTGTACGCAGCAATCGATCCCGTTACGCCGAGCACTACCGTTTTTGTGCCCGGTCGAATACGCACAACTTTTCGCGCGCTCGCTTTGTCGCGTTTCCTTTTCGAGTCTCTGCCTTCTGCAATCATTTCTGGACCAAACGTCGGCTTAAATAGCTTTCTGCCTCCATGATTTGACGGAACCTTTGCAAGTCTTCCTCCACCGATCCACTGATAATAGTATAACGATAGTCGCGCCAATGTTCCATTTCCCGGCCGGCGGTGGTTAGGCGGGAATCGATCTGCTCCATGGTTTCCGTTCCACGCTTCAGCAGGCGCTTCCGCAATTCCTCGAGATCGGGAGGCATGATAAACACGTCGGCCAAAGCATCCAGGATGACTGGATCGCCGCAGTTGCGAATAACCGCAGCACCCTGCGTATCGATGTCGATCAAAACGTCTTTCCCCCCTTTTAGATTTTTGACAACTGGCTCGCGCAAGGTGCCGTAATGGTCTCCGTGCACGTGTGCGTGCTCCAGAAAATCTCCTTTTGCGATTCGCTCCCGGAAATCTGGATCGGAAAGAAACCGATAATCCTGGCCGTCGATTTCACCGGGCCGCGGAGCTCGGGTCGTGCAAGACACCGAATAAAAAAGATTCGGGGTTTGACGAATTCTTTCCACGAGTGTGGTCTTGCCGGCACCCGATGGAGCAGAAACCACAAAGAGAATTCCGTGGCGACTGAATTTCATCACGTTGTCATTCTGAGCGAGGCGAAGAATCTCAGATTACTTATTTCTCCGCACTGCACCAAACCAATAGTCAGAGATGTTTCGCTTCGCTCAACATGACAAAGAGAAGGCTTTCCTCAACGGATCGCTATCGCTTACGCTGCGTCGTCCTGGCGTTTCACACACAAAATCTTACTCAAGATTTTGGGCTTGCTCGCGAATCTTCTCCAATTCTGCCTTGCAGGCGATGACGCGCTGAGAAATCGCCGCATCGTTTGCTTTTGCGCCGAGTGTGTTGAGCTCACGAAACATCTCCTGGGTGATGAATTCCAGCGTGCGCCCGACTGGTTCTTTGCTGCGCAGATGATGCGCAAATTGGGCGAGATGACTTTCCAGACGGACGAGTTCCTCGGACACGTCTGCGCGGTCAGCAAAGAACGAGATCTCTTTCAACAGACGTTCATCGTCACTGGCAATCGGCAGGCCAGCTTTCTGGATGCGATCGAGAAGGACCGCACGATATCGCTTGACCACATCGGGGTGAAACGTGCCGATTTCCTTGAGTTTTTTGCGAATTGCCTTGAGCCGATGAATCAAGTCCTTGGCCAGATGTTTTCCCTCGCGTTCGCGCATCTTGATTAAGTCTGCGAGAGCAGCATGCAGCGCTCGATCGATGGCCGGCCATGCTTCTTCGGGGTCAAGCGTCTGTTCAGGAAAGCGCATTACTCCCGGGGCCTGCAGAATTGTGCTAATCGTGATTTCTCCTGGCGCGTTCAACTCTTTTTGCAATGCACGCATCGCTTCGTGATACGAACGGGCCAACTCCGTATCGAGCGCCAGGTTGCGGGCGCCATTTGGGCCGCTGTGGAGAGCGATGGTGGCGTTGGTCCGCCCGCGCGAGATATTTTCGTTGATCGTCTGTCGAATGCGCGGTTCGAGCTCTCCGAGATCTCGCGGCAGATTAATCACGATATCGCTCTGCTTTCGGTTCACCGAATTGAGCTCCACGCTGAATTTTCGTCCGGCGTGGACCACCTCAGCGCGGCCGTATCCAGTCATACTTCTCATAACTAATGCAAGAGGTTATCGCAGAGAACCGTTCAACGTTCAATGCAAAGCAACGAACGCGAAGGAGGGGCCACGGCGTTGAAAAGCCGTCGGGCATCCATTATGCACGCGTGTGAATCATTGGCAACGGGAGCTGGTCGCAAGCGCGATCTTCGTGATGACGTACGTTTTGATCAGCGGCCGCCAGCTCAAGATCTTACCGTTGAATCGTCCGGCCGCTGCATTGCTAGGCGCGGTGCTAATGATTGCAACAGGTGTGATGACCCCGGAACGCGCATATCGCGCCATCAACTACGACACGCTTGTATTGCTGTTGGGCATGATGCTCATCTCGGCCTATCTCTATCTCGCGCATTTTTTCGAATGGGCCGCGGACCTGGTTCTGAATTTCTCGCGAACCCCTACGCGCCTTTTGCTGTACGTCACACTCACTTCCGGGATTCTCTCCGCACTGTTGGTTAACGATACGATTTGCTTGATGCTCACTCCTCTCGTCGTGGCGGTTATCAGGCGCGGGAAGCTGCCGCTGCTGCCGTTCCTCGTCGCGCTCGCGACCAGCGCGAATATTGGCAGCGTGGCCACGCTTGTGGGGAATCCGCAAAATATGATCATCGGACATTTCTCGCAGATTTCGTTTCCGGAATTTTCGCGGTCCCTCCTGCCGACGGCAATTATTGGGCTGGCGATTAGTTTTTTCATCTTGCGTGTTGGTTTCCGAAAGATGTTAGGAGATATTGCAATTGATCGCGTGGAACATGCAGTTCCAAAACTTGAGCGCGGTTTGTTCGCGCTTGTTTGCGTTGTGTTGGTGGCGATCTTTGCCGGTTTCCTCGCCGGCTTGAACCTGGCGTGGACGGCAATGGCCGGCGCGGCGCTGGTGATGGTGCTGGCGCGACGCGACACACACGACGTTCTCAGGCTCGTCGATTGGCATCTGCTCCTTTTCTTGGCGGCGCTTTTCGTCGTGGTCGACGGCTTAAACGATACCGGCCTGCCGGAT
>WNGC01003052.1_pt1 | contig 10229 bp, 9 predicted proteins | sample 5400051 | NCBI WGS metagenome assembly WNGC01 (sample SAMN13153368, study PRJNA577476) | soil metagenome | isolation source: 20 cm soil or saprolite under grassland replicate 2 | place: USA:California | collected 2016-06-15 | reverse complement strand
CGGGCCCAGCAAAGCCTGGACTGCGGCGCCGAACGCTGCCAGGTCGAATGGCTTTTCGACAAATTGAAGCGCGCCTGACGCTCCGCGCTCCGCGGCGATCTGGGCCGGAATCGCGCTGCCGATTATGAGCGCGCGAGAGTTCGGGTGCGCCGTCCGCATTTTTTCCAGAAAATTCGTCAGGCCAGTCCAAGGTGGATCGACATCGACAACGAAGAGCTCGGGATCGAGCTCGGAAGCGAGTTTCTCCGCTTCGGCAATAGAACGCGCGACTGCGCCGAAATGTTGCGGCGCGAATTTTCTTAGGGCTGAACTGATGGCTGCGGCCAGCGCGTCGTACTCTTCGAGCAGAAGAATACTACGTTGCGGCACATCCGCGCTGGTAGATTTACGACGAGCAGGCACCTGGGCAAGACCTCAAAATTTCTAGGGTACGACAAAGCTGAATGTCTGGTCAAAGGGAAGCAGGCGCAGATTATATGCCCTCCACGCAACAAGCTCAGCCGAATGTCGATCTACTCGTAGCGCAGGGCTTCGATCGGATCCAAGCTGGCAGCGCGATACGCGGGGTAGAGGCCGAATCCGATCCCGATCACCGAGCAAACTAGCAATCCGGCGATCGCCCAGCCGTAAGGAAAAATCAGATCGACTTTGAGCCAGGCGGCGAGGAGATCTCCGACGATTATTCCCAGAATGATTCCCAAAATGCCGCCGGCTTCAGAAATGAAAACGGCCTCGGTCAAAAATTGCCGCAAAATGTCTTTGCTGCGCGCGCCAATCGATTTACGGACGCCGATTTCTTTCGTTCGCTCGGTCACGCTTACGAGCATGATGTTCATAATTCCGATGCCGGCTGCGACCAGCGCGATGAAACTGATCACGAACGCGCCGACCCGTACAACGCCGGCCACGGAAACGAACGCGCTTTTAAGCGAATCGTTAGAATAAATCTCGAAATCGTTTTCCTGGTCTGCGCGTAAACCCCGCGCGATCCGCATCGCGCCGACGGCTTTGTCGAACGTGGCATTGTAGGTCTCAGTTGAAGGCGCCTGGGTCGCGATGTTTACGGTCCGTTTCGCTGAGCCGAAATCTTCGAAGAAGCGCGTGATCGGCATGATGCAGAGATTGTCCTGGCTCTGGCCAAACGCCGTCCCTTTCTCGGCTAAGACTCCGATTATCGTGTAAGTGTGCCCGGAGACGCGGACGACTTTGCCGATCGGAGTTTCGTGCGGAAACAAACGCTTCTCGACCATTTTGCCAACGACAATGGCGTTGCGCGCAAGCTCGACATCTTCGTCGTTTACGTTTCTTCCGTAACCGAGGGTGTAGGCGTTGGCCGTCAAAAAGCCTCGGTTCGCGCCGACAATGAGGAGATTCGGCGTCGTCTTCACTCCGTTATAAACCGCCTGGCCTTTTACTTCGTAGCCGAAACATTTCAGGCAAATCTCGCGCGCGTTTCCTTCCATTAGTTTTTGGTAATGGAGCGCCTGCTGATAAGTGATGTTGTGGCGGTTTTGATATTTTTTCTTAATGTTGCCGCCTGCGCTCACGTTGGCCGGATACTTCGCGAACTGAAAAATGTTCGAACCGAGAAAACTGAGGCCGTTCTCAATCGAATACTGCAGCGCGCCGATCGCGGTCATGACCGAGATGACTGAGAAGACACCGATGGTGATCCCAAACATCGTCAGGCCCGAACGCAATTTGTTCACGCCTAACGAGCCCAGCGCCATCGTTATCGTTTCGCTAAATTGCATCTTTAGAAACTCGAATATCGAATATCGAAGTCCGAAACAAACATTCGAATGTCGAAATTCATGCCTCGCACTTTCGAACAATTGCGCCGAAAATTTTCATTAACTGGTTGGCTTCAGACGACAGGCGCTCTCTCTCAGGTTCAAGTTTGCTATCGACATCCAACAACCCAAGCCAGTAGCAACTCTCCTTTGCTTCCCGACGACAAATCTTTATTTTCATCACGAAGTCCTTTTTCCCGATTGCTTTGTTTGCTTCGATCTAATTGGCACCGAGCGACCCGGAAGCGCGAACGAATTGCTTTACATCTTCGATGTTTGAGATCGTTCTGGGCAAACGCCTGACGAATACACGACTGTTTTTTGCAAACTCAAATGTGCGCTCTTCGAGATCATAGTGTTTCGGATTTTCGCAATTCGTCATTTGCTTATTGTTTCGAGATTCGAGATTCGAGTTTCGAATTTTCTTTACTCATAGCGCAGCGCCGTGACTGGATCGAGGCGCGACGCTGACCAAGCCGGCGCAAAACCGGAGACCAAACCGGTGAGCACCGACACGATCATGCTCGCCATTACCAGTCCGAATGAAAACTGAATTGGAAACGACGGGAAAGCCTTGCCGATCCCGAAGCACATGAAATAAGCGACCGCCAGGCCGATAAATCCTCCGAGCAGACAAAGCGCCGTCGATTCGATTAGGAACTGGAGCAGAATCGTGCGACGACGGGCGCCGAGCGCTTTGCGTGTTCCGATTTCTTTCGTCCGCTCCTTAACGCTCACGAAGGTAATGTTCATGATGCCAATCGCGCCGACAAACAGCGAAAGCCCGGTGATGAATAGGCCGGCAATAGCGATGGTATTTTTCACGGGATCAAGCGTGCTCTTGAACGCTTGTTGCTCGTTAATCGAAAAATCCTCCTTCTTTTCCGGCGGCAAACCGCGCACGCGTCGCATCATTCCGGACAATTCATCCTTCGCTTCGATCAGTTTGGTTTTGTCCCTCACTTTTACGCGCACGTCCGATTGGCCTTGATTCTCTCCCCGCGCGTCCAACGCGTTTTTTACGTCGAAGTATTTGTTAAAGGTCGCCAACGGCATCGCTACCATGGAGTCCCAGCTAAACAATCCAAGGAAGGTTCCTTGGCGCGCGTTCACGCCAATCACTTTGAACACGTGGCCATTAATGAGAACAGATTTGTCGATGGGACTTTCCGATGGAAACAAAGCGTCAGCGACGTCGTAGCCAATCACCACTACTTGCGCACCACTGCGCGACTCGATCTCGTTAAAGAACCGCCCTTCCTTGCAGTCGATTGTCGATGTGACGGTGAAATCGGACGTGGTTCCAAGTGTGAAGACATTCTCCACTTGGTTTCCGCCATATTTGATTGAGCGCATCAGACTCGACGTCGGCACCGCGACCATCAGGTTTGAATTCGGCGTCGCGGCGATTGTTCGGTTGATTGTCTCGGCGTATTCGGTCTGAATTTTTTTTCGGTCGCGGTAGTTCCACCAATCGTCTACCGGCTTCCACGGCCATTGCGTCACGTAAAGCACGTCATCACCAAGCACGGCCATGCTTTTATCGAAGCCGACTTGAATTCCGCCAATTGCGGTGCCCATCAAGGTTACGGCGACGATCCCAATGACGACACCGAGCGCGGTAAGGATTGACCGCGTCATGTTGGCGCGCATCTGCGCGTAAGCGATTCTCCAACTTTCTTCCAGCTCGTAGAGAAAACGTTTCATAGGCCGGTCCGGCTCGGGCTCCTAGCTGGCGACTGCCGCGTCGAGTTCAGGAATAAACCCGGCGTGATCCATTTCGATGATGCCGTCACGTAAATGAATGGTGCGACGAGCATGCGCGGCAATGTCGCGTTCGTGCGTGACCAAAATGATGGTGTGGCCGCGCTGATAAAGATCCTCGAGCAGTGCCATGATTTCCTCGCCGGTCTTTGAATCGAGATTGCCGGTGGGTTCGTCCGCCAAAATGATGGACGGATCGTTTACGAGGGCACGGGCGATCGCGACGCGCTGCCGCTGGCCGCCGGACAACTCGTTAGGCTTGTGTTGGATGCGATCGCCCAATCCGACATCGGTTAGCGCTTGCGTCGCGCGTTCCACTCGAGTTTCCGGGTCCATTCCGGCGTAAATCAAAGGCAACTCGACATTGCGCAGACTGGTCGCGCGCGCGAGCAAGTTGAACGTTTGAAAGACGAAACCGATCTCCCGATTGCGGATCGCGGCTAGCTCATCGTCGTCCATCTCGGCGACGTTGCGCCCATTGAATTCGTAACGGCCAGATGTCGGAGTATCGAGACAGCCGAGCATGTTCATCAGCGTCGATTTGCCGCTGCCGCTCGGCCCCATGACGGCGAGATATTCGTTGCGCCGAATTTGCAACGAGACGCCGCGCAACGCGCGCACGATCTCTTCGCCCATCACGTAATCCTTGGTGATGTTTTCGATGTCGATGACGACCGGGCCGGGTAGTCTGACTGATTGCCGCGCGTCCATCATTAGATCGACATCTAGCCGCGATGCATTCTACTTTGTTGCTTCCTTGTCGTAAGTCACTTTCGCGCCGTCTTTGAGTTTGCGACTGATCGCGCTGTAACTGCCGGAAATCACTTCGTCGCCCGGTTGGACGCCGGTTTTGATTTCCATGTAAGTGTCGTCCGAAATTCCCGTGGTCACCTTGACCGATTGCGCTTTGCCGCCTCTTTTCAAAAACACGACCTTGGCCAGTTTTTCACGCTCTTCTCGTTGCGCGGCCTTTTCCTGACGCTCGTTCACGTAATCGGCGTTGTTGTCGCCTTTATCGCGCGCAGCGCTTTTCAATTTTTTCTTTTCTATTTCTTCCGGGCTTAAGTTGCTGTCGCCGGTTCGAATGGTGACTGCCTGCATCGGCACTCCGACCGCGTCTTTCACCATGTTGGTCTCAATGTCAGCCGTGCAACTGAGACCCGGCCGCAGCAAAACATCTTCCCGTTCTAAATTGATTTTCACTTCGAAATTGGTGACTTCTTCCTGGGTGCCGCTGCCGGTCGTCTTTCCGGTGTTCCCAATTTGCGCCACCGTCCCTTTGAATCTGCGATCGCCGTAGGCGTCGATCTTCACATTCGCCTTGTCGCCGATCTTCACGTTCGGAACGTCGTTCTCGTTTACATCGATCACGGCTTGCATCCGCGAAAGGTCGGCCACGCGCATCACTTCGGTGCCGGCGAATTGCCCGGTGGCGACGATGCGCTCGCCCAGTTTACTGTTCAGGATCGTCACCGTTCCATTGATCGGCGAATAAACCGTGGTCTTGGAAAGTTGATCGCGCGCCTGGCTTGAGCCCGCCTGAGCCCGCTCGATTTCGTGCAGCGAACTTTCGAAGGTATTCTTCGCAACGTCGGAAGCGGCCTGGGCGTTGTTGTATTCCTGGATGGAGATCGTCTTTTTCGCGTACATGTCCTCGGCCCGCTTAAGATCCTGTTCCGTCTTCAACATCGTCGCCTTCTGTTGAAGATTGGTGGCTTTGGCCGCGCTGATGGCCGCCTCCTGTTGCTCGAGAAGGGCTTTGTAGGAATCGGGTTTTATTTTAACAAGGAGATCGCCTTTTTTTATCCCCATCCCGTCGGCCACCGGCAACTCGATGATTTCGCCCGCCACTTCGGGTGAAATTTTTACTTCCGTTTCCGGCTGCACCTTGCCGGTGGCGGAAACGGTCTGGAGAATCGTCTTACGCACCGCCTTTTCGGTTGTGACCGGGATCGGCTTCTCGCGCTTCGACAACAAGATCGAAACGATCAGCCAGAGCACCAAGAAACCGACGGCGCCTACAATGATCTGGCGTTTACGGGTGCTACGGCGTTTCCGCGCAACTTTTGGCGCGGTTTCCGGGGCAGTTACGGCTTGATGCATACGCGGACTCAGGGGCAGGAAACGGTCAGAAGTAACCTTAGTTTAGACCATTGCAAGCAAAACGCGTTCACAAGACCGACAATTGGATGCAGCAATCAGACCCGTTGGATTCAGCGAATTTGCTTTTAAGAACCGAACCGCTCGCGGATTCGGTTGATTGCCCATGCCGCGTGTTCTGCAATCAGAGGCTCCGAATCCAAGGCTGCTCGCTCCAAGGCCGGCAAATCTTCGCTTGTGCCGATATTACCGAGCGCGACACAAACGTTTCGCAAGAATCCACGTCGCTTGATCCGTTTGATTGGCGAATTACGAAAAAGATCGCGGAACTCCGCCTCGTCCAGGCGCAAATAATCTCGCGGCGCATAGGCGGTCGTCGATTTTCGCGCGGCGAATGCAGATTCACGCGAGACTTTCGCAAACCGATTCCATGGGCACGCGTCCAGACAATCGTCGCAGCCGAAAATGCGGTCGCCGATCAACGGGCGAAGCTCGAGCGGAATCGAGCTTTTCAGTTCGATTGTGAGATAGGAAATGCAGCGCCGCGCATCTAATTTGTGCGGCGCTGTAATCGCGCCCGTCGGACAAGCGTTGATGCAACGCTCGCAGGTGCCGCAACGATCTTGCGCCGAGTCATCCGCCGGCAATTCGAGCGTGGTCAAAATCTCCGCCAGGAAAAACCACGTCCCGAGTTTCTCGTCGATCAGCATCGTGCTTTTGCCGTGCCAACCGATTCCAGCCTGGGCCGCATGATCACGCTCCAAAACCGGTCCGGTATCGACATAACATTTTTGCCGCCCGCCAAGGTTACGCAGGAAGATGTCGACCTTATCCAGCTTCGCCGCGATCACGTCGTGATAATCGTCGCCCCACGCGTAGCGCGCGATACGACCAGGCGCTTTTTGTTCTGTGGTGGCAGGTCCGAGCCGGACAGGCAATAGCTCGGCTGCGTTTCCGTCGCCTTGAAAATAATTCAACGCCAAAACGATTATCGATTTAGCGCCCGGCAAAATCTTCTGGGGATCGCGGCGTTTCTCCGCGCCGCGCGCCATGTATTCCATTTCGCCGTGGGCGCCTTCGTCCAACCAATCACCAAATTCATTTGCATGGGCTGGGGGAGAACATGCGGCAACGCGACACGAATCAAATCCCAGGTCGCGCGCAAAATCGATAAGTCGGGTTTTGGTTTCGCTGCTGGTCGACGAGTGATTACGATTGATCTCAGCAGTCGCGATCATTTCCGGAGCGCAGTGACTTCTTCCAACTTGCTCAAAATTGCTTCCACAACTCCATCATGAGTCATCTTGGACGTATCTACGCGCAGATCCGCCGCCGTCCGGTAAAGAGGCTCACGCTCCCTCAACAAATCTAAGAAAACGGCGCGAGGGTTCTCTTGTTGGAGCAGAGGCCGATCATTCCGCCGCGAAGCGCGCTCGAACAGGGTTGCCTCATCCGCCGTGACCCAGACGATTGTCCCGAGCTGTTTCAAAAGATCGACATTCTCCGCACGAACAACAATTCCGCCGCCGGTCACGACAACCGCCGGTCTGACCGGCGCCAATTTGCGGAGCACTTCTGTTTCCGCGATCCGAAATCCCTCTTCACCATGCTTTTCAAAAATTTGCGCAATCGGAATTCCAAATTGCGCTGCCACCATTTCATCGGTGTCGAGACGAGCCAGCCCCGTGCGTTGTTGCAGACAACGTCCAACCGAAGATTTTCCAGCGCCCATCATTCCGATGAGCACAATCGATTTGGCCGCGATCATGTCGCAATATGCCGTTGAAGCCGCGATTTGAAAAGAAGTTGCGATGAACCGATGCCCGACCAAACTCCCGTATGCCTCAGCCGAAATCTTTGGTCGCCGTCATAATGGGAAGCAAATCGGATTGGGAGACGATGCGACACGCCGTCGAAGTGCTCGACGAGCTCGGTGTGCCTAACGAATCGCGCGTGCTTTCAGCTCACCGTACGCCCGATGCGACCGCGGATTTCGCACGCAACGCGGCCGATCGCGGACTTCGCGTGATCATCGCTGGCGCCGGCGGCGCTGCGCACTTGGCCGGCGTGATCGCCGCACACACGGTCGTTCCGGTGCTTGGCGTTCCGATCCAGTCAAAACTTCAGGGGCTCGATTCGCTTTTGTCTACCGCGCAGATGCCGGGCGGAATTCCGGTGGGCACTCTCGCCATTGGCGACGCGGGAGCAAAAAACGCCGCGCTGCTCGCAGCTGCAATTATCGCCACTAGCGATAAGAAGCTGCGCCAAAAACTGGAAGCGTTTCGCAAGAAGCAATCCGAGAGCGTTCTCTCCGCCAAACTGCCGAAGTGAAGACGGAAATTTCAACCGACCGCAACGCGGCGGTTGAATTGCTGCGCAACGGCGAAGCGGTCGCGTTGCCGACCGAAACCGTTTACGGGCTGGCCGCCGATGCGCTGAACCCTATTGCGGTCACCAAAATTTTCGAAGCAAAGGGGCGTCCTCGCTTCAATCCGCTCATCGTTCATCTTCCGGATCATGATTGGTTGGAAAAAATCGCCGCGCTTCCGGCGCCTGATCGAGAACTGGTTTTCCAGCTCGGCGAAAAATTCTGGCCCGGCCCATTCACAATGGTTTTGCCAAAACGAGAGATTATTCCGGAAATCGTGACGGCGGGTCTGGACACAGTCGCAGTTCGAATCAGTGCGCATCCAGCCTTCGTCGAAATCATTCGCGCATTCGGAAAACCGCTCGCTGCGCCCAGCGCCAATCGCTTCGGTCGAATCAGTCCGACAACGGCGAAGCACGTTCTGGACGAACTCGACGGGCACATTCCGCTCATCATTGATGCAGGCTCAACCACGCACGGAATTGAATCCACGATCGTCGCAGTTCGCGACGGTAAGATCGACATCCTGCGGCGGGGACCGGTCACATTGGAACAATTATCGGCATTCGGTAAAGTCGATATTGCGAAAGAGCGGGAGAAAATTTCTGCGCCCGGGCAGTTACCGTCACACTACGCCTCCAAAACGCCGTTGCGCATTGTTGATGATTTAAGATCGTTCGCGCCGGAGGCGAACCAGCGCTGCGCGTTGCTGGCGTGGAGTTCGATCGAAAGAGACAAGCGCTTCGTGGCGATTCGAAATTTAAGCGGACAACAAGATCTCCGCGAAGCCGCCATGAATTTGTTTCGCTACTTGCGCGAGCTCGATGCGCTCGATGTCGATCTTATCATTGCAGAACGAGTTCCTGGGCAGGGACTCGGGGCTGCGATTTTGGATCGGTTGGAGCGCGCGTCGCACGCTTAGGATCGAACGCAAGACAGGCTTGAATGAAACCTTTGAAGAGCGGGTGCGGCTTGTTCGGTTTGCTTTGAAATTCCGGGTGATATTGGCAGCCGACGAAATAAGGATGATCCCGAAGCTCAATCAATTCCGCCAGCGTGCCATCCGGAGACGTTCCGGAAATGACGAAGCCTTTTTCGTTCATCCGGTCGCGATATTTCATGTTGAACTCGTAACGGTGCCGGTGCCGCTCCATCACTTCGGGCTGGCCGTAGATTCTTTCGGCCAGCGTTCCTTTCGCGATCTTTGTCGGCCACGTTCCGAGTCGCATGCTCGCGCCTTTGCTGTGAATCTTTTCCCGCTGCTCCTCGAGCAATGAAATGATCGGGTCGGGTGTGTCCGGATCGAATTCCGTGCTATTTGCTTTCTTAATTCCACAAACGTCTCGCGCGAATTCGATCGTTGCGACCTGCATGCCAAGACAAAGCCCGAGATACGGAATCCCATTCTCGCGAGCGTAACGCGCCGCTTTAATTTTTCCTTCGACACCGCGCTCTCCGAATCCGCCAGGAATTAAAACACCGACGACATCTTTGAGCTGGGTGCCGACGCGGTCCTGCAGCGATTCGGCATCGACCAGTTTCAAATCGATCCCACAATCCTGACTCGCGGCGGCATGAGTAAGCGATTCGTAAATGCTTTTGTAAGCGTCCTGTAAATGAATGTACTTTCCGACGACCGCGATCTTGACTCGCTTTTGCGGACTGATCACGCAATCGACAAATTTTTTCCAATTGGTCAGGTCCGGTTCCGGAGTTTTCAGTTGCAACAGATCGCAAACGAGTTTGTCCAACCCCTCTTCGTGCAACATCAACGGAACTTCATAAACCGTGTGCTCGACATCGCGCGCTTCGATCACCGCTTTTTCCGAGACGCTGCAAAACATCGACAGCTTCTGTCGCAATTCGCGGTCGATCGATTTCTCGCTGCGGCAAATTAGGACCTGCGGTTGCAAACCGATCTCGCGCAATTTGGCGACACTTTGCTGCGTCGGTTTCGTTTTCAACTCCGCCGCCGCTTTGATGTAGGGAACGAGCGTGACGTGCACGTTCACCACGTTCTGACTGCCGACTTCGAGAATGAATTGCCGAATCGCTTCCAGAAACGGCAGGCCCTCGATGTCACCGGTCGTGCCGCCGATTTCGGTAATGACAACGTCATACTTCGTTTCGTCGGAGATCTCGCGGATCCGATCTTTGATCACGTCGGTGACATGGGGAATCACCTGCACCGTTTTCCCGAGGTA
>WNGC01003049.1_pt1 | contig 10230 bp, 10 predicted proteins | sample 5400051 | NCBI WGS metagenome assembly WNGC01 (sample SAMN13153368, study PRJNA577476) | soil metagenome | isolation source: 20 cm soil or saprolite under grassland replicate 2 | place: USA:California | collected 2016-06-15 | reverse complement strand
CAGCACAGCGAACGCGCTCAGCAGGAACATCGTCAGCCGCCGCTGGGCAAGCGATTCAGACAAGCGCTGTTCCAACGTTGAAACCTCGAACACCGGCACTTCTCGATTCACTGACCGGATGATCGTGCGCAGCGCAGGCGCAAGGCCAGCCGGATTGCCAGTCGTGGCAATCACGATGTTGAAGGCGACCTTCGCTGCTTGCGCGAATGGCAGGTATACCTCCGGTTCGACGGGCTGTTCCAGACCGTGCTGGCGCACATCCTCGGCGATCCCTACGATCTGCAGCTCGGCAGGTTCGTTCCAACTGCAGTTCGCGCAGTGCTGCTCTGCGTACATTGAATGAAACCGCCTGCCTACAGCCTCGCCGCCGATAAACTTGCGCACGAACGCTTGGTTTACGATCGCAACTCCGAGGGCATTCTCGTTGTCATCTTCCGTAAACGCCCGGCCAGCAATGATAGACGTGCCCATGGCGCGGAAAGAGTCTGGCGAAATGCTGATCAGCGGCACGCTTGATTCCAGGGACACCGCTGGGGGCGGTGGTGTCGGCCCGAACCAAACCGCAGTAAAGGCGCGGTAATCCTCAAGAGGCAGCACCTGGCTGACTGCGGCATAACGCACGCCCGGCAGAGCGCGCGCTTTTGCAAGCACCTCGGAGGCAAACGCCACCAGCCGTTGGTAGTTGCCGGTCTTGGCGGTAGCCGGCGTGATGTCCGGCAAGACGAAGCGCACCTTGGCAGTGAGCACATTGCGCGGATCGTACCCGGGATCCACGCGCATCAGGTCGCGGAAGCTGCGCAGCAGAAGGCCCGCGGCGATCAGCACCACCAGCGCCAGCGCCACTTCACCCACAATGAAAGCATTGCGCAGCAACCGGTGCCCGCATCCCCGCGACATACGTAGCGACGTCGCTTTCAGCGCGTCCAGCAGGTTCGCGCGCGAGCCGCTGATCGCAGGAGCGGCGCCGCACGAAACTGCCGCGAGCACCGCCACGGCTAGCGTGAACGCGAACATGTATGGATCGAGGCTAACGCTGCTCAGCCACGGCAGCCCCGGCGATTGCCAACCGCGAATCGCGTCAACGATGGCCGCGCCGATAACTAGCCCCACGCAGGCCGCGAGCGCGCCGATAACCATGCTCTCGGTCAGGAACTGTCGTGCGAGTCGTGAACGTGCCGCGCCGAGTGCGCCGCGCACGGCGATCTCGTGGTGACGTGCAGCAGCCCGCACAAGCTGCAGGTTGGCGATGTTTGCACACGAGATCAGCAGCACCAAGCCGACTCCCACCAGCAGAATCAGGAGCGGCGTTCGCGAATCTCCGGCGAGGTGGCGCTGCAGTGACGCAACTTCAAGAGCGCTCTCCTCCATCACCCGCGCCAATGGGGGTGGATATGCACGAAGCCTCGCCTGCTGAACCACCTGCAATTCCGCTGCGGCACTTGCCAGCGTCTGCCCTCTGGGCATCCGCGCAATCACGCGCACACCCTGGAGCTGGTCGAGATTGAACACCGAAGAACCGGGCGCCCGCAACGGCAGCATGATCTGCGGCGCAGCGGTCATGTCAGGGAATCGGAACGGCCGGGGCAGCACGCCAACGACCGTGCACGCGTGTTCCTGGTCGAGGTGGACTGTGCGCCCGATCGTCCGCGGGTCCGAGTTGAAACGCTCTCGCCAAAGCTCATCCGAGAGAAGCGCAACCAGAGGACTGTTCGAGTGATCATCTGCGGCCGTGAAATCGCGACCCAGCTGTGGCGCAACTCCGAGGACGGACAGGAAATTGGCGGAAACCATTGCACCAGAAACGCGTAAATTGTCTCCAATGCCGCTCAGCGTGTACTCGTCGAATGCGTACCCGGCGACGCTCTCGAATGGCCGCCCCCGTTCGCGCCATGCGACCATATCCGGCTCCATGATGGCGCCGCTGTCGTCCCGCGTGTGTTCCGCGACCCACACCAGTCGGCTGGGATCGCGATACGGCAACGGACGGATGAGCAGCGCGTATGCCGCAGAAAATATGCCTGCCGTGGCGCCAACGCCAAGCGCCAGGGTCAGAACCGCCGTCACAGCAAAACCGGGACTGCGTCGCAAGCCGCGCATGGCATAGCGTATGTCCTGAAAGAGCACGTCTAGGAACGGCAAGCCGCGCTGCTCGCGGTAGGCCTCTTTCATCGCCTCCATGCCGCCCATCGCAATCAGCGCCTGTCGTCGCGCTTCCTCGGCGTTCATGCCCGCTCGCAGATTGTCGGCAATGTGGAACTGGAGATTGCTCTCAATCTCCTCGGCGAGTTCGCGATCGCGCTGCTCTTTCCAGAACAGACCCGCAACTCGCGAGATCAAAACCAGCATTCGTTCCATACGGCTTCCCCGTCAGGCGTGTTGTTTGTCGAGTGACAGGAACCGCGCTAGGACCGCCGAGGTTTCCTGCCATTCTTTCGTTTCGCCGTGCAGTCGCTTGCGGCCGGCGCGAGTAAGGCGGTAGTACTTGGCGCGACGATTGTTCTCCGACCTTGCCCACTCCGACGCGACTGTCGGATTCAGTTTCCAAGCCAGCGTGTACGAAGTGTAGGTTCCATTCGCGACTTCATAAAGCGCAAGCAGAACTGCACTTTCCTTGTCGTCAAATACAGGGCGGAAACGCATTTCTTGCTCCTGCAAAATGATACACCGCTATCCATGGTGGAGCTGGTATGGTGCAAACTTTCTGCCCTTGCTAGACTGCCATGCATGTACGAGTCCGCAACGTTCTGGCTCACGGTTGTCGGAACCCTTGTTGCTGTCGCGTCGCTGGTGGGTTCGCTAGTTGCCTTAGCAATCGCCAAGAGTACGCTCACCCTAGCGAAACAGGTTGCCGAGCACGAGCAAAGAGACTGGATGCAGCGGAAATGGTTTGACCTCTTCGATGCAGCTGAGAATTTCCGTACTCTCCTAGAAAGATTTCAGGTCAAATACGACCGAAAGCTCGCCACAACAGAGAGTGTGAAAATGACGCACATGAATTGACCTTCGCTGCCCGACGAACGCTTCGTTTTGCCAGTGTATTCCCTCAGAATCCTACCGTTGATGCTTTCTTTAGCTGCGTAAATAAATGGAACCCTCGAGGAGAACCTCTTCTCGAAAAAGATGGCGGCCGACTATGACCATGCAATCGAAGGCTTCCGGCAACAAGCGAAGGTTCCGGCAGAGGTGATTAAGAAGTCCTAGAAGGAGTCGAGCGGAGAATGGTCCTCAAAGAGTACGGCGTCTACTGTTCAAAATGTAAGTCATTCATCAGAATAAATTCCTACGAATTTGACCCGCCGCTGAAGACTGCTCCCACTTTCTTTCCAGGCCGAAGGTGGAGAAACGTTACGTTGTGATGGCTGCGGAGATGTTTGCGTCTACCGCGCTGTGGATATTGTTCATCGCGTCGCAGGTCAAAGAGCCGCAAAGAATAGCTAGGAGGGTCGCATGGGAGGAACAGGTGGAACCGTCCGCGGCAACACAAAGGTCGAACCGGAACTTCGAGGCAGTACGGGTCGCTTGGTCCACCTCATTCCAATGAGGGGACGCGACGGCAGCAAGCGCCGTTCATTCCGCCCTGCGAACATCCGCATCGGCGCGAGCCTTGCAAACCTTGCTCCCAAGATTCCGCGTTCTCACTGGCCCAGGCTTTCCTGATGTTCCCGGCCTCTTTAACCGCCTTCTTCCCAGCGGCTGAGCCGCGCTTCCTTTGTCTCGTTCCGGCAGCCTCCAGCGCCGGGGGCTACACTGCGGTTGGGCATTTGCGTTAACCTCTACGAGTCATTCGCGTTGCAAGCGCGATCTTGGCCATCAATCTGTCTTCGCGGAAGGTTGGCGAAGAGAAGACTCGTCGGTCGAATACATGTTAAGGCCGGCCTCGCGCGTGGGGCTGTAAGCGGAAGGAGACGCGTTGCGCACGGCCTCACTCGCTCCTGTCCCGATGTCTTCGACGGTGTGTCCGCAGCCGATTTGGCGAATGAGACGATGCTCGTTTTCTTGAAGTCATCCACTGCGCTTGGCTGGAAGCCTGACAAAGGGGACCTTTCGGCCTTTTTGTGCGGCGTGCTGCGGCATAAATTCCTTGAAGCTCCAGCTAATGCAGCCTGAGAAAATCGTAGAATTGCATGCTGAAGTCCGTGGCGGGAGCGTCCACTCAGGAGTCAAGAAGCGGCCAGAATGGAATCAAAATAAGAGTTCATTGCTGCGGAGTCCCATTGCTGCGGAGTCCCATTGCTGCGGACCAATAACCTTTCGCACAATGCGTCCTTCACGGTCGATGATATAGGTTTCGGGAATCTGTACGGTTCCGTAGTCCAACGAAACTTTGTTCGTTGGCTCGCAGGCAGTCGAAAATCGTACAGAATAATTCTTCAGGAAGTCTTCGTAGTTACCACAGTTCTCATCCACACTAACGGCTAGGACCATACCACCACGTGAGCGGATCCGCGCTTGAAGACGGTCCAAGTCTGGCATCTCTTCCACGCAGGAACCGCACCAAGATGCCCAAAAGTTGAGAACAACGACTTTTCCTCTAAACTCGGAAAGTCGAGTCTGCTTTCCTGCAACGGTGAGGGGAAAGTCTTCGGCCTTCTTCCCAGCAATAGACGGTTCGCCCTGTCGATACCACGGCGTGATGAAGCCGTATAACACAGCCGCTACAAATGCCACGACCCCCTAAGGGGCAATTTTTCGTGGGATCTTCATTCTCTATGTACCTCCAGGCAAAGCAGGCCGGCCTGCCGACGCTTGTGGTTCTCCGCGATTCTCGTCAGTACATCGTTAGGACATCATCGTATCTACGCACAGGCCGGCAGGCAACTGCTCTAATCTGAGCGCAATGCGTCCATGGGTTGCGCGAGTGAAGCGCGGACGGCGGGAACCAACGCCGCACACGCGCTTGCTCCTAATACAGCAACGAGCGCACATGCAAGCACCAGCGGGTCGTGCAAACTAGCACCTGTCCATCGCATGAAGGGCCCACTGAAAGAGATGCTCAGAATTACACCCACTATTGCTCCCATCCCTAGGTTTCTGCCTAGCGAGCCAGCGGCGGTTCGAATAATATGGCTCCTGGAGGCACCGAGTGCCAAACGTATCCCGAATTCATGCGTTCTTCGTGAAACGGCATAAGAGATGACGCTGTACAAACCTACAGCGGAGAGAACAACCGCAAAGATCGACGCAATGAAAAAGAGAGCCGCGATGAATCGTTCCCTCCCCCAACCCTCTATGTTCAGCACCTCCTCTGCTGTGCGAATTTGAGCAACGGGCTGATCGCTGTCTACGGCCCGTATCTGTTCGCGGACAGCCCGAACCATTCGAGCCGGTTCGCCCTGCGTACGGATCAAGAGTTGCATCCAATCGTTAGCAACCAGTGTGTACGGCACGTAGACCGTTGGCAGGATTGGGCGGCCGAGTCCATCGTTTGGGACGTCACCCACAATTCCTATAATTTGAACCGTGCCGTCGTTTCTTGGAGAATCGAGCATCCATGTGGTGAAGGCCTTCAGTTTGGCAATCTGAATTTTCTGCCCAATAGGGCTGCTGCGTGGCCAGAATCGTTTTGCCATCGCCTGATTGACCACCGCAAGGTGTCCCGCACGAACTGCATCAATTTCCGTCCAAATGCTTCCCTGGAGTAGGGGGATGTGCAGTGTAGAAAAATACCCTGGGCTTATCTGTTCGATTGCGACAGATTGATCTTGGTCAGATGGACTTGCAAGAATTTTTAGGGGACTACTCACGTTAGAAAAGGGCGGTAAGGGTTGCGATGAAAGAGCAACGGATTCTATGCCTTTAAGACGGGACACCATATCCCGAAGATGATCGTAGAAAGCAATCCGCTTCTCCCATTTCGTATAGCTTCCGTCAGCGAGGGGAAGTGCGACGCTAAGGACGTTATGGGGGACATATCCTAGTCTCGTCTCGTAGAGCCTGAGAAAAGTCCGGAGGGAAGCACCGGTCCCTGCCAGCAACAAGAGCGTGAGTGCGAGCTGTCCAACAATCAACAATTCATGCGTGCGTTTGCTTTTGCTGTCGCCACCAGTTCTCTGCGCACTTGCGCCTAGCATTCGGCCTATTGAGGGACGCGAGAATTGGATCGCGGGTGACATGCCGAAAAGCACTCCCGCCGCCAGCCCCACCAGGACGCTGAAAATGAGCACCGGCGCGCTAAGCTGCACTTCTACTTCGGGCGGTAACAAGTTTGGAGGTAACCAGCTCAGAATCAAGCGCATGGCCAAGAAAGCCACTAGAATGCCAGCCAGGGCTCCCGTGAAAGAAAGAAAAATGGCCTCGGTGAATAGCTGACGCAGCAAGCGGAAGCGGTTTGCACCGATAGCACAGCGAACAGATAGTTCGTGTCGCCGCGAGATTCCTTTCGCCAGAAGGAGTATAGAGACATTCAAACATCCGATGACGAGCAGAAGAGCGACAGCCCCGAGAAGAGCGAATAAGATGCTGGAGAATCGGCCGATAGAATCATCCAATAGACCGACAACTCTCAGCTTGAAATCTCTGGGAAAATGGCTAGGCGTATCCTTCGCAAACTGTTCCATCAGCACTTGGAGTTCAGCCTCAGCCGATTCGCGTGAGATACCGTTCTTCAATCGTGCAGAAACGATATTCGTGCGGTTTGGATCTTGTGCGAGCCCGAGGGGCGTATAGAGTTCGGCATTGCCCCATGCAAATCGCTTTGGGACGACCCCGATGACTTTGTAGTTTTGCCGGTCCAGTGTTAGGACTTGGCCAACAGCTGCGACACTCCCGCCATAGTGGCCTTGCCAAAAACGAAAGCTGAGAACTGCAACGTGATCCGGTTCTTGGCCCAATGATCTCTCCACATCAGTGAATTCGCGCCCAACGAGAGGAAGTACACCAAGATAAGAGAAAGCGTTAGACGAGAGGTGTGCCACACGCACCGACTCTGTCACTTGTCCATTTGTCATCGCCATGTCCCAGTTATCCATCGCCATGGCCCCATCGAGTACAGGCGATTTCTGTAGCCGTATGAATTGGGTTCCGGACAGGAGCGCGATACCTTGATATCCCGAATGGTCATAAAGAGTCAGGTTGACCATTCTGTTGGCACCCTGATAGGGATAAGGATCAGTGAGCACGGCGTGGATGACACTGAACATTCCCGTCGTTGCACCGATGCCTAGCGCCAGAGATAACAAGGAAACCGAAGTAAAGCCCGGATCCCTGATAAGTTGGCGTACACCGTAGCGCAGATCAATCAGCGCATCTTCTAACCATGCCCAGCCCCACGCACCGCGGATCTCTTCTTTCAGCCGGGTAGGATTTCCCAGAGTCCGATGAGCTGCCGAGCGAGCGTCTTCGGGCGAAATCCCGGCTTCGACGAACTCTCTTTCTATCAATTCCCTGTGAAGGAGCAATTCATCTTCTAGCTCGCGGTCGAATTGCTCGCGTCGCAGGAACATCTCCATGCGCCGCCAACATTCTTTGAGTTTTTCTATTACAAACTCAGCCGCCACCTCGGCCCCCTAATTAGCCTCTACGACTCGGATAATCGCCTGCATCACTCTCTCGAATTGCGCCACCTCAGCCTCCAACTGCTTTCTTCCAGCCGCTGTCAATCGGTAATACCGTGCGCGTCGATTCTCTGAGGTTGTTCCCCACTTAGCGGCGACCCAACCTTTGATGAGCATCCTTTGCAATGCAGGATAGAGAGACCCTTCTTCGACTTGCAGTACATCTTGGGAAATCTTCTGGATGTTCTTGGCGATTTCGAACCCGTGCAGTTCCACTCCTCGAGCAAGGGTCTTGAGAATCAACATGTACAGGGTCCCTGGAGGAATTCCGTCTCGACTCATAAATGATCCCGTGTTGACATAGGTAGACTATGTCAGCTTAGGTCCATGCATTCCCGTTGTCAATCAATTCAGGTTGGGTTCCGTTTCTCAAAGGTGAACTTGAGGGCGTTCAACCACCGGCGGTAAGCTCGCGGCCAAAGAATCGGCCCAGCGCTCAGGTCTCACAAAATCCAATTGTACCGCTGAGATCTCCGCTCGCCGTTACAGTCCAATGACCTCTCGTTCGATAGATCGAAGTATGGCGGCATTCGGGTCGGTCAACGGACGACTAACGCACTCACAAATCGCAGTCTCTCTTCGCTGTCCCGGCGGAAGAGATGTGGTGATGAAGAGCGCAGCTCGCGTTCCGATCTCACCGAAAGCCGTTTCCGGATAGGTTCGGAGTCGGCGACTATCTGCTCAGAATCGGTTTCTCCTCCAGCTCGAAATTGACCCCCTCGACACTGGGCGATAGACTCTGGTCGGAGAAGCCATGGTTCGGTCCATTGCATGCCTGCTTACTTTCGTGGCGCTGGCCTTTCCCGCGCTTGCCGACGACAGCCGCCAACACGACGAACTCTCTGAGCAGCAGTTAGGTACGGTCCACTTCCCAATCTCCTGTGCACCAAGTGTTCAGAAGAGCTTTGAACGCGGCGTTGCACTGCCTGCATTCGTTCGCGTTCGAAACCGCGGAGCACATCTTCCGCCAAGTCGGTCAGGATGACCCTCGCTGTGCGATGGCGCATTGGGGAATTGCTAGGAGTTTTTGGCGATGGGATACACCCGACCCTGCCATACGTAAGCAGGGCTTGAGCGAGGTCACGTTCGCAAAGTCCTTGCACGCTCGGACCAAGAGAGAGAGGGAATACATCTCTGCCGTCGCCGCTCTCTATAAAAGACCGGAAAAGAAAGACGAGAAGAGGTGGGACCAATACCTCAAGCAAATGGAACAGCTTCACCGAGATTATCCTAGCGATCATGAAGCGACGGCGTTCTACGCTTTTGCGCTGATCGGCGCTGACCGAGACGATGACCCGGAGCACGCAAAAACGAAGACAGGCAGCGGCGCTCTTAGAGCCGCTGTTCGCCGTTGAGCCAAATCACCCTGGGGTAGCTCATTACCTGATCCACGCCTATGACAAACCGGACTTGGCTGAGCTCGGGTTACCCGCCGCACGCCGTTATGCCCAGATTGCTCCTCGGGCACCGCACGCTCTGCACATGCCATCTCACATCTTTGCTCAGCTTGGGCTCTGGGAAGAGGATATCAATTCCAACTTGGCGTCGGTCGCGGCGAGCCGCAACGCTTCCGTCACTCACATGGGAGATGAGGGCCACCAGTTCCATGCGATGGAGTGAGCATGTATGGTATCGACGCTGACCCACAGGTCTTTGCTTTATTGTCGTATTCCGCGAGCTATCTACTTGAATTGCACCACTGGGACGAGGCCGCTGATCTTCCTTTAACCTCTGGTACAGAATTCGGAGACGACTCGATCACCTATCTTGTCCGAGCCATTGGGGCGGCGCACAACGGCCACGCAGAAAAAGCGCGCCATAACGTGGCTGAGATCGAGTCTATTTACAACCAGGTTGTCGCGAAGAAGCTTCCCTTTGCCGATTGGGTTGACCGTCAAAGGAGGGAAGCCGAAGCCTGGGCCGATCACGCCGAGGGGAAAAACGATGAGGCTATCAGGCTGCTCCGCCCAATCGCAGACAAGGAAAAAACGGGAGTGTTTGGGGCGACGGGTGACCTTCCCGCTCGGGAAATGCTGGCTGACATGCTGCTCGAAATGAATCGGCCCGAGCAGGCTCTAGGGGAATATGAAGCGGAGTTAAAAATCAGTGCCAACCAGTTTAATTCACTCTACGGAGCCGGGCGGGCCGCTGAAATAGCCAAGCAACCGGGCGAAGCCACCGCCTACTACCATCAACTGTTGAAAGCTTGCGCCGGCGGCAACTCCAATCGCGTCGAGCTCGCGCATGCCCAGGAGTTCCTGTCCACAGTCGCGGCGCAGAACTAGTTCACTAGTTCCGCGAGGGTGTATGAGGCATAACGCCACAGATAGAAGTGACTCGTTCGCAACCGCTACTCGTTGGAGACGCAACGCCTGCCCCCAGAACGCCGTTTCAGGCCAGTGGCGGGCTTTGCAAGATTATGCGAACTAACCAGCTGACCGACAAGCTTTTGTCGATTTTTGTCGATTCAACCTGGTAGGCGGTTTGGCGGCAACGTAGTAAAGTTTTACATTATGCGCTATCCGTTCTTCCTCGACATCCTCGACAATCTAGTCCGCGATTTTCGGTATGCAAGCCGCAGCCTTCGCAAGGACTTGCGCTTTGCGTTCGTGGCGGTGTTTGCGCTGGCGCTGGGGATTGGTGCGAGCACCGTGGTTTTTAGCGTCTTCTACAACTT
>WNGC01011513.1_pt1 | contig 10234 bp, 10 predicted proteins | sample 5400051 | NCBI WGS metagenome assembly WNGC01 (sample SAMN13153368, study PRJNA577476) | soil metagenome | isolation source: 20 cm soil or saprolite under grassland replicate 2 | place: USA:California | collected 2016-06-15 | reverse complement strand
TCGCTACCAAACGGGTCGTTGCTGATAGCGAAGCATCGAAGCTGTTGCGATCAAACGGCATCGCCCCGACCCCGGAGAAGCGTTCACTCCGCGGCATCGCCAATCAGTTCGAGATTTTCGAAATACCCTGATTCGGCGATAAGGCGGTTTGTGACGGTTTGTCGGGAAATATCGGCGACGTAGGAGATTCTGGTCTGATGGAAAACAAGATTCGTGGACTTCATCACGTCACTGCGATCGCGAGCGATCCGCAGCGGAACCTCGATTTTTATGTCGGGTTGCTTGGGCTGCGTTTCGTCAAGCGCACGGTGAATTTTGATGATCCGGGAACGTATCATTTTTATTTTGGCGATAATCGCGGCACACCCGGAACGATCCTGACATTTTTTCCGTGGCCGGGCGTGCGCCGCGGAATTCGCGGCACCGGTCAGATCGAAGCGACTGCGTTTGCAATTCCACCGGATTCGATCGGTTACTGGTTGGAGCGTTTTAAGCAACAGCATGTCACAGCGGAGAAAATATCTCCGCGATTTGGCCAGGAGGTAATTCGATTTACTGATCCGGATGGGCTTCTGATTGAGCTGATCGCGTCGGATTCTCTCGCAGCAATTGAGTCGTGGGCGGGCAGTCCCGTTCCCGCAGAGCACGCGCTGCACGGTTTTCACGGTGTATCTGCTGCATTGGAAGGTTACGAAAGGACCGCGCGATTACTCACCGACAGTTTCGGCTATCGTTTGGTTGAGGAATCAGGAAACCGATTTCGCTTTGCCTCGCCGGACGAGTCGACGCCGGGCAGGATCGTTGATCTGCTTTGTTTGCCCGACACAGGGATGGGACGCGTCGCGGCCGGTTCGGTGCATCACATCGCGTTTCGCGCGAAGGATGAGGCGGAACAACTCCAGTGGCGCGAACATCTGGTCGATCTTGGCTACAACGTGACGCCGGTAATCGATCGCACCTATTTTCATTCCATTTATTTTCGCGAACCCGGCGGCGTGCTTTTTGAAATCGCCACCGAGCCACCCGGTTTTACTTTCGATGAAAAGGTGGAAGAACTCGGTACGCATTTACGGATTCCGCCGTGGATGGAATCGGCGCGCGCGCAGATCGAAGAAATTCTGCCACCGATCCAGGTGCCGAGTGGGAATTAACAAAACGGAAGCCGCTGTAGCCACGGCCCTACGGGCCGTTATGCCGACGGTAATGACAATTACTTTGGACGCGAGACCGGCCGCAGGCCGGCGGCTACAACATCTGCTACTTTAACCGATGAGGCTGCAGCCCGATTTCATACACGAATTCGTTCCTGGTACTTCGAATCGAACCTTGTTGCTCTTGCACGGCACAGGCGGAAACGAACGCGATCTCATCCCGCTCGGGCGCGAGCTCGATCCAAACGCTGCGTTGCTCAGCCCGCGCGGCAAAGTATTGGAGAATGGGATGCCGCGATTCTTTCGCCGATTGGCCGAAGGCGTTTTCGATCTGGAAGATTTAAAAAACCGCACGAACGAACTGGCGGACTTTGTCGCAGCAGCCGCTCAACATTATGGATTTGCCGCTGATAAAGTCGTTGCTGTTGGTTACTCAAACGGCGCCAACATCGCTGCGAGCCTCCTGTTGCTCCGGCCAGAAGTACTGTCCGCTGCGGTCCTGTTCCGGGCCATGGTTCCGTTAATTCCAGACACACTACCAAATCTTTCTTCCATGCGTGTATGGATTGGCGCCGGAACAGACGATCCAATTATTCCGACATCCGAAAGTAAACGTCTGGCCGAACTTTTGCACAGCGCCGGAGCGGATATCACCATTCGCTTCGCGAGGGCCGGTCACGGATTAGTGAATGACGACATCATAACAGCACGAGACTGGCTCGAGAGACTTGGTACACCGTGAAATGAGCAACTGCAGGGGAAGCTGTCAGCTTCCCCTGCAGCTATGAAGCACCATGAAAACAACCCGGCTCGAAGCATTCAGCGACGGCGTCCTTGCCATCATCATTACAATCATGGTGCTGGAATTGAAGGTGCCGCATGGAGTCGAACTTGCGGCATTGAACCCACTGCTACCTCGTCTCTCGAGCTATGTACTCAGTTTCATTTACGTTGGCATCTATTGGAACAATCACCATCATCTTTTCCAAGCCACGGAACAGGTCACCGGCGGAATTCTCTGGGCAAACCTGCATTTGCTGTTTTGGTTGTCGCTCTTTCCTTTTACCACGGGTTGGATGGGTGAGAACGGGCTAGCTACCATTCCGACCGCCGTATATGGCTTCGTTCTATTGATGGCAGCCATCGCTTATGTTGTTCTCGAGCGCGCGATCATTGCCAAGGAAGGTCGCGACTCCCTTGTGGCGCAGGCCGTTGGCAGGGAGTGGAAGGGTAAACTCTCTCTTGTGCTTTATGTCGCCGCTATCCCACTCGCCTTTGTGAGTTCCTGGATCGCCACCGGCCTATACGCGTTCGCTGCGTTCCTCTGGTTGATTCCAGACCGTCGCATCGAGCGGGAACTGGAAAAGCGCGAACACTGACCAGGCGAATCAATTATCTGGGTTCCAGAGGCGCTTTCGAAAGTAATCTCGCCAGCTTTCAGGAAGCGCGGACAGTTCGCTCACGCGATGCAGAAGGTCCTGGTTAGCAGCATCCGCTGTGTACAGATTCACGATATCGGCTACTGTGATCCCGTTCTCATCGCGCGCGACTAACTCTATGGAATCGCCGGCAGCGACCTCTCCCTCCTCGACAACGGCAAAGTAGAATCCATTCCGACCGCTGCGCAGGAAGCGCTTGATGATGTCTGCGCGGCCGAAACGAATGCCCAGCTTGAAGCACGGCATTCTGGGTTGAGTTACAACAAACGCCGCGGAGCCAACGCGAAACCGATCGCCAATATGAACAGTTGTGTCCTCAAGCGCGCCTTCCGTTGTGAAGTTCTCGCCGAACGCTCCCCAAGGCAGATCCGCTTCCGGAAGTTGCTCGTGCCAGAACGAGTAGTGCTCGGATGGATAAACGTAAACAGCCTTGTCGATCCCTCCATGCACGGAAAGATCAGACTGCTGATCGCCGTCCAAGTTGAGCTTCGTAACGCGCACCCGACCCGCCACCGGCGCCTTGAAAATGGACGTACGAATCATTCTTCCGCTCCATTCAACTTTGCGCGGAAGTCCTACATTAACCGACAAGAGCTTCATGAACTTGCGGTCGCCATGTACGGCCGATCGCTGTGTCCCGAGCCAGGATAGTCCGGCGCGACAAGGTGGTAACGATCGGAAAGCGGGACGAAAAGCCGCTCGAACATTCGCGATGAAGTAGGAATTCCGTGCGGCAAGGGAATCGTTGACAGCCTAGCATTAGCGACGCTTGCGCAGCGCACGTCCCTTGGGGCCACTGCCAACGTCTGGAACTTCTTCGCCGAGAGCGGTGGCTAGATCAATCTGATGGTCCTGCTCCTGCACCAGAATGTCGCGAATCTGTTCCGCCATCGCATATTCTCCAAGCGCCTCGCATTGCGGGATGCGATCGCGATAATTGCGAATGGTTTCGTTTTCATTATCGAGATCGTAACGGAGCATGTCCCTGGCATTCTTCGATGTGCGGACCGGCTTGGGCGTGACCGCTGGCATCTTGCCCAGATAGTCGATCTGTCGCGAGAGAATCAGGGCATGATCGAGCTCCTGCCTGGCGTGGATCTCAAGCTGAGCGGCGATGTCCATGTATTCCGCGCCTTTGAGCACCTGAGAATAGACCACATAGGCGATGATCGCCTGATACTCGCGGGACAGATCTTCGTTCAACAATTCCGCGAGACGATCGCGGGAAATTTCGTTTTCTTGGGATTTGGGCGCTACCATTTGATTCCTCCCTTTGAGTTGAAAGACAGATTACTAAATTAGATCGCTTCGGGCCAGTGTCGATCCGATGTCTCCAGCCTGGCACACCACGATCGCCAGTTCCAGCGGTGTACCGACAAATGCCATTCCAGCTGCGACGACAGGTTCTGCAGTCCGCTTATTTTCTCATCATCTGATTCCCAGCGATTGAAGCGTCGCTGCATTAACGGTCCCCGTAACGCTTATGTTCTGGTCTTGCTGATAACGTGCAAGAGCGGCTTGTGTCTCGTCGCCGAGCACTCCGTCGATCGCGCCGTTATAGTAACCTAGCTTCCCAAGCTCCGCCTGGATAGCGCTTACCGTAGTGTTGGCCCCAGATTGCTGTGAACCAGCATAGCCTGACTGGTCATAATAGTCGGATGGATACGAATCGTAGTCACTATCTGGGTTTCCAGTGTAATAGTCATAAGGGTAACTGTTGTCATAGTCGTACGGGTAGCTGGAAGCATAGTCAGAATAGTAATCCCCCGGGTAGAGTCCCCACCAGGAACCGCCAATAAAGACAAACACGCGGTTGTTATGGAAGTGGGCGTGATGCCTGTCCCAATCGCGATGCCAGTTGTTCGCGTCATGCCGCTCGGTCGCGTGGTTTTTGGCGAACGACTGACGGTTTGCTGCCGTTGACGTCCCCGGAGCAGAAAGTCGGTTCCGATCTGCCATTGACCCTGTACGATTCGGCTGCCGATTTGTCGGAGTAACTTGCGAGTTTGCGAGTGGCGTATTCTGCCTCGTCGGCAACGCCGCGCGATTTTGTTGGCTCCTAATCGAGGAAGTCATGCCGGCAATCTGAGGTGTTGGTCGGTTGCCCGACGCTGTGAATCCGCTGGACCTCACAGCTGCCATTCCAGGTCGACCATAATAGTATCGAGGCGCGGCACTTGGCCTGCTAACACTTCTGCCGGTAAAGTATGCACCCCTGAAAGCCGGCGCTGCTCGAAGGCCGCCACCGTAAAAAGCTGGCCCGGCACGAGAGCCGCCACCGACAAAGCCGCCGACGCGACCTCCCCCGCCAAAGTGGCCACCACCACTAAAACCGCCGCCGCCTCCGTGAGGACCTGCCCATGTTGGTTAGGCAAGATCGAAAAAAGCCACACCCGCTAAGGCCAATAGAGTAATTCTTTTCATGACCTAACGTCCCCGCTGGACCCTTTTCATGACCTAACGTCCCCGCTGGACCGCCAGGCTGCCATGGCGAGTCAGTGGGATTTTGCGGTGCTTCGGAAGAGGAGATGGCTGCTCTCTCTTTCGAGAGGCACCCGGCAGAAACTACGAATCGGATCTTCTAGCGGCGAAATCCCAATTCGCTAACCAAGCTTAGCGCAAGGTGCTCGAACTCCGCTTGTTTACAATGGTCTTTGAAGAAAGCTGTCTCCGTCGCGTCGTGTCCTAGTTGATGCGGTGCAGAGGATCGCGGCCATGCAATCGCCCATCAATTTCTTGATTCTCTCTTGTGCAGCCGGCCGCATAATCGAGGCGACGCACACGTCCTATTCCGGTGCCAATTCGTAATTCGGCGGCAAACTGGCGACGTCGACAAACCGCTCCGTCTCGGTTGTGTCACTCATTTGTAGCTCATTTCTAACTAACACAGTGATTTAAACGCTGCGCCATGTTTCATTGTTGGTGATTAATGATATACGGCAAGGTGTCAGGATTTTCGAACGAACGTAATCGTGTTCTACTTGTTAACCTCGAATTTCTAATTTGAGACTATTCTCTCACCCGTGATGTCTGACCTGGGATATACCAATCACATTGTTGGTGTTTGGGCGTCTGATTTAATACGGCGATTCTGGCCGCATTCGGAGCATCTTGGCGAAACCGAACTAATCCTGATTTGTCTCGTTGTGGTCGCCTTGCTGGCGATTGTTGCCCGAAGAACCCGAATTCCCCATCCAATTCTGCTGACCATTGGTGGTGTGATCCTGGCACTCATTCCCGGCCTTCCGGAAATTCACCTCGAGCCGGAGTTAGTATTTAATTTGTTTCTGCCGCCTCTGCTTTATCCCGCGGCCGTCTATACGTCATGGAGAGATTTTCGAACAAACCTTCGGCCCATTCTCCTCATGGCCACCGTTTTGGTCCTGATAACGATGGCGGCGACTGCCTCCCTTTTCCCCGCACTGACGGGATTACCTTTGGCTGTTGGTTTTGTTTTCGGTGCCCTTATCTCGCCGCCGGACGCAGTGGCTGCACTATCATTCACGCAAAATTTGCGGGTGCCGCGCAAAATCATTGTGATTCTGGAAGGGGAAAGCCTGGTCAACGACGCGACCTCCTTTATCTCCTTTCGTTTCGCTGTTGCCGCCGTAATGACGGGGAGCTTTTCGCTGGGGCATGCAAGCTTGCGGTTTCTTTTTGTGGCCGTGGGCGGCGTGTGTGTCGGTCTCGCGGTGGGTTGGCTGGCAACGCAAGTGCAGAAGCGCCTGGACGATCCGCCAGTGCAGACAATGTTTTCCCTGCTTACTCCGTACCTTGCGTACTTCGGCGGCGAGCGACTGCATGTGTCCGGCATCCTGGCGGTGGTGATTGCCGGGATGTATTACGGATGGCGCGTGCCACGGATCTTGAGCGGACGCATGCGACTGCAAGCGGTCCCTGTTTGGGAGATGGTCTTATTCATTCTCAACGGAATTCTTTTCATGCTCATCGGCCTTCAGCTGCCGCAGGTCATCCGCGCGCTTCCTCCGGGTTCCGCATTTCAGGTAGCAACGCTCGCGGTGTTGGTCCTTTTGGTAATCGTGCTGGTTCGTTTTGGCTGGATCTTCGCTGCCACTTATTTACCGCGCTTCTTCAGCCGAACGTTGCGGCGTAAGAACCGCATTCCCTGGCAGCAGACTGCGTTGATGGCATGGACCGGGATGCGCGGGGCGGATTCGCTCGCGGGCGCGCTCGCGATTCCATTCTTGCTGCCCAACGGCGAACCATTTCCTGGACGCAATCTCATCCTGTTGGTCACTTTCTGTGTCATTTTCGCAACGCTGGTTCTACAGGGACTCACTCTTGCGCCCCTGGTCCGTTGGCTCGGAATTGAAGACGATCACGCTACTGAAAAAGAAGAGACACTGGCGCGATTGCAAGCCAATGAAGCAGCCTTGGCTCATGTTGAGGAGATGGAAGCGTTGCATCGGACCAACCCTAAGACGGCTGAACGCCTGCGTGCAGAATACGTCGACCGTATCCAGCAACTGCGCGGTGAAGGTCCGCCTGAGAAAACCGTGCGGCGATTGTTCTCCCGTGACTTCGAAGATTTAGCGCGCGAGGCCTTGGAAACAGAACGCGAGACCGTAATTGGATTGCGCAATGACGAAGTAATCAGCGACCAGGCCTTGCGCCGAATCCAACGTGATATCGATCTGGCTGAAGCCCGGCTTCACCGATAAGCGCGAAACCTGGCGATACGGAGCCAGATGGTCCGCGTCTTGAACACCAATTGGATCATTGGTTATCATGCGGCGGTAAATGATCAAAGGCAGCGAAGTCCGAAAAGCAGACCACCCGATCGAATCGCTTTTCATCGATCGGTGGTCGCCTCGCGCGATGTCGGGCGAAGAAATTTCGAGAGAAGAATTGATGCGACTTTTCGAAGCCGCGCGCTGGGCTCCATCTTCTTTCAACGCCCAGCAGTGGCGCGCGCTTTATGCTCGTCGCGGTACGGAACATTGGGAGACCTTCTTCGATCTGCTTGTCGATGCGAACAAGGCGTGGGCGAAAAACGCGGCCGTTCTCATAGTGTTCATTTCGCGAAAGTTCTTCGATCACAATAACGAGCCGTCGGTCACGCATTCGTACGACACTGGAGCAGCGTGGGAGAATTTCGCGCTACAAGGCTTTCACCAGGGTCTGGTAATACATGGGATGGAAGGATTCGATTACGAGCGCGCACGCCAAGAACTGCGGATACCTGACGAATTCCAAGTCGAAGCGATGGCCGCAGTCGGCAAACCCGGGCAGAAGGAGGTACTTCCTGAAAAGTTGCAGGCGCGCGAAAGTCCGAACGATCGTCGCAAGATTTCCGAGAGCATTTTTGAGGGCCCGTTCAAGTCCCAATAGGGAATCGAGACTGACGCGCAACGATTTGAGCGCGCTAATTGCGATTGGTTACAGCGCACCGACGGGATGTAGCTACTTCAACTGCGACGTCAAACGTGCAATTGCAGCATCATAAGCCTCCTGGTTAAATGCATCAGATCGCAATCCAGAAGGTTCCTGACCTGGAGCAAATGGATAATTTGCCTTCGAATATGGATAGCTTGCTGTCAGGTACGCTAGCAGGGAGCTGTTGATAGCCTTCGCCTCCCACCAGGCAGTTCCATAAAAGCCGGCAGCGGTAAACTTCGTGACGTTTGTAAGGTCAACGTTTCGCACGTTAATCCATGACAAATTAGCGCTTTCGAAGTTCACTGAGTCCAAGTTAACGCCTTGCCAATCGCCATTTTTAAGGAATGTAGCTGATAGGTCCACTTGAGTTCCAGGTGGCCTCGGAGTCTTCAGCACATTGCCGATCTGCGCTGTGATTGTCGGGATCACTGCCTCGATATAGTTGTATGATGCAGTCTCATCGGCGCTGAGCCGACTCATATCGTTGGTCTTTCCGTCCCACGATTTCGCGATGAGTGGGCTTGCTCTCGCGGCTAACGCGCGGTCAAGACGGATCACATCATCTACATTGTTCCAACTGATCGGTGCGAACGCGGGGCCGAACAGGGTCGTAAAGAAACTTTGGTCTGATGTGTTCGTTAGGAGGTTAATCGCTACCTCCCGCGCTTGCGCGGCGTACTCCGGAGAACGCAGAAACGGTTGAAGTGAAACGATAGCAGGTGACAATGCCCCTGACGTCGAAATCATTTTCACGGCATCTTGCCACCGCGCGTTTAAAGCGTCTTCTCGCTTGCTTCGTTCTGATCTAAGAAACTGCCAACTTTGTGCAAATAGCGTCGCTGCAAGCGTGATGACAGCTATTAACGGTGCCAGGGCTGCAATATAATCGCGTATTCGCTCCGACCGCTCGCGCTTTGGAGCCAACTTGTTCGCACGTTTCAAACTAACTACTTCTTCATTGACTTTGGCGAAGGCCGCGTCGGCGGTCTCAATTTCCGTCGCCAGTTTCAGTGCTGCTGCCGCCTTTTCGACAGCGGTCGCCATATCAGTGGCGTTCGCCGCCGTTTCGGCCTTGCCCAGCAGCGCCAGCGCGGCTGCACGAACCCGCCGCAACTGGTCGGAGGCAGATTCATCGTCGCGCGAACGGGATTCAGCAGAGCCGCCATTAGTTATCGGAGTTGTAGTGTTCACAGGCCCTCCAAGTGCAATTATTGCCGGACCACGAGAATTGATACGAGTAAAAACTCACCACGATTTGAACCTGCCGCGTGCTCGTGCGCTTCGATCACAGTGGGGCTAACATTTTGGCCGGTTTGCAACGGAAAATGGTGACCGCGAACATCTGGTTCTTAATCGTTTAACGATTAAATGCGGCATAGATTTGGATTGTGTCGAGTCGCGCGTAAGTTTCATAGGTGACCGACGACGAGCAAGACGAACAGTTCTACCGCGATACTGAAAGCATCGCATTTCCAAAACTGAACGATCATCAGCTTTCGTTACTTGAGCCTTTGGGCGAACGCCGCGTAATGAAACGCGGCGACGTGCTGTTCAAGGCCGGGCAACGTGATCTCGGATTAGCGATTGTTTTGCGCGGCGAACTCGAAGCGTTCGAGACGCGCGAGGATACCGAATATAACCTGGCGACCGCGGGCGAGCGTGATTTCATGGGCGACGTGTCGATGCTGCAGGGCACGTCGATCCTCGGTTCATCCAGAGTCAAATCGGATGAGGCCGAGATCCTCCTCATTCCGGCGGCCGAACTTCGGCGCGCGCTGGCGGAAATTCCCGCCGTAAGCAAGACGATCGTCGATGCATTGATCATGCGACGACGCCGGCTTCGTCGCGATCGCGAATTTGCGGGCATGCGTGTTCTGGCCAGCCGCAACGCTCGCGACGGACATCAGCTCGACGATTTTCTCGACAAGAATCGCATCCCGCATCGGCTGATAGAATTTGAGAGTGAACAGGGCGAAACACTGAGCAAACGTTTTCATCTAACGACTCGCGATTTGCCGGTCCTGATCACTCCGGCCGGTGCGCGCTTGCGCAAGCCGTCCCTGCGCGAAGTTGCACGGGAAGCAGGCTTGCTGCGGTCGCTCACGGAAGAAGATGAAACTGAATTTCTCTGCGATCTCGCAATCATTGGCGCTGGACCGGCCGGCCTGGCCGCAGCGGTGTATGCCGCGTCCGAGGGATTGAAGACGGTCGTTGTAGAAAGTTATGCGCCTGGCGGACAAGCCG
>WNGC01006038.1_pt1 | contig 10239 bp, 14 predicted proteins | sample 5400051 | NCBI WGS metagenome assembly WNGC01 (sample SAMN13153368, study PRJNA577476) | soil metagenome | isolation source: 20 cm soil or saprolite under grassland replicate 2 | place: USA:California | collected 2016-06-15 | reverse complement strand
ACACCAGCAGCCTCACAACTTCACTGGAAGAAGTCAGCCGAATGCTCAACGCCTATGCGTCTGCCATTCTGGCTTCGGACTCCTGACTGCTGACTTCCATATCCCGCAGGGATATCAAGGGCGAAGCCCTTGCCTAGTTGGCCTACTCGGTCTACGGAGGTAAACGGTTGGGGTGGCCGCCCATACCGTTTCCGGTGCATCGTCCGCCATGTCGGCGGAAACAATGCTCAGTGACAGTTCGATTCGCGCGAATGGCATGCGCATTAGAGCTCAACGATTGACTTACGCTCGAGGTGGCCGTTGGGAAGTGAAGGGAATCGGAGAGTTCAAAACTTCCCAAGGCTTGAGCGAGAGCAAGCGTCCGATTCCTACCGGTTCCTACCTGCGAAGGCAGTGTGTCGTCCTGAGAACAAGGAGAATCCCGCAATGAGTTTTGTGGGGTTGCTGAAGAGTAGCATGAACTCAAACAGCGGACGAGAATCTGAACCATGCTACCTAGGACTTGGGTTCTTGCTCTTTTGGAGGCTCTTTTTGTTCTTTTTGGTGCTCGACGAGAATGGCGGCTTTGCCGATGTGCACGGGAGACTTCACGTCTGGGCGCGAGGGTTTGCCGTCGATCAAGATGCCGATGGGAACGAAGGTCACCGTCATGCGCTCTTCGTTTTCCTTCATGGCGGCTTGCAGGGCGCGATTCAGCGGGAATAGGAAGCGTGCCGGCTTGAAGCCGTGAGGCGCTTCGCTGCGTATTCCGGCGCCGAAGAGTGACAATACGCCGACGTAGTACGGGCTCTTGCTGTCGGGTTCGGAGCCGACCGGCAGACCCACATAGATGGCCCAAACCACGCCTGGCTGCTTTTCGGCTTCGACATCATCGAGCTCAAGGAGCAAGGTGTCCGTTTTGCTTTCCACAAGGGGAGCAATGCGCTGGCGGATTTCTTTGGGCTCAATCGGGAAGGTGACGGGTTCGGCTTTGAGTTCGAGGGGAGGAATGGGCAGGCGGAAAAGGACCTCCTGACTGAATATCCACCACGGCGGCGGGAAGCGCAGGCAATACTCCTTTACCTGTGGCGGCTCGCATTCATAAACATAATTGAGCTGCTGGGCGGCGCGCAGAATCTGGCAGGCGGTCATTTTCACCTGGGCACCGTTTTCGTCGAAGAAGGTGTACTGTTTGTTTTTCCACAGAGCGTTCGTCAGCGGATCGGTGCGGCCACCACCCTGTGCCAGCCAGAGATTCCACTGGCGGTCGACGTTCGAATGATGGAGGTAGAAGATGGGATCCTGCGCGGCCGTCGCCACCGAGCCCATCCAGCCGCCCACTTCCCCATGAACGCTGCCGTGCGGGCCCTGGATGATGCTGTTGGCGGCGAGGAAATTGATGCTGCTAAACGCTGGCCCGATGTCGATAGCCAGGGGATTCAGCGAACCGGCGCCGCTGTTCATCGCGGGATTGCGATTGACGGTGTAGAGTTCGCTGGCGGGATCGCGGAACGGCGCGGGCAGCTGCAGCTCGTTGCCGGGAGCCCAATCCCAATAGGGGAGTGCCCAGCAACGCTCTTTGCACATCTTGCGGATGATGCGTTCGAACCAGTAGAGATACATGCGGTGCCAGGACCAGAAGAAGTCTGTGCCGTGTTCGCAGCTATCCCAAGCGACTTGGAGAGGGCCGGGAAGGGTGGTCCAGTGAATGGCGGCCTGATAGGCCCAACTGAGCGGGTTGGTGTTGGGCAGAGCTTGCATGGCTTTGATGGCTTTGCGGTAGGCCACCAAGATGGGATCGTCGGCGTCCATTCGGCCGACATCACGGCGCACCAGGGGCACCGCGGCCAGCGCCGTCAAAGAGCGGTTCACTGAGCAACGTGACTGAGGCTGCCGCACCGGCCGTAGCGAGGAACTGCCGGCGGCTAAACTGATTTTTCATGATGGTGCCTCCGTTTCGACCAGGGGAGAGGACCTTGTGAAGTAGTGAAGGCGAAGTTCGTTTCGTTGCGTTCGCGCCACGGAATTCTCGCTCCCGCTGCAGCATTGTGCACGTTTTCGCATGCTCGAGGTTAGTTGAAAACATGATGGACGAGATGCGATTCGAACCCAAGCCCTCCTCATTGCGGACGATGTTTATTCTAAGCTAAGCTAGGACGCGGCGCCGCAATCACTTAGCTTTCGCAGCGCGGTCGTTAGATGGCCTACTTAGCCTACCAGGTAAATGGAGGGTGGGACTCCTCTTTGGCGTACGATTTTCACGTAAGCACGCTCCGGTTAGGCACTTGAATGTGTTCTGTAGGCACACCATAACAAAAACACACTGGGCCTAGTCTCACCCGTTTCTTAAAATAAAAAGTTGAGGTGTGAGCAATGCCCTATTCCGGCGCGAATAGAGCAAGAATCGCGATGGCGCGATTCTTGGCCTGCTGCATCATTGTGTTTACTCTGTCTTTCTCAAGCTTTGCGCAACAGAAGCTGGACCAGTTGCTCGTCTATGGGGACAACTTTCTTTTTAGCGTCAAAGAACCAGCTGGCTGGAAAGGGGACACTGCAAGTGCTGAACAATTTCAGTCAAACGTCGTTCTACATGAAGCCACACAGCCTCCTGAAAGCCTCACGGGATTAATCCGAGTTCGACTTAACGACAAGACGGACGAAAATATTTCCGCGGACATGAAGGACGACATCCGTAGCTATAAAGCTCAATACCCGAAAATTCAGTTCAAGGGCATCGCTATAAGGAATCCGGCGTATCCAGCCATAGCAAGAGTCTTTTACATCCCCGGACAGTTCTACGAGTACGTAACCTATATGAACCCCGGGCGAGGGAAACCGTTCATTTTTTCTGTGTCGATGAACAGTCAAGAGTCGGAAGCGACCGCAAAACAACTAGGCGCATATGAATCAACACTCGCGTCTCTCAAGCAGCCGCGGATGGTAACAGCGGCAGCTTCTAAACTCATCCACGAAGGCGCGCCTTAGCGCGACGCCTCAACCAACGGGACAACCGCCTTTGAGGCGGCCCCACTCACCAAGCCACCCGCTCCGCGGGGGGTGTCTGACTGGGAACTAGCCCATTTGGCGAACAATGGGTTAATATCAAGCAGCGGCTCACTTTCCGTGATGTGACGGGCAAATCCATCTGGAAGGAGAGACTGCCATGAAGAGTAACTTTTTTCTACGAGCCCAGCAGCAAACGCCGCAAGGGGTTCCCGTCCGAAACTAACGTCAAGCGTGGTGACCGCGTTGTCCATGGCGAGAAGGAACTATCTGAGAAATTGGGTAGGAACGATCTCTGCCCTTGCGGCTCCGGACGTAGGTTTCAAGAAGTGCTGCATGCGGACGGGGCGTTACGACGGTACGCCGCGAAACCACTACGACAGATAGATAATCAAAGGGCACGGCTCGTGCCGTGCCTTTTGCCCGACTGACGCGAGGGCCCCGTACCAGATCCACCATTTTCTCGTGCGCGGTTTCTGCAAGTTAGTAGTCTACGGGGTCATGTCTGTAATGGCCCTCAGACCAGTAATACCCGTCGACCCCGTATTCCTTCTCGGCTGAATCAAAAAGCAGAATGACATCTGAAGTATGCGCGTTGAATCTCTTCTTCGACGCTTGGTCGAAGGACTTGCCTATTGGCGTCCCTCGAACAAAATAGTTGGCTGCCCCGGCCTCGTCCAACTTGTCAAGAAATTTGGCTTCGTAGTCGGATTGCCCTGGCGTCTGGCTGAATACGACGAACCTGTATCCCGCATCGGCGTTCACCGTTGGGACGAGCAAGAGCGCATAAGATGACGTTTGCGCACTCTCAAAGTACCCGACAGCGATTCCCGGGCATCTTTAAGGGTTTCTCCGATTGCCACCTTCCGTTGGCTCGCTGGCTGAGATTGCCAACTTCCTGAACCCTCCAAGAACCATACTCTTGCTTGAGACGATGCTGTATCGCCGTTGGAAGTGAATCAATCCGACAGAGACTCGACTCTTGTTTGCTTGCAGGCTGCTGGCCGAAAGCAAGACCAGCGGGAAGAAGGAATATCAACGGAGTTATCCACAATGGCTTCACGCCTTTTTCCTATCTGTTAGAGCCCACTAGCATGAGTTTAGTATGGCCCCTCGCATCCGCTATTCTGCTGGCGCATTCGTGCGCATGCCTGGTAACGTTGAAATCGGAACATGTGAAGTCCTGGTACGGTAGATGTCCGATCACACTAATATGGGCGGCGCGGCTCGAAGGAGGAAAGAGCAGAACTGGCGTTACTTCGCTGGTTTGTGCGCGGTGTTTCGTTCGCCAAACAGAAAGCGTCGCAAACGGGCAGGGACCATTGACATCGGAACATGGCCGAGTCCGGCCACAGCGGCCGTTCCAAAGCCAAGTCGAATTATTCCAAAGATTACGACCCCTAATATGAAGAGGCCAGTAAGAATCTTCTTAATGAGCCATGCGTAGTCCATAGAACACCTTTGACGAAGGCTAGCACCTTGAGGGTTATGCCGCAATCCCCAGACGCGTAGCCTTTACTCACCGATTGGGTATCTATCCTACGATTCATCGCACTATCGTTCGTAACGCAGTACGACGAGTGGATCGACTCGCGCGGCGCGGCGGGCGGGCAGAAAGCAGGCAGCGAGACCGACGCAAGCGGCGAGCATTGCTACTCCGGCAAATGTCCAAGGATCGGTTGTTGAAATACCCCATACCTGAGTGGCAAGGAAACGCGTGAGGCCGTAGCTCGCGAAAAGGCCAACGACAATTCCTACGGCCACCAGGTGCACGCCTTTCGCGAGAACCATCTTCAAAATGCTGTTCTGCTGCGCGCCGAGTGCCATGCGAATGCCGATCTCGTGAGCCCGGAGAGAAACGGTGTAGGCCATCACGCCAAAGATTCCGACGGTCACGAGCAGCAGACCAATGCCGGCGAACGAACCGAGAGTGACGAGGCCAAATTGAGGTGAAGCATAGTCGAATCTTTGGAGGTAGGTTTCGAGAGGACTTGTGTCTGTCAAAGAGACGTCGCGGTCCACGGAATGGATGGCCTCGTGCACTACCTTGGCCACCGAAAGCGGGTCTTCTGCGGTCCGCACAAGAATATTTCCTCCAGGAGTGCCGAAAGTCGTGTAGGGAAGATAGGCCTGCGGCATAGGGGAATCCCGCAATCCGCGGTTCCTGATGCTGTTGACTACCCCTACGATCTCGAAATAAGTGTCATGAGGCGCATCCGGAATCAGGTCGAAGACTTTGAATTTGATCTTCTGGCCCACCGGGTTGCCCTCATGGAAGAAGCTGCTGGCAAGAGTCTCGTCGACCACAGTGACTCGCTGCGCCGAAGCTATGTCGTCTTCCGAGAGCAGTCTGCCCCGAAGCAGATGGATCCCAAGAGTTCGGAAGAATCCTTCACTGCACAAATCCATCAGCGCGCTCGATTGCTCGGAACGCGAACTGCCGGGCACCTCAACGTCGCTTCCTGGCCCTCCATAAGGGGGTAACGAAGCGGTTGTCGTAGCGGAGATGACTCCCGGGGACGAGGTCACACGCCGGAGCACTTGTTGGAAGAAAAGCTTCTTTTCGTTTGCGGTTCGGGATATTCCATTAGGAAAAGTTAGCTCTGTAATGACCACGTAAGATGGGTTGAAACCAATGTTGACGTGAGTTAGCGCAAAGAGGGTGCGCGTCATGAGGCCCGCGCCTATCAAAAGGACAATCGAGAGCGCAACCTCTGCGATGACTAGGCCGCTGCGGAGCCTCCCTCCGCCGATGTCACCGCCCGCGTCTTTGCCGCTGCCGACCAATCGAGAGTGCAACTCGCCGCGTAGACCGTGAATCGCGGACACCAAACCGCACAGCAGAGCCGTGAACAGAGTTACGCCCAACGCGAACAGCAAGACTGCAGGATTCAGCATAATCGCGGCCTCTTCCGGAAGCGTCCCACCGGGAAGAACAGCTAGGAAACCCTTGAGGCCCCAATACGCGAACAGGCAGCCGACCAAAGCGCCTGCGGCGGCGAGCATGAAACTCTCCAGGAGTAGTTGCCGAACCAGACGCCCACGGCTCGCACCAATCGATGCTCGAATTGCAATCTCCTTTTTGCGGGTCGTCGCGCGAGCCAGTAGGAGATTCGCAACATTCGTGCAGGTGATCAGAAGGAGCATCGCGACGGCACCCGCCAGCGCGTAGAGCGTGTTCTTAAAGCTTCCGACAACGACATCGACGAAAGGCCGCGTGACAATTGTGAATTGCGGCGGGTATAGGTCCGGAAACGTTTTCGCGACGCGTTGGGCAATGAGGTTCAGGTCGGAGGAGACAGCCTGCGATTTTAGCCCAGGCTTGAGACGTCCCAAGGGCCACCAGAGGTGCATGGGCTCGGCTGCGTTCTTACTTATACCGGAATCGCTTGGACTAGGAGTTGAAGGCATCCATATGTCGGAGCCCTCAGGATCGATTTGGAATCGGGGCGGCATGATGGCAACGAGCGTCATTGGCACGTCGCCTACCAGAAAGGAGGTCCCCACGATTTTGGGATCTGCATTGAAATGCTTTTGCCACAGTCTGTAGTTCATCGCAAAAACTGGCGGGGCAGCAGGCTTCGCATCTTCAGGAATAATGCTGCGGCCCAAGAGTGGGTCCACCCCCAGGAACTGAAACGTATTGGGCGTCACAAACGCAGCATGAAGCTGCAGCGTCGCTTGGCCGTTCGCGCAAGACACATCCCGATTCATGAACCCGATAATGTCTTCGAATGCTTGGCTTTGTTCTTGGAGATTGAGAAACTCCGCTGACGTGAAGCCGCCGCGATCGCCTCGACCGGCCTCTTGCCGATTGGCATCCTGGATGTCGTGGACGTAGAAGGTCGTTAGCCGGTGTGCGTCTCTATAGGGAAATGGACGCAGCAGACCGTTATAGATGACGCTAAAAACAACGGAGGTCGAGCCAATGCCCAGCGAGATTGCGAAAATGGCTATCAGGGCGAAGTGGCGATCCTTGCGAAGGGTGCGGAAGGCGTAGCGCAAGTCACGAAATAGACTGTCGAGATGAGTTTCCCAGCGTGTGTCCCGGACTTCCTCTTTGACGCGTTCAAGACCGCCGAATTCCAGTCGCGCTCGGCGCCGGGCTTCTTCGGCACTCATCCCTGCCGCCAAATAGTCCGCGATCTGTCTTTCCAAATGGAAGCACAGTTCTTTGTCGAGAGCGCTTTCCGAACGGGACTTGTGGAGGAAACGCCTGAGCCAACTCATTGTTCAGACTCCTACTCGACCGTCCGCAGAATCAGAGCGACAGCGTCGGTCATACGTTCCCAGCTGAGAACTTCTTCTTCTAATTGTTTGCGGCCTTTTTTGGTGAGCGCGTAGAACTTGGCCTCCCTACCGGTTTCGGATTCTTTCCATTCGGATTGCAGCCAGCCATAGTCTTCGAGACGGTGGAGCGCGGGATAAAGCGTGCCCTGGTGGACCTGGAAGAAATCCTTGGATATTTGCTGGAGGCGTTGTGCGATGGCGTAGCCGTGGCTCGGACTCAACGCCACAACTTTGAGGATCAACATGTCGAGAGTTCCCTTGAGAACCTCTGCTCTATCTTTGCTCATCAGGATGCCTAGCAATTCGACATATACGCTTAGAGAGTCCGAATGTCAACAGTGGGAACTGGATGGGCAGCAATTTCGCAAACCCGTTTACTGAGAGTGGATAATTGGTTGATTTCGCAGGCATTGGCCTTGTGCGACGGAGGCGGCAGGTTTTGCAGGAGGAAAGAAGCGTCAAGGAGGGCTGCGGCGGGGCCTGCGGACGGGTAAGAGCGAGGGGAGTGCGGGGCGCCCATAAAAGGGGGCGCGGAGGTTTTCAATTGTAGCTGGGCTTCAACTGGAATCCGGCTGCGGAGTAGCAATAAATTGATACGCGAGTCTCTGAGCCAAATCGCAAAAACCGAAGGAACAACTTCTGAGATGGCTGCGGACCTGGCGATGGAAGAACACCAGGGTCAGGGTGAAGGCGAGAACACGAGTCATGGTGAGCACGATCAATGCCTGGCCGCGGCCCTGATGCACGGATGGTTTTTGAGGTGGCCGTCGGTGGTGATGGTCTGAAACACTTCTGTGTCGATGACCCAACGACTGCGGCCTAACTGATGGACGAACCCCGGAGGAATGGTGCCCAACTCCAGGTTGCTGGCATAGAAGTTGGTGTTTTGTTCGACGACCATTTCTTTCCGCGGGCAGCAAAGGGACGTTTGCACCTCAGGGAATAACTCTTTCTCAGACAGCATTCTTGAATGTAAGCCTGAATTCGGTTACGCCCAGCTACTTCGAGACAATGGGCATCGGCCTCCTTTCGGGACGAAGTTTAGTTGTCGAAGATCTCAAACGGAAGCCGAGACCCGTCATTGTGAACCGCACTTTCGCCAATGTCTTTTTTCCACGCGAGAACGCTGTCGGTAAACTGCTAGTCAATGGCTTCGACGGCAAAAAACCTGCGGATGCTGTAATTGTGGGAATATGTGAAACAGCAAAGTATCGGTCAATGCGAGAAGAGGATACACCGACTGTTTACAGCACTCTCGACGAGGGCAGTGGATATGACAAGCCCATGCTCATGTATGTGCGAACCGGCGATCCAGCAACAATCGTGAATGAAGTTGGCAACGCCCTCCACAAGGCGGATCCGAATATTCCGCTCGTAGAAGTACGCACTCTCGAGCAGGAGCTGCAGAGCTCGCTTTGGCAGGAGCGCTTGGTTGCGTTGCTTTCCGGATTCTTTGGATTTGTAGCCTTGACGCTCTCTAGTATCAGAGCTCCTGACATACCCCCCTTGGAAAGCTTGCACAAAATCACCTGAATGGTGAAACAGACCATGCTGCCTCGTTTTGTATTGTAGCCGTATCCTGAGGCTTAAGCGGCTATACGTGACGGCGGAAGGTACTCGCAGAGCTCACGTCCCAGCCGCATCTGGCTTGGGTTTTCGCCCTCCAGGGTGAGAACCAAAACCTGTCCGCTTTTTCAATCGCCCGTCTGGATGCCGCTCGCATCTCCCGCGACCCCAGCGAGAAATCGCCGTGCACGACTTGCATCCCAGCCGCATCTGGCTTGGGTTTTTGCCCTCCAGGGTGCGAACTAAAACCTGTCCGCTTTTTTCTCCCGCAACACGCAGGCACCCTATCTGGTCATGAACTCGGCTCCCGATCCCAGCGATCTCTTTCCCGATTTCTCCCCGGTTCCTCAGATGGTCTTCGTGAATGAACGCGTTTCCTTCCAGACCGAAGGGAACCAGCGCGTCATTCTTGTCCATGGCGTCGTCCACTCTCACTACTCCCGGGAGGATCGCACCGCCGAAACCTATGCCTTGGTTTCGCTGTACGAATCCGGATACGCCGCTCAGAACGATTTGGCACGCTCGTTCGGTTACTCCACACGAACCCTGCGTCGTTTCCAAGAGCGCCTGCATTCGCGAGGACTGAGTGCCTTGGTCCGCCCGGAGGGACGACCCGCAGATGGTTCGCTACCCAAGCCCAGCCCACGCGACCGTACGATTCTGCGCCTCAAGGCCCAGGGCATCAGCAATCGCGGAATCGCTGGGCGGCTGGGACTCAGCGAGATGATGATTCGGAAAATTCTCCGTCGACTGGGATGGCAACCGGCTCCGGAAGCCGCTCTTCCTCTCTTGCCCCCGGTCGATGCGCCAGCTAAGCCCGTCACGATTTCCGATAGCTCAGCGGACCAGATTTCCCGCGCCACCACCGCCACCTCCCCAGAGGCAAGAACCAGGGGTCAAACCGGCGGCTCAGAGCTTCGATGCAAATCCGTTGGACCGCTCCATGGATCGTCTCTGGGCGGCCATGGGGCTGCTCGACGACGCGCTGCCCCTGTTTGCAACGGCACAGAATCTGCCTCGTGCTGGAGTTTTGTTGGCCATCCCGGCACTGGTCACCAGTGGACTGCTGTCGGCGGCGGAGAAGATTTACGGAAGCCTCCGCCCCTCCTTCTATGGCCTGCGCACAACGTTGGTCGCCTATGTTCTGTTAGCTCTTCTCCGAATCCCACGCCCGGAGACGCTGAAGGAATATCCCCCCGGGGAACTGGGCCGCATTGGACCGCATGCCGGAAGTCAAGACCTTACGCCGCAAGCTGTCCCAACTGGCGGCACGCAAAGGCAGCCAGGCACTCGGTCAGGAGATCGCGCAGCGGCGCATCCGAGAACATGGCCACGTGTTCGGCTTCCTTTACGTCGATGGTCATGTTCGCGCTTATCATGGCAAACACACGATTCCCAAAG
>WNGC01003360.1_pt1 | contig 10240 bp, 13 predicted proteins | sample 5400051 | NCBI WGS metagenome assembly WNGC01 (sample SAMN13153368, study PRJNA577476) | soil metagenome | isolation source: 20 cm soil or saprolite under grassland replicate 2 | place: USA:California | collected 2016-06-15 | reverse complement strand
GAGCTGGAGCGCCAGGTGATCGAAGCTGAGAAAGAGCTGGGGCGGTCCGTCGACCGCTACGCCCGTTGATACGCCGCACGCGGATCGTCTGCACGATCGGACCGTCGAGCTCGTCGCCGGCGGTGCTGAGGAACCTCATTCAGTCGGGCATGGACGTGGCCCGCCTCAACTTCTCGCACGGCGACGCCGAGACGCACCGGCGCGCGGCGGCAGACGTGCGTGCCGCGGCGCAAGCGGTGGGCCGGCCGATCGCGATCATCGGCGACCTGCAGGGCCCGAAGATCCGCACTGGCGCGCTCGACTCGTCCTTCCTGCGATTGGTGAGGGGTCGCCAGGTCGTGCTGACCGCTTCGCACCGCCAGGATCCGAACGAGATCGAGGTCAGCCACGGCGAGCTCATCGAGTCGCTGCGGAAGGGCGATCGCGTGCTGCTGCGGCCTGCTCGGCGAGCGCAAGGGCGTGTCGGTGCCGGGCCGCACACCGCCGCTGCCGGCGCTTACCGACAAGGACATCATCGACCTGAAGCTCGCGGTCGAGCTCGGTGTCGACTACGTGGCGCTGTCATTCGTCCGCAGGCCGGACGACGTGCTCATGTGCCAGCAGCACCTCGCCGGGCTCAACTGCACCGCGCCGGTCATCGCCAAGCTCGAGAAGGTCGAGGCGATCCGCGAGCTGAACGACATCCTCGATGTCGCGGGCGCGGTCATGGTCGCGCGCGGCGACCTGGGCGTCGAGCTCCGCCTCGGCGAGCTGCCGGCCGTGCAGAAGGAGGTCATCGACCGCGCCAACCGGGCAGGCGTGCCCGTGATAACCGCCACCGAGATGCTCGAGTCGATGGTCACCTCCAACCGGCCCACGCGCGCCGAGGCCTCCGACGTCGCCAACGCGATCTGGGATGGCACGGACGCGGTGATGCTCTCGCAGGAGACGTCGGTCGGCGCCCATCCGGTCGAGGCTGTGCGCGCCATGGCCCGCATCTGCCTGTCGGCGCAGCGCCACCCAACCTTCCAGCGCCAGCGGCAGATCTGGCGCGAGCCCGGCCAGGTCGGAAGTGCCATCGCGCACGCAGCCGCCGCCAGCGCGGATGAGCTTGGCGCCCGCGTCATCATCGCCTTCACCGAGTCGGGAACCACCGCCCTGCGTTGCAGCAAGGCCCGGCCGCATGTGCCGGTCATCGCCGCCAGCCCGAACGAGGAGGTGCTGCGCCGGACCTCGCTGTACGCCGGGGTGGTGCCGCTGCTGGTGGCCCAGGGCCGCGACACCGACGAGATGTTCGCGAACGCCACCGAAGCGGCCGTTCGCGGCGGCTTCGTGCGGGAAGGCGACCGGGTCGTGATCGTGGCGGGAGTTCCGGTCGGCAAGCCCGGCCAGACGAACTTGCTGAAAGTAGAGACCGTCTAAGGAGCAGCGCGCCAAACGGGCGACTTTGCTGCGGGTCCGTCTACAGTTTTCGGGTCTTGTCCCGGGCAGCCGCCACCCAACCGCCCGGCCCACAGGCGACGGCGCCAGGCGGCGCCGGCGAGCGCTATGGGCCCAACACCGCCGAGGTGACTGTCTTCATCGAGTCGGTCGGTCGACTCTCGCCTTCCAGGTGGAGGAAGGTGATCGCGGCGCGCGAGGCGGCGACCAGGGTGACCAGGGACAGCTCCGGCCAGCCGGCCGAGATGGTGCGCGCGCTGCTTGGCGGAGCTCCGGACGGCGCCGGCATCCTGCCCGAGCCCATGTCGAACGTCGCCGCCGACATGGCCGCGATCCTGGCCAAACGCTCCGACGCCGAGGCGGTCGCCGCCTGGCAGGCCGCGTCTGCGCTGGTGCGCCGCCGGCAGCTCTCGGCGCTGACCTTCGCCGCGCATTACTCACCGTTTGCTTCCGTCATCCCGCTTGCCCAGGCTTCGGATCTGCCGCCGATCGTCGAGCGATTCGCCAACGCTTTGAAATGGCTGAGCGCGCCGCTTTGGGAGTCGCTGGCGCGGCCGTGGTCGCTCGACCGCGAGTCATCGGCGTCGTTGCTGCAGGCAGCCATGAAGAGCCGGGCGCGCGAATCCGAAGAGGCGGTGGCGATCGCAGCGATCACTGTCGCTCCAAGGCACATCTCCGGCGACGCGGGATGGGCGGCGGTCAAGACGGCGGTCCACGGCGGCCGCGTGCTCAGCTCGATGGGTGAACTGACGCCGGAGCAGCTCAAGACCCTTTGGGCCCCGCTGGAAGCGGCGGTCGCGCTGCGCTCGCTCACCGACGCGCCGGTTGCCGGCAGGCCTTCGCGGGCGCTAGCTAAGAGGACACCTGCGCCCGCTGAAGAGGTCAAGGTCGAGAAGAAGCGAGCTGCCAGGCCGCGCGCCGAAGCCTTGTATGGGCCGAATACCGCCGAAGTGGCCGCTTTCGTGAAAGCGATCCCCGAGCTCTCGCCCATCCAGTGGCTGCGTGTGCTCGACCGCAGGCAGCTGGTCGCCAGCGTCACGCGCGAGGGCGAGGACGAGTCGGCGGTGGTGGTGCGATCCATCCTCGCGGCGGCCAGGGCGTCGGCCGAGCTCGAGCTCGGGGCACGGTGCTCCGTGTTCTCGGCCGTGGAGCGCGCGGCCTTTGCCCTGGCCGCTCGCGCTCGCCTCAGCGACGCGCAGTTCCAGGAGCACTACGGCGCCATGGCGGAGGTGGTCCCCGCCGGTGAGGCCGACACCGCGTCATTCGCCGGGCGCGTCGCCGCGCTGAACCCCGAGGAATGGATGCGGCTCGGGGGCGTTGTGTCGCCTGCCGACAATGCCGCGGTCGAGCCCCTGGTCAACGCGGCCGACGCGCTGGCCGCGCACCTCGACCAGCGAACGGATGCGGAGGTCGTGGCGGCGTGGCACGCGCTCACGGCGCTGGTCCGGCGTCACCGGCTCTCGGCCATCAAGTTCGCGGTGTCCTACGCCCCGTTTGCCTCGGCGGTGGTAGTGACCAAGCCGAGCGCGATCGCGCCGGTCGTGCAGCGGTACCTGACGGCGGTGGGAAGGCTGAGCGCGCACCAGTGCGCAGTGCTCGGCGAGCCCTGGTTGCTCGCGGACGACGTCTCGAACGCGCTCGCCCGAGCGACCCCGAGCGCCTCAACGCGCGCTGCCGAAGAGGCGGCCGCGCTGGCCGCCCTGGTCACAGTGCCGATGCGCGTCAAAGGTGACGCGGGCTGGGCTGCCTGCAAGACGGCGACGTTCGGCGGCCGGGTCATCGCCGCGCGGTCGAAGCTCAGCGACGAGGAGCTGCTCGCGCTGTGGAAGCCGCTCGAGCGCGCGATTCCGATCGCGTCGCTTGCCGCCGCGACCAGGTCGCGCTGACAACGCTGCTTAAATTGAGCTGATGGCCAAGAAGAAATCGCCGCGCAAGGCCGCCCCTCGCGCTTCAAATCGCAGCAACTCACACGATCCGAAGTTCGAGCGAGTGCTTGGAGTGTTCGCCCATCCCGACGACCCGGAGTTCGGCGCCGGGGGTTCGATGGCGAAGCTGGCGAAGGACGGCGCCAACGTGACATACGTGATCGTGACCGACGGATCGCAGGGCGGGGAGGATCCCAACCAGAAAGACTCGGAGCTCGTGTCGATTCGGCAGCGCGAACAGCGAGCCGCGGCCAAGGTGCTGGGCATCAAGAGGGTCGAGTTCCTCGGCTACAAGGACGGCCACCTGGCGCCTGACCTGAAGCTGCGGCGAGACATCGTGCGCATGATCCGCAAGCACAAGCCGGAGCTCGTCATCACGCACATTCCCGGACGCGTGCTCGACGCGCCCATGGGCGGCTCGCATCCCGATCACATCGCGGTCGGCGAGGCGACGATGGCCGCGGTGTATCCGGACTCACGCAACCCGCGCGCGTTTCGCGGCCTGCTCAAAGAGGGCTATCAGCCGCATGTCGTCAATGAGGTGTGGATCCCCTACTGGACGCTCGGTGACTACTTCGTCGACATCAGCAAGACCCTCGACCTGAAGCTGGCGGCACTTCACAAGCACAAGAGCCAGGTCGCGAAGCCCGGGCAGGAGTGGGACATCGACAAGTGGGTTCGCAAGCGCCACCGCGACATCGGCAAGAAGGGCGGGTATCAGTACGCCGAATCGTTCAAGCGGATAAAGGTCTAGACCGAGCTCCAGCTGTCGCGCAGGTGCGACCAGATCTCTTCCGCCCACGCGGCGTACTGGGCGTCGCCGGGATGCAGATCGTCGGCCGCGATCCAGCCGGTTGAGCCGGTCGCGCGCGTGCTGACCTCCGTGAGGTCGACCCACAAGAACGATCGCGCTTCGGCCTCTTGCCTCGCGACCGCGTTGAACTGCTCGGTGAGGCTGCGCACTCGGGCCGGGTCGCCATAGTCGCGGGCGGCCGGGACGACCGACCAGTTGGGGATGGAGATGGCGGCCACGCGACCCGCCGGCAGCTGCGTCGCCGCGATCGCGTTGTAGATCTCGATGAGCGACTCGCGGTACTGCTGCGCGCGGCGACCCTGGACCAGGTCGTTGACACCGATGAGCACGCTGACCAGGTCGGGCTTCAGGTCGGTGATGTAACCGAGCTCCTTCGCGAGCAGGTCGATGGTGGTGAATCCGTTGACTGCCGGATTCACGACCTCGACCTCGCGCCTGGTCGTCTCCTGAACGTGCACCGCCAGCAGCGACGGAAAGTTGCGGGACTCGTGGGATGCGCCGGTGCCGATGGTGTACGAATCGCCGAGCGCGAGGTAGACGATGTGGTTGCGGTCCGTCACCGATCGATGTCGGCGAGCGCGCTCCAGACGTCGATCTTCGTGCGCACTCGGCGGATCACCTCGTCGGTGAACTCCGTCGTCGCCGCGTGTCCAGCGAGGTCCGCGGTGCGCACGCCGTCGGACACTGCCTCGAGCGCCGACTCGTAGATCGCGCGTGACGCCACGTGAGCCGCGTCACCTTGCATGTACGCGAGGAGGGACCCCACCGCGAGGATCATGGCCATCGGGTTAGCCACGTTCTTGCCCTCGAGCGCGGGCGCCGTGCCGTGCGGGGCCTCGGTCATCGCGACCGCCACGGCGCCATCGTCCTTGAAGGCAAGAAGCGTCGACTCGGCGCCGGCGATAGTGCCGAACATCTGCATGACGAGGTCGGAGAGCGTGTCGCCGTCTCGGTTGAGCGCGGGAATGACGAGGGCCTCGCCGCTGGTGGTCAGCAGCATCGCGTAGGTCGCATCGATGAGCTGCGGTTCGTAGCTGACGTCGGCATGGCGCTTCGCCGCTGCGTCGAGCTCCTCTTTGAACATCCCCTCGTAGACGGGGCTGACTGTGAACTTGGGACCGCCGAACACCTTGGCCCCGAAGCGACGGGCATGAGTGAACGCGTACTCGGCCACGATGCGGCATGTGCGGCGGCTGATCTTCTCGGTTCGAAACGCCCACTCGTCGAGGTCGTGACCTTCGCGCCACTCCCTTGCTCCGTACGCGTCGTCGACCGCCATCCGGATCACCGAGATCGGTGCATGTACACCAGCCAGCGGACGGATGCCGGGGATGCGGCGGCCGGTGCGCACGATGACACGGCCGTCGATCTGCTTGCGGAGGATGGCGTTCGGGCTGCCGACGTCGCCCGTGCCCTCGGGCGTGATCGTGGCGGCCTTGATGCCGAAGCCACATTCGCGAAGCGCGGCCGACGCCTCGTGCACCACCTCGTTGCGCGTCTCGCGGCGGTGGGCGAGGGAGAGATCGAAATCGCGCTGCATGACCTGGAAGCCGATGACGTCGCGCTCGAGCAGGCGCCGGGCTTGCAGGAGCAGCTCCTCGCCGGTCTGGTCGCCGTGCAGCATCGCGACTGTCGGTGTCGGCATCGACTCAGATGATATTGGGCCGCTTCACGTCGCCGGTGGTGCGGCTCGACATCCAGAACAGGAGTTCGGTTCGACCCGAAGGTAGGTGCCCGTGGCCAACGGAATCATGGCTATCCGCCACCGTCTGGTACTATTGACACCGCCTAGGAAACCTAGGCTTTTTTCTTTCTCCCAACCAAAGAGTCAAGCATGGAAGAAGTGATCACTCTGGCCTGTGGCGTCTGCAAGCGTCGCAACTACACCACGCTCAAGAACAAGAAGAACGATCCTGACCGGATCGAGCTCAGCAAGTACTGCAGGTGGTGCCACAAGCACACCGCGCACAAGGAGACCAAGTAGTGGCCGTAACCGCCAAGAATCGCGCGGGTGGAGGAGGCGACTCCGCCACTTCGGGCACCGGCTCCGGCCGATTCCTTCGCGAAGTCCTCGACGAGCTGCGCAAGGTCGTGTGGCCGACGTGGGGTGAGCTGTACCGTTACACGCTCGTCGTGATCGTCACCGTCGCCATCCTCGGCGTGTTCATCGGCGGCGTCGACTACGGGATCTCTGAGATCCTGCGGCGCTGGCTCTACGTGCAGCACTGATGGCAGTCGAAAAGAGCGCTACGACCAGCGGGCCCGAGACCGAGGCGCAGTGGTACGTCGTCCATGCGTACTCCGGGCACGAGGAAAAGGTCAAGAAGAACCTCGAGAAGAGGATCGAGTCCATGGACATGCAGGACAAGATCCTGCAGGTGCTCGTCCCGATGGAAGACGAGATCGAGATCAAGGACGGCAAGCGCCGCCACGTGCAGAAGCGAATCTTCCCCGGCTACATCCTCGTGCGCATGGTGATGTCCAACGAGTCGTGGTTCGTCGTTCGCAACACGCCCGGCGTCACGAGCTTCGTGGGTTCCGCGAACAGCCCGGTGCCTCTGCAGGAGAAAGAGGTCCGCGCCATCCAGAAGCAGATGAAGCAGGAGGCGCCGAAGATTCGCGTCGAGTTCCAGGTCGGCGAGTCGGTGCGCGTGGTCGACGGACCGTTCACCGACTTCCACGGCAAGGTCGACGAGATCAACCCGGAGAAGGGCAAGCTGAAGGTGCTGGTCAACATGTTCGGCCGAGAGACGCCGGTGGAGCTCGACCTTCTTCAGGTCGAGAAGGTCCACTAGCACGCATATAAGAAAGGACGAGGGAATTCCCAGGGTTCGATGAGCAAGAAGAAGATCCGCGCGGTGTTGAAGCTGGAGCTGCAGGCCGGACGGGCCACGCCCGCGCCGCCTGTTGGCACGGCTTTGGGCCCGCACGGAATCAACATCATGGAGTTCACCAAGGCCTACAACGAGCGCACGCAGAGCCAGGTCGGCGACGTGGTGCCGGCGGAGATCACGATCTTCGAGGACCGCAGCTTCGCGTTCATCCTCAAGACGCCGCCGACCGTCAACCTGCTGAAGAAGGCCGCTGGAGTGGAGAAGGGTTCACCGAAGCCGAATCGAGAGAAGATCGGTCGCGTCACGCGTCAGCAGATCCGCTCCATCGTCGAAACGAAGCAGAAGGATCTGAATGCGTACGAGTTCGAAGCCGCTTCGAAGATGATCGAAGGCACCGCCCGCTCGATGGGCCTCGAGGTCGTGGAGTAGTAAGGCGATGCCGAAGAAGAGGGGCAAGAAGTACACCGAGGCCGCCAAGAAGGTCGAGGCCGCGCTCGCGGCCAACGGCGACGGCGGGCTCGCGCCCGAAGAGGCGTGCAAGATCGTGAGAGAGACGTCGACCTCGAAGTTCGACGCCACCGTCGAGGCTCACATCCGGTTGGGCGTCGACCCGCGCCACGCGGAGCAGATGGTGCGCGGATCGGTCGTCCTGCCGAACGGAACCGGCAAGAAGGTTCGGGTCGCGGTGTTCGCGACCGGCGACAAGGTGCGCGAGGCGCAGGACGCAGGCGCCGACTACGTGGGCGGTGAGGACATGGTTAAGAAGGTGTCCGAGGGCTGGACAGACTTCGACGCCGCGGTCGCCACGCCGGACATCATGTCCAAGGTCGGCCCGCTCGGGAAGATCCTCGGCCCGCGTGGCCTGATGCCGAACCCGAAGTCGGGAACCGTCACCTTCGACGTAGCGCGAGCCGTGCGAGAGGTGAAGGGCGGCAAGGTCGAGTTCAGGACCGACAAGTTCGGCATCGTGCACGCGCCAATCGGCAAGGTGTCCTTTGGCGACGGCCAGCTGCACCAGAACCTGGTGGCGCTGGTCGACGCGCTGCTGCGCAACAAGCCGTCGGCGTCGAAGGGCCAGTACCTTCGAACTTTCTACCTGACCGCGACGCAGGGACCTTCGGTTCCGGTCGACGTCAAGGAAGCGGCAAGGCTGCAGCTCGCCGGCTGACAGCCGAGGTTGTTGAGCAGCCGTCAAACTTAAGTCCCCATGCTCGGGCCGGTCATCGAGGGCAAGCTCGTCATGCTGCGGCCGCCCCGGCCGGACGATGCACCGGTGATGATCGGCTGGTTCGAGGACATGGAGGTCACGCGCTTCATGGCTCTCCACCATCCGCCAAGCCTGGAGATGGAAAAGGAATGGCTGGAGCGCATGGCGCGCAGTCCTGACGACGTCGTGTGGGCGATCGAGCATCAGGGCCGGCCGGTGGGCGCGAGCGCCATCCACGCCATCAACTGGAAATACGGCTACGGCACGACCGGCACGACCATCGGCGACAGGTCGTTGTGGGGGAAAGGAATCGGCGGCGAGACCATGCAGCTGCGAACGCGCTATGCCTTCACGCAGCTGCCGCTGCGCAAGCTGAAGTCGGGCTATTACGAGGGCAATGACGCCAGCGCGAAAGCCCAGGCTGCCGCGGGCTACCGTGAGGTCGGCCGCTGGAGCAAGGAGGTGTTCGTCGACGGCACATGGCGCGACCACATCCTGACGGAGGTTCTCCGGGAGGAATGGGAACGCTTGCACTCGGTATAATTCCCGACCTGCCCTAGACAGTAGGTGGCCCGCGCCAACGCGGCCTTAATTTCCTACCGAGGCGAATCAGTTGAAGGACGCTGGATCCTTCCTGCCTCGCATGTGTCACGAGGGCAGGGAGGATTTTTTATTTGCCGAGAGCCAGCAAGGAACAGAAGGCCGAGCAGGTCGAGGAGATCGCCGAGCGGCTGAAGAGGGCCAAGGTCGCGGTCCTCACCGATTACCGCGGCCTGACGGTCAGCCAGCTACAGGACCTGCGCACCCGCCTGCGCGGCGGCGACGTCGAGTACCGCGTGGTCAAGAACACGCTGGCTCGGCGCGCGGCCGAGGCTGCGGGCATGCCGGCGCTCCAGTCGGAGCTGAAGGGCCCGGTCGCGATCGCCTTCGGCTACGCCGACCTCGGCGTCCCGGCCAAGCTCATCAACGAGTTCGTCCGGGCCACCAGGCTGAAGCTCGAGGTCGTCGGCGGCCTGGTGGAGGGAAGGGTGTTCTCACCGGCGCAGGTCAAACAGCTGGCCGACCTGCCGTCCCGCGAGACGCTCATCGCTCAGCTCCTGGGCACTCTCCAGTCCCCGGTCGCCCAACTGGTCGGAATCATGCAAACCCCTGTGCAGCAGCTCGTCGGAGTGCTGAACGCATACAAAGAAAAAATGGAGGCGGCTTAGTCATGGCAACCAAGATCACCCCTAAGGATTTCGTCGAGGCGCTCAAGGATTGGAGCATCCTCGACGTGGTCGAGGCCGTGAAGGCCATCGAGGACGAGTTCGGCATCAAGGCGGCGGCCCCCGTCGCGGTCGCGGCTGCGGCTCCGGCCGGCGCCGGTGACGGTGCCGCGGCCGAAGAGGAGCAGACCGAGTTCACGGTCACGCTCACGACCATCGGCGAGAGCAAGATCAACGTGATCAAGGCAGTGCGCGAGCTCACCCAGCTCGGCCTCAAGGAGGCCAAGGACCTGGTCGACGCAGCGCCCAAGCCGGTGCTGGAGAACGTCAGCAAGGCCGACGCCGAGAAGGCCGTCGCCCGCCTGAAGGAAGCTGGAGCCACCGCCGAACTGAAGTAGTAAAGGCCCTCCCCACATGTGGGCCACAGCCGAAATCAAGTAGGTCAGCCCTCCCCACATGTGGGGAGGGGGCAGGGGAGGGGACGTGCGCCGGCTCAGCGCCGGCTTACAGGCCTTGGCGCCTTCGCGGCGCGCTGACGGGGTCTGAGCTGGCGCGGCGCGGCGGTGCGCCGTGGCAACCGTCGCGCCGGCGCCCGTCCCGGCGGTTGCTCGGGCTCTTTTCCCGGCTGGATCTTCGGTATCGCTCTCACCGTGGTACGGGCTACTGTCAGCCGCATCGACTCGCCGTGGTGGCGCATTCCGCCAAAGCCGGCGACGGCAGCGTGCCACGCTCCGGCCAGCGAGCCCATGTGCACGCCCTCGCGCACGTTGTGCTCGAGGTCCTCGAGGTCCATCAGCGCGGCCTCTCCCAGGTAGTCGTGCGCCAGCTGCAGGTGG
>WNGC01003036.1_pt1 | contig 10240 bp, 15 predicted proteins | sample 5400051 | NCBI WGS metagenome assembly WNGC01 (sample SAMN13153368, study PRJNA577476) | soil metagenome | isolation source: 20 cm soil or saprolite under grassland replicate 2 | place: USA:California | collected 2016-06-15 | reverse complement strand
GCTGTTGTTCATCTCGATCAGGATGATCGTGCCCGCCTTGATCTTGTAGTCCGGATGGAAGCCCGGCTGATCGTACCCGACGTCGAACGTGGTCACGTGGATCGGCTTGGGCGCCGATTGCGGAGACTGCAACATCGGAAAGATCGCAAGGTCCATCACTGCCGCGGTCACGGCGACCGCGACCACAATCGCAATCACAATTCCCAAGGCGCCCCTCTTCGGCGCGGCTGCCGCCGCCCCGCCGGATGACGGTCCAGACTCCATCACGACCCCAACGACCGGGCAACACCCTTCCCGACTTAAAGATTCTGAATGAGATGAGCACCGCGGTTGAAAGCTTTTTACGAAGGATGGGACTTACCGCGGTTCGTGCCAGCTCTTGCCCCTTCAGCGGAGCAATGGCAGTCCCTCTTTACCCTTTACATAATCGCGGCGGGGATTGTCGGAGGGGCCGTTTTCGGCATATTCTTCTACTTCCTCGCGAAGTATCGGAAAAAACCCGGGGCCTCGGATCCGAATGACGCGCCTCGAGTCGGTGTGATGGCCGAACGCGGGAACCCTGCCCTCGCGGCGATCTTGACTGCGCTTCTGGTTTCGCTTTTCTTTGGCCTGACGCTCAATACGTTTGCATTGAACGCGTTTCTGCAGAACCCGCCAAACGACCCGAATGCCCTGTATGTGGACGTGATCGGATTTCAGTGGGGTTGGCGCTTCGTCTATCCGAACGGTCACGAGACTATCGGCACACTGAAAGTTCCGGTGGCGAACGGCACGTGTACCCCGAGCGTCCGGGGTTGCTGGAGCGGGACCGTCATCTTGAACATCACGAGCGCAGACGTCTTCCATTCGTTCGGAGTCTCGATCTTCAAGGTCAAGCGGGACGCAATCCCCGGTCGCGTGAATCAGGCGTGGTTCGTCGCCGACGAGATTGGCATCCCCGATACGCTGCCGCAATACTCCGAGGCGATCCGGTGCTACGAGCTGTGCGGGACTGGCCATGCGCTCATGTTCGCAGACCTGTGGGTCTTGAGCCAAGACAATTTTGCCGAATTCTACAAGACGGGGGTCTAGGGGCGTACGCATGGTCGACTGGATTCCCTTGAAACGGTGGCTCTTCACGACGAACCACAAGGATATCGGGATTCTCTACCTGTTCACCTCCCTCTACTTCTTCGTCACGGCGGGGCTCTTCGCCCTCACCTTCCGCTTTCAGCTCGCCGTCCCGTCGAACAACTTCCTCCAGCCGGACGAGTACAACCAGCTCGTCACGACCCACGGTCTCCTCATGCTCTTGTGGGTGATCACCCCGCTCGGCGCCGCGTTCGCGAACTACTTCGTGCCGATCCAGATCGGCGCACGGGACATGGCCTTCCCGCGGCTCAACGCCCTCAGCTACTGGGTCTACCTCGCTAGCGGCATGCTCGCCCTGTCCAGCTATTTCGCCGGGGGCGGGACCGCGGACTGGGGATGGACGACGTACGCGCCCCTCAACACGGTCGAGTTCAGCCCGGCGGTCGGCGGCTCCATGATGGGTCTCGCCCTGATGCTCCTCATGGCGTCGAGCATCGTGTCGACCGTGAATTTCCTCGTCACGGTCTTCCGCCTCCGCGCCCCGGGGATGTCCCTCATGCGGCTGCCGCTTTTCACGTGGGGATGGATTTTCACGAGCCTGCTGATGCTCTGGGCATTCCCCGCGTTCGTGTCCGCGCTCAGCCTCCTGGTGGCGGACCGCGCATTCGGGACGGTGTTCTTCACGTCGACTCAAGGCGGCCCCCTCTTGTGGGATCACATGTTCTGGTTCTTCGGCCATCCGGAGGTCTACGTCCTCCTGTTGCCCGGCTTCGCGATCGTCGGGGACCTCTTCTCCACGTTCAGCCGCCGGCCTCTTTACGCGAAGAAGATCATCATTCCGTGCCTCGCCATTGCTAGCATCTTGAGCTTCACCGTGTGGGCCCACCACATGTTCATGACAGGCATCTCGCAGAGCCTTCTCGAGGCGTTCAACGTCACGACCGAGCTGATCTCCATCCCGTTCGCCATCATCGTCATCGCGTACATCTTCACGCTCCGCGGCGGTTCGATCCGATTCACGACCCCGATGCTCTTCGCCGTTGGAGCGCTAGGCTTGTTCATCATCGGTGGCGTGACAGGGGTTTTCAACTCCTCCGTCGCGCTCGACACGGCGTTCCGCGGTACGTTCTGGGTCGTGGGCCACTTTCATTACACGATTGTCGGCGGCGGCTTGACCGGGCTATTCGGCGGCCTCTACTATTGGTTCCCCAAGATCACGGGTCGCATGTACAGCGAGAGGCTTGGGAAAATCCACTTCGCGATCTACATGATCGGATTCAACCTGCTGTACTTCCCGATGCATCTCCTCTACGACATGCCTCGGCGAATTTTCACGTACGACGCGAGCACGGGATGGGGTCCGATCAACTTGCTCATCACGATCGGCGGGTTCACGTTCGGGATCTCGCAGCTCATCATGTTCGCGAACTTGCTTTGGAGCGCTCGCCGGGGTCCGGCCGCGGACAAGGATCCGTGGGGCGGATACTCCCTCGAGTGGGGGATCCCATCGCCACCCCCGGAGTTCAACTTCCCGGAGGGCGTCCCGGTGATCTCTGCCTCGGGGGTCACCTTCCGGCCATTGACTCCCGCGATGGCGAACGGTGGACAGGCCATGGCGGACGGCGGCCAAGCCAACGGTGGCCACGCCTACGTCACTCACGAGGATGAATTCGGCCAGGAACACTGGAGCCATTGGCCGATCGTAGTGGCTGCGGGCGCCGGCATCGCCTTGTGGGGTCTCCTCATGGGTCTTCCCGCGCTCTTCCTGGGGACCGTGGTTCTCGCCGCGGCCCTCGTCGGGTGGGGCCGCGAGTCCCTCCGAGGCCGGGCGGAAGTCCCCGTTGAGGCAACCGGGGAGAAATGGCCGTTCGACCGGCTCGAGAACCTGTCGCTCGGCATGTGGATTTTCGTCTTCGGCGAAATCGCGTTCTTCGGGACCCTATTCGGCGCGTTCGTGTTCCTCCGGATGAACAGTCCGCTCACGGGATTCGTTTGGCCCAGGCCCGGAGAGGTCCACAACATCTTCTGGGGCGGATTCAACACGATCGTCCTCCTCACGAGCGGGCTCACCATGGTCTTCGCCCTCACGTTCGCCCGTCGCGGATCGTATCGCGGACTTCAAGCCTCCCTCGTCGCGACGTTCGCTCTCGGTGCCTTCTTCATGGTGAACAAGGCGTTCGAGTGGAACGAGCTGTTCACGAACGGATTCACGTTTTCGACGAGCTCGGCGTCGAGCATCTATTATGTCTTGACGGGCGTCCACGGGGCGCACGTGGTCGCGGGCCTGACGGCGCTGATCTACCTCATGGTCAAGGCGCTGAAGGCGTCTTCAACGAAAGAGGCGAGTGGCGCCGTGGAGATTTTCGGGATCTACTGGGGAATGGTCGACGCGGTCTGGGTGTTCCTGTTCCCCTTGCTGTATCTGTTGTGAGGTGATGATGGGTGATCGAGGAAGCGAAGTACGCGGCGGTGTACAGCATCCTCATGCTGGGGCTGATCGTCGAGATCCTGATCGCGATTGCAGGGAGCACGCTCGGGTCATTCGCCGCGCCCGCGATACTGGCCATCGCATCGCTCCAAGCGATTTTCATTTTTCTCGTGTACATGCACGGACGATTCGGTCCGCGGCCCGTCGCGGTCTTCGCGGTCATCTCACTCTTAACCGTGGTTCCGCTGTTCATCGCATTGCTTTACTCCGTGGTCATGCCGCATCACGGTTCGCTTCCATAGGAGATGAAGAGATTGGCAGACAAGTCAGTGCGAGCGGACGTCGCCGCTGGAATCGTGGCCGGAATCGTCGGGCTCGTCGTGATCGTCGTCATTTGGGTGAGCCTTGTCTTCCCAGCGCCCGTCGTTTCAGGCGGTGGGGGCATCTTGAGGGGGAACGACATCGCGCTTCGAGAGCACGAGTGGGGGTTCGCAGGGGGAGGCTATGCGCTCGCGAAAGGGGGCCCCGAAATTTGCGCAAACTCGAATAACGCCACCGTGAACATCACGCTGACCAACACGGGAATCAATCTTCATGGATTTCAGATTGTGAGGGCCGATACCGGGGCGTTCGTCGCCGGCTTGAACAAGACGGACCTCCTCACCCGAGGGGAGACCCGCCTCATCAAGATCGATGTCAGCCGGATTGCGCCTGGAAGCTATTACTACATCTGTCCCGTCGCGGGTCATCGGCAGAAGGGCATGATTGCGCCGTTCGTTGTACAACCCGGGTGCTGACGTTAGACGACCCGCCGAAGTCACGGACCGTTCACGGCGGATGGCGCGGGAACGTCCCGCTCCGCAGCGTTCGCTCGCATGGCGGAGATCAGTAACACGCAGGTCGCGACCTCGACCGCTTTCGAGAGGAGTCCGAGTAGATCGACTTCCTCGATGACCCCGATCGGCCAAATAGCGACGGTCCTCGTGACGACGAAAGCGCCGATCAGGAAAAGGGTGAAAAGAAGCCAAGCGGCGTCCCACCGACGGTGGAGATAGGGGAATGCGATACCCCCGAGAATCTGGAGGGGGGCGACGACTTCGAAAAAGAGGGCGGCCGGCAGAATCCCCAGGTGTTGGTTCAGCGCCAGGAGGTGGAGCCCTCCGTCGGCGATGAGCAGGAAGCCCACCACATAGGGCTTCCCCAGGTTCGGGTTCGCGGCGAACTCGCGGTAATGGGCTCCGATGACACCCACTGTGGAAAAGGCGAGACCCTGGAACATCAGGAAGAGCCACAGATAGATGTCGCCCGCTCCGTGGCCCGATGATTGGTCTCCGGAAACGACCCCGATCAGGTTCAGAGCCCACGCGACGATCATGATGAAGACGCCGGACAGGAGGAAAGCAAACTCCGTCGAGATGCGGATGCCTCGGAACATCGAAGGGGCTTGTGACGCAATGGTGCGTATATCTTTGTGTCCCTCAGGTTGGGCTGTGGGTCCGACCGCCGGGATGCGACTGTCAGTTGCGCCCCGGTGGAATGCGCAGCTCGACGCGACGGCATGCGGTGCAGGCGAGAACCTCGAACGAAAGCATGTCCTCTCCCAGCTCCGCCCATTCTCCCACGAGGAGTTTCCATCCTCCCGTCGTCCCTCCGACACGGAACGGCTCGACGCCGATCGAACGCATCGGACCTTGGCAAGCGATGCAACGATCCTCCGGTGACCCAACCGATGTTGCCATGCGCCGGGAGAAGTCATTCGATCTCATCTGGTTCTCGACCCCGAGGGTTTATTACGCGAGGCGAGGGTTCCGAGCGTGTGGGGCGCCTCAGCGGGCTCGTCTCGATGGTCACAGGGGGAAGCGGGGGCATCGGTCTGTCGACCGTCCTTGAACTCGCGAAAGAAGGCTCCGATGTGGCGGTGCAGTACAACCGCGGGAAGGAGCTGGCCCTCTCGGCCGTGGGGAAGGTGCAAGGCCTCGGTCGAAAGGCCGTCGCGATCCAAGCCGATGTGACGGATCATCGTTCCTGCCGCTCATTGGCGTCCCAAACGCTTGCGTCCCTCGGTCGCATCGATCTCGTCGTGTGCTTCGCGGGTCATCCTTTTCGCACCGAAGAGTGGTACAAGGATTTCACCGAACTCGAGCCCGAAGAATTCCGGCGACCGCTCGACGTGGATCTGTTAGGTTCCGTATTCGTCGCCCAGGCGGTTCTCCCGTCCATGGTGAAGGCCGGACGCGGGAGCCTCATACTCATTGGGTCGACGCCCGCGATCACGGGCGACAAGGTTGGCTTTAGCTATCTCATGGCGAAGGCCGGAATCCTGGGTCTAACGCGGTCCCTAGCCCTTGCATATGGGCCGAAGGGGATTCGGGTGAACGCGCTCGCCCTCGGGAGCATCTCCCCCGGACCCATGGAGGCCGTCTCCGGCGAAGAACGGCGCGCGCTTGCAGAGGAGCCTGCCTTGAAACGTTGGGGCACACCGGAAGAGGTCGCGCGGGTCGTCGCGTTTTTAGGTTCACAGGACGCGTCCTTCATCACCGGCCAAACGATCGTCGTCGATGGCGGCTACGCCCTCCGATGACCAGCTACGGCGTGGGCAGCCTCACATCTTCCATCCGGAACATGCCGTGCGTCCCGCAGCCGTGGCAGGTGACCGAGAGGGCCGCGAGGCCGCCCGAGAACTGCTCGCGGACGAGCCAATGACTCCGGCCACATTGGCATACGAGTCGGACTTCCTGATCGAACCCGCGAATTTGGAGGAAAAGACCTCCTGAGCCGCTCTTCCATCCCCGCACGATGATTCCCTGGGACGAGTCGACTCGTACCTCGCGCGTCATTCGCTCCCGTCGATAGTGTCGGCGGAGCTTTAAGCCCCTCTGTAAGGACGGGGATAGGTGACCTGCGAGCCTTCGATGGACGCGAACGTTGTCAAGTGATGTTCCTCGGTCTTGCCCAAGGAGAGGATGTGTTCCACACGTACGCCGCGGGCGACGAGAGAATCGGCAAGTAGCGAGCGATGGCATTTCCAAGGCACCGCCTCCGCGCACATGATGGCGGTATGTGCTCGCCCCGCGAGCCGCAAGAGGCGGTCCAGGCCCACGCGGAATTCCGAGGACGCCATGTAATCCGCGTATCCTCGAAAGCCGGCGTTCCGCCAACCGCTGTTGCCGCCGCCGGCAATCGGTTTGCGAAAGCCGCCGAGGTCCTCGAAGTGTTCGTAATCCACGCCTCGTTCTCGAAGCGCGGCGGCGAGGGGCTCCTGAGTAGCCCACGGGACCCGCTGGGACGCGGGGAAGCGGCGGACGTCCGCAAGGCGTTCGATTCGGTCTTCTGCGAGCAATCCGAAGAATTCTTCAAAGGGCCGGGTTGAATGACCGACAGTCCATATCACCAGGTCCGTATTTCGATGACGCTTCATTTGTCCCTCTTATCGCTCGAACTCGGGAGCGTGTCCGGACCAACGGGAGCCTTTCGAACAAAGAGCCGCAACGGAGGCTTGCAAGCTGGACCCCATTCTGAATACTCCTCAAGTGGCGGAGTGGGTCCGTCCGGATTTGAACCGGAGTCGCCAGCACCCCAAGCTGGTAGGATTTCCTGTGGGCCGGACGACGCGAGGTCCCCGCGCCCAAACCAAGCTACCCCACGGACCCGCGGGCGACTCGAACCACCTCGCGGCTAAAAATGTATTCGTGCTTCTAGTCCTCGCGGACCCACATCACGGCGCCAATGACCAAGAGAAGGAACCCGGCGCCGCAAAGCAAGGGCGTGACGAGGACGCCCACGGCGATGAGCACGATCCCCATGACAATGCAGGCGGTCCGATTCTCCATCCGCCCGCGTATTTACCCGGAGGCTTTTGAAAGGACGCCTCTATCCGGGATCGCCAGGATCTTCATCAGCCGAAGGGAAGGACCTCGTCGATCAACTCGGCGTGGGAGAGGATCATCCGGCGGCAGCAGTACCGCTTCAGGCCCAGGGCGTCCAGCACCTGCCGCGGGTCTTCCCCCTGGCGGGTGCGGTCGACGAAGGCGGGGAACGCGCTGCCGACGACCTTGCCGCACGTGAAGCATCGGACGGGGATGATCATGGATTCACCGGTACGACTTCTGCCGCTTCTTGCGCGCGCCACGCCCAAGCGGCTTCTTCGGGAGCTTGCGGCGGGTATCTGGGACGATCAGCGTGCGGTCGTATTCTCGGAACAACGTCTCGAGGTCGTTATCGTTGAGGAACTGAACGAGACCGCGGGCGATCGCCGTGCGGACCGCGTCCGCCTGGCCCATGACGCCGCCTCCCTGCACGTTCACGTCGATGTCGATCGAATCGACCTTCCTTCCCGCGAGTTTCAGCGGTTCCAGGATCTTCAGTCGTCCGAGCTCGAACGGGTACATCTCCACGGGGACACTGTTGATCCGAACGAGGCCCCGTCCCTTCGTGACGGTCGCCCGCGCCACCGCGGTCTTTCGCTTCCCGCTGGCGACGATCGCCTTCATGCGTGGCCCTCGAACTTCGAACCGAGGAGCCGGGCGATCTCGCCCAGGCTCATGAAGGGGCCCTGCGGGGGACGCTTGGCGACCTCGACCGTTTCCAGAGGCTTCTCCTTGAACTCGTCGGGCACGGACAGGTAGACCCGCAATCGCTTCAGGGCCGACCGCCCTCGCGGCTGCTGATAGGGCATCATCCGGGAGATCGTGCGGCGAAGGATCATGTCGGGTCGCCGCGGGTACCGGGGCCCGATGCCCCGCATCCGGCTCGCGGTGCTCCCGCGTTGGTGTCGCGCCCGGTATTCCTCGAACACGACCTTCTTCCGGCCCGTGACGATTGCTTTCTCGGCATTCACGACGACGATCTCCTCGCCGTTCAAGAGGCGTTTCGCGAGGACGGACGCCAGACGGCCGACCACATGCCCCGTCGCATCCACGATCGCCATGCTCACCCCATGATCCGGACGCCGGACCCCTTGGGATTCTGAACCGCGAGTTCGAGGAGGGAGATCGCCTTCCCGCCCGCGGCCTCGATCTTCTTTCGTGCGGCGCCCGAGGCCCGGAAGGCGGCGACGGTCAGCGGGGTCGAGATTTCGCCGGTCGCCAGGACGACCCCCGGCACGACGATCTGCTCCCCCTTCGCCGCATACCGACTCAGGCGGGAGAGGTTCACCTCGGACCAGTTCTTCCGCGACCTCTCCAGACGGTCCGCGACGTCCCGCCAGATTGCGCCTCCGGCCTCCCGGGAGACCTCCCGGAGTTCCCGGACAACACGTTGGAGGTGAGGGTTCGTCTTAGAGGGCTTGGCCATGAAAAGGGCCTCGGTGCGACGCCAAAAGACCTGACCGACTTAAACATTTGGGTGGCCGCCTCCTGGTGGAACGGCCTTCCGCGGGTCCGGCCGAAAACTCGATGAACCGCGACGCCTTCGAGGCGTTTCGTGGGGGACGGAGCCCGCCGGTCGCCGCCGACCGCCGCTCGCGGCGTCCAAGGCCGCAAAAGTACTAATATCAGGCCTTACAGAATAATAGTCGAGCGGTGGCCATCCTCCGTTCGGTGAGCGCGTGATTCGTTTTGGGCCTTCGGGCATCCCCCTGTCCTGCAAGGGGCGGACTCTTCGGGACGGGATCGAGGACATCCACAATCTCGGCTTGACGGCGATGGAGGTCCAGTTGGTCCGCGTGAACCTGAACGAACGGTATGCGGGCGAGGACGACATCGGCCGCACGCCGCGGGAGATCCCGGCGGAGCTAATCGTCCAGATCGGCCGGAAGGTGGAGCGGAAGGAAGTCCTCATCTCCGCCCTGGACGAGAAAATCGAGAAAGGGGACGTCCTGTACAGCCTCGCCTCCGGCATCGCCGGGGACTACCACGAGCTCGAAGAACTCGGCGATCTCGCGCGGGAATTGGACATCGAGCTGACCTTGCACACGCCGTACTACATGGACCTCGCGGACGCGGACGGGCTGGCCCAGAAGAGCGTCCAGAGCGTGATCTGGGGCGGCATGCTCGCGGAGGCGATGCGCGCCCCAATCGTGATCACGCACCTCGGGATGTTCGGGGAGCTCGATCCGAAGGAGGCCCTGAATCGGATCGCCAAGAACCTCCGGACCGTCCGGGACGCGTACAAGAAGGCGAAGATCCACTCCCGCCTCGGAATCGAGGCGAGCGGACGCACGGAGGTCGTCGGGAGCCTGGACGAGATCCTGACGCTCGTGAAGAACGCGAAGGGCGTCCTCCCGGTGCTGAACTTCGCGCACGTGCACGCCCGCGGCTTCGGGCTCTTCAAGCGGCCGGAGGACTTCGACGACGTCCTCTCGAAGGTCGAGAAGGTCTCCGACGGCGGTCACATCCACGCGCATTTCAGCGGCGTCGAACATGCGGACGGCAACGAGCTACGGTATACGCCGATCAAGAAGGGTGACCTGCGCTTCGAGCCGCTCGCGGAATGCCTCCTGGACGACGACTACGATTTGACGATCGTCTCCTCCTCACCCCTCCTCGAGCACGATGCGATGTACATGAAGGTCATCCTGGAGCGGGTCCTCGCGAAGCGACTCATGCGTCCGCCGAAACCCGAGAAGGAGGAGAAGGAAGAGAAAGAGGTGCGGCGTCGGTGAAGCGCGCCGGGGTCCCCGGAGGGACAGCCGCGACTTCGACGGCATACCTCCTGGACCACGTCGCGAAGATCCTGGCGGTCGATCGTGCGAAGGAGATCAAGGAGTCCGTCGGGATCCTGACGTCCGCCAAGAAACTCTTC
>WNGC01003035.1_pt1 | contig 10240 bp, 5 predicted proteins | sample 5400051 | NCBI WGS metagenome assembly WNGC01 (sample SAMN13153368, study PRJNA577476) | soil metagenome | isolation source: 20 cm soil or saprolite under grassland replicate 2 | place: USA:California | collected 2016-06-15 | reverse complement strand
ACCGGCCCGACGTCATGGGCTACTCGCTGGGCGGCGGCGTCGCGTTCTTCGTAGCCCTTCGGCATCCGGAGCTCGTCGGAAAGCTCGTCCTCGTGTCGACGCCGATTCGGCGCAGCGCGTTCTATCCCGACATCCTGAATCAGCAGGGGGACGTGACGGCCGAGGCGGCGGAGGCGATGAAGCAGACCCCGATGTACCAGCTGTACGCGAGCATCGCGCCGAGGCCCGAGGACTGGCCGCGCCTTCTCACCAAGATGGGCGAGTCGATGAAGAACGATTACGACTTCACCAAGGAGTTCGGGAAGCTTCAGGCGACGACGCTGATCGTCGCTGGGGACGCCGACATCTTTCCACCGGCCCACGCGGTCGAGGTGTTCGGGCTGCTCGGCGGCGGAAAGCGCGACGGCGGCTGGGATGGTTCGGGCCGACCGAAGTCGCAGCTCGCGATCCTGCCGGGGCTCACGCACTACGACATCGGCAGCGCACCGGCGTTGTCGACCGTGGTGATCCCGTTCCTCGAGGGCTGACGCCGGTCTCGCCAAAGGGGACTCTTCCCGACACAAAAGAGCCCACTTAGACGCGTCCGAGACCGCGCCCGGCCAGGCCGAGCATGCTGCCGCTTGCTCGACGGGTCTAGTCTTGCCCGCCAGTCGGGAGGAAGGGCGTGGCTTTGGCCCATCGCGACCGTTCGAGTCGCTCAGTCTTGCTGCGACGGCTCCTGTCCGCGGCACTGGCCGCTCTTCTCGTGAACGTGGCGGTTCCGGGTGGATCAGTCGCGGCTGCCGACGAGCCGACGACATACATCGTCGTCTTCCGTCCCGGCGTCGCCGCTAATGCGAAGACCGATGACGTCGAGCGACGAATCGGTTTCTCGAGCGACTTCCGATACACGAGCGCACTCCAGGGATTCGCAGCGCGTCTCACCTCGTTCCAGCTCGCGCGCTTACGCGCCGATCCTGACGTTGCGTTCGTTTCCGCGGATCGTGTCCTGCACACGATCGGGGTCGTACCGATCAAGGCCGGCGACACCGCGCCGCCCGGCGTGCAGCGCCTTGGCGCGGCGACGACCACGACGGTGCGCGAGGCTTCGACGTCGAACGTCGCCGTCATCGATTCCGGCATCGATCTCTCGCACACCGATCTGAACGCCGTGAATGGGAAGAACTGCATCAGCGGCGGGAATGCGCGTGACGACAACGGCCACGGCACACACGTCGCCGGGACGATCGGCGCGAAGAACAACGGCGCCGGCGTGGTCGGCGTCGCGCCTGGGACGAAGCTCTACGCGGTCAAGGTCGTCAACGCTCAAGGCAGCGGCACCGACGCGCAGGTCATCTGCGGCATCGACTGGGTCACCGCGAATGCGGCGGCGCTCGGCATCAAGGTCGCCAACATGAGCCTGGGCGGTCCCGGCGCGGACGACGGCAACTGCGGCAACACCAACGGCGACGCGCTCCACCGCGCTATCTGCAACTCGGTCGCGGCCGGCGTCACGTACGTCGTCGCGGCGGGGAACAGCAGCGAGGACTTCTCCGCGGACGTGCCCGCGAGCTACAACGAGGTGCTCACCGTCACGGCCATGGCCGACTTCGATGGGCTGTCGGGCGGGCTCGGAACGCCAAGCTGCGGAGATGGCTATTTCGAGGACGACGATGCGGCGGCCGGCTTCAGCAACTTCACAAGCGATGGCAGCGCCGACGCCGCGCACGCGATCGCCGGACCGGGCGTATGCATCCTCTCGACCTGGCCGGGCAACAAGTACCAGACGATCTCGGGAACGAGCATGGCGTCGCCGCACGTCGCCGGCGTCGTCGCGCTCTGCTTCGGCGAGAAAGGTGCGGCCGGCCCGTGCTCCGGTCTCACGCCGGCTCAGATCATCGCCAAGATGCGCGCGAATGCCGCGGGGCACACGGCGTCGAACCCTGCGGCGGGCTTCGTCGGGGACCCCAGTCACCCGGTCGATGCGTACTACGGGTACCTCGCCTGGGCCGGCGCCGTCGACACGGTCGCCCCCGTCGTCACGTCGGTGAGCTCGAGCGCGGTCACGCACGAGGCAGCGAGGATCACCTGGACGACGGACGAGAACGCGGACAGCCAGGTCGAATACGGGACGACCGCGACATATGGTTTGACGACCCCCGTCGCGCCGGCGTTCGTGACGAGCCACGTGGTCGACCTCAGCGGGCTCAGCCCGACGACTCCGTACCACTACCGCGTGAAGAGCCGCGATGGCTGGGGAAACCTCGCAGTCTCGGGCGACTTCACGTTCACCACGACGATGCCGCTGTCGGATCTCGCCCTCACCGGCCGCGTCTCACCAGAGCCTGCCAATGTCGGCGACACACTCGCCTACCAGCTCACGCTGAACAACAAGGGACCGGCGCGCGCTTCGGGCGGAACGCTTTCGGTAACTCTCGGGACCGGGCTCACACCCGGAGCTGCGACACCGAGCCAAGGCACCTGCAGCACGGCCGGACAGGTCGTGAGCTGCAACGTGGGGACCGTCGAGGTCGGCGGCCCCACCACTCAAACGCTCGCCGATCATCCAAGTGGGTTCTGGCGTGTGGGTGATCCTGCGGGCAGCGCGACCGCCGCGGATGCGAGCGGCAACGGTCTCGTCGGCGCGGTCGATCCCGGAGTGGCACTCGGGCAGCCCGGCGCGCTGAGCGGTGACACCGCCGCCACCTTCAACGGCAGTGGTGCCACGATCACCGTTTCCGCGAGCCCGCGGCTTGAGCTGACGAGCGCGGTCTCGGTCGAGGCGTGGGTGCGTCCGACGCTCGCCGGCCAGAACGGCGGCATCTTCGAGAAGACCGTGAACGGCTGGGTGAACAGCCAATACATGCTGTTCCTCGAGGCCGGGTTCGCGAAGTTCCGTGTTCGGACTGCAAGCGGCGCGCTCCTGCCGGTGAACGGACCGACGCTCCCGCTGAACACGTGGACGCACCTCGTCGGCACCTTCGACGGCACGACGCTGCGCCTGTACGTGAACGGCTCGCTTGCGGCGAGCGCCACGGCCCAGGGTCCCCTGGCGAGCGGGAGTGGGCCCGCCTTCATCGGTCGGCTCGGTCAGAACCTGTATCCCTTCCAGGGCTCCCTCGATGAAGTCGCGGTCTTCCCGGTCGCGCTGTCGGCCGACCGTGTGCGCAATCACTACCTGGGCGGGGCAGTCACCCTTGGTCTGAGCGCCACCGCGACGGCCGGCGGGACCGTGCACACCACCGCCCAGGCGCAGGCAACCGAGGCCGACCCGGTTAGCTCGAACAACACGCTCAGCCTGGACAGCACGATCACCACGCCGCGCGCGGATCTGGCGCTCACGGGCTCCGTCTCACCCGAGCCCGCAAATGTCGGCGACACGCTCACGTACCAGCTCACGCTCGCGAACAACGGACCGGCCCGCGCTACGAGCGGGACACTTCAGGTCACCATGCCGGCGGGCCTCACGCCCGGCTCGGCAACTTCAAGCCAGGGCAGCTGCGCATCGAGCGGCCAGGTCACGAACTGCGCGCTCGGGGCGATCGAGGTCGGTGGTCCCACGCAGCAGGTACTCACCGATCACCCGTTGGGTTTCTGGCGTCTGGGCGACGCCGCCGGTAGCAGCAGCGCGCTCGATGCGAGCGGCAACGGTCTCACCGGTGCGGTCGACCCCGGCGTGAATTTCAGGCAGCCCGCTGCGATCAGCGGGGAGACCGCCGCAACGTTCCCGGGATCCGGGCCGGCCATCGTCGTACCCGCGAGCGCGGTGCTCGATCTCGCAAGCGCGGTCTCGGTCGAGGCGTGGGTTCGTCCGACACTCGCAGGGCAGAACGGCGGAATCTACGAAAAGACCGTGAACGGCTGGGTGAACAGCCAGTACATGCTCTTCCTCGAGGCGGGCGTCGCGAAGTTCCGTGTGCGCACCGCAAGCGGCGCGCTACTGCCGGTCGACGGCCCGGCGCTCGCACTGAACACGTGGTCGCACCTCGTCGGCACGTTTGATGGCAGCGCCCTGCGTCTCTACGTGAACGGTGCGCTCGCGGCGACGAGCGCGGCCGCGGGACCGCTCAACAGCGGTAGCGGCCCGTCGTTCATCGGTCGGCTCGGTCAGAACCTCTATCCCTTCCAGGGCTCGATCGACGAGGTCGCGGTTTTCTCCGGCGCGCTCTCGCCTGATCGTGTGCGCGGCCACTATGTCGGTGGCGTCGTGTCCATCCGCGTGAACGCGACCGCGACCGCCGGCGGTGCACTTCGCACGACCGCTTCGGCCACGGCGGCGGAGAGCGATCCCGACCTCTCGAACAACACGGTGGACTTCAACAGCACGATCAACTCGTCGCGCGCGGATCTTGCCCTTGCCGGAACTGTCTCGCCGGAGCCGGCAAACGTCGGAGACACGCTCACGTACCAGCTCACTCTCGCGAACAAGGGTCCGGCGCGAGCAAGCACCGGCACGGTGCAGGTCACGCTCGCGTCGAGTCTCACGGCGGGCACGGCGACAGCGAGTCAGGGCAGCTGCAGTGCGAGCGGCCAGATCGTGAGCTGCGCCCTCGGCGCGCTCGATGTGAGCAGTCCGAGCGCCCAGGTGCTCGCCGATCATCCCTCGGGGTACTGGCGCTTGGGCGATCCCGCAGGGAGCGCGGTGGCCCTTGATGCGAGCGGCAACGGCATCTCGGGTGGGGTCGATGCGGGTGTGAGCCTCGGTCAGCCCGGCGCCGTTGGCGGCGATACCGCCGCGACCTTCCCGGGCTCCGGTCCGGCGATCACGGTCGCACCGAGCGCGGTGCTCGATCTTGCGAATGCCGTATCCGTCGAGGCCTGGGTCCGTCCGACTTCGGCGGGACAGAACGGCGCGGTCTTCGAAAAGACCGTGAACGGCTGGGTCAACAGCCAGTACATGCTCTTCCTCGAAGCCGGCGTAGCGAAGTTCAGGGTGCGCACTACAAGCGGCGCTCTTCTGCCCGTCGACGGCCCGACCCTCCCGCTCAATACCTGGACGCACCTCGTCGGTACCTTCGACGGAACGACGCTGCAGCTCTATGTGAACGGGGTCCTTGCGGCGAGCGCCGCAGCTCAAGGGCCGCTCAATAGCGGCAGCGGCACAGCTTTCATCGGTCGTCTCGGTCAGAACCTCTATCCCTTCCAGGGGTCGCTCGACGAGGTAGCGGTCTTCCCGACCGTGCTCTCACCCGAGCGCATTCGCGCTCATTACCTCGGTGGGGTGGTCACGGTGCAGCTCACCGCCACGGCCACGGCCGGCGGCACGGTCCGCACCACGGTGCAAGCTCAGGCGACCGAGACTGATCCCGATCCCTCGAACAACACCCTGAGCCTGGACAGCACGGTCCACTAGCGCCCGTCGGCCCCGCACCGCTCGCTCCTAAACTCAATCCATGGCAACCACGCCCGTCCTCCCGGGGGGATTCGAGCTTCCCCTCGAGCCCCGCCTCCCGCGCCTCGGGTCGGTCGACGCCGTCGCGCTCGAGGAGCGCGCGGCCGCGCTCGCGACGCGCTCGATCAAGCGCGACTCGAAGGTCTTCGCGCTCGACCTCGCCATCAGGGTGATGGATCTCACGACGCTCGAGGGTGCGGACACGCCCGGCAAGGTGGCCGCTCTCGCGTCGAAGGGCATCCGGCCCGACCCCGCGGACCCGAACATCCCGTCGGTAGCCGCGATCTGCGTCTATCCGAACCTCGTGCCGTATGCGGTCGAACGGACCAAGGGCACGAACGTCAAGGTCGCCGCGGTAGCGACGGCATTCCCGTCGGGGCAGTCATCCATGAACGTGAAGCTGCTCGAGACGCGCGAGGTCATCGATGCGGGCGCGCACGAGGTCGACATGGTCATCAATCGCGGCGCGTTCCTCTCCGGCCGATATGCGGAGGTCTACGACGAGGTCGTCCGCGTGAAAGAGGTCTGTGCGGGCCGCGCGCACCTCAAAGTCATTCTCGAAACCGGTGAGCTCGGGACCTACGACAACATCCGGCGCGCAGCGCTGCTCGCGATCGCCGGCGGCGCCGACTTCATCAAAACGTCGACGGGCAAGGCCGCGACGAATGCGACCCTGCCGGTCCAGCTCTGCATGCTCGAGGTGATCCGCGACGTCCACGAGGAGACCGGCCGCGTCGTCGGCATGAAAGCCGCGGGCGGGATCCGTCAGGCGAAGCAGGCTGTCCAGTTCCTCGTGCAGGTGCACGAGACGCTCGGCCTCGCCTGGCTGACTCCGGATCGCTATCGCCTCGGCGCGTCGACGCTCCTCAACGATGTGCTCATGCAGATCCGCAAGGAGCGCACCGGCCGCTACCAGAACCCGGACTACTTCACGGTTGACTAAAGACAAGCGCGAGGTCGCGCGCCGTCCCGATACGGCAGCAATTCCAACTGCGTGGGACTACGCGCCCGCGCCTGAGTCGCGCGAGGTCGTCCATCTGCAGGATCGCTACGGGCTCTACATCGGCGGCCAGTTCGTGGAGCCGCTTTCCAATGAGCGCTACACGACGATCGATCCCGCGCGCGAGGAGCCCCTCGCCGAGGTCGCCCAGGCCGGCAAGGCCGACGTCGATCGCGCGGTGAAGGCCGCGCGCGCGGCATATGCCGAGAGCTGGTCGCGCATCCGGCCGAGCGAGCGCGCCAAGTATCTCTTCCGGATCGCGCGCATCCTCCAGGAGCGCTCCCGCGAATTCGCGGTGCTCGAGTCGATGAACGGCGGCAAGCCGATCCGTGAATCGCGCGACGTCGATCTTCCCCTCGCCGCGGCGCACTTCTTCTACTACGCGGGCTGGGCGGACAAGCTCGAGTACGCCTTCCCGAATCGCACGCCGCGACCGCTCGGGGTCGCCGGTCAGATCATCCCGTGGAATTTCCCGCTGCTCATGCTCGCGTGGAAGATCGCCCCCGCCCTCGCCGCCGGGAACACCGTCGTGCTCAAGCCGGCCGAGACCACTCCACTCACGGCGCTCCTGTTCTGCGACGTCGTGCGGCAGGCCGAGCTTCCGCCCGGCGTCGTGAACATCATCACCGGCGACGGCCGCACCGGGGCCGAGCTCGTGTCGCATCCCGACGTGAACAAGATCGCGTTCACCGGCTCGACCGAGGTCGGGAAGGCGATTCAGAAGACGCTCGCCGGAACCGGGAAGCGGCTCAGCCTCGAGCTCGGCGGCAAGGCCGCGAACATCATCTTCGACGACGCCCCTCTCGATCAGGCGGTCGAAGGGATCATCAACGGGATCTACTTCAACCAGGGGCACGTGTGCTGTGCCGGTTCGCGGCTCCTGGTCGAGGAATCGATTTACGAGACCGTCGTGTCGAAGCTGAAGCGGCGTATGCAAACGCTCCGCATCGGCGACCCGCTCGACAAGAACACCGACGTCGGAGCGATCAACTCGAAGATGCAGCTCGACAAGATCAAGTCACTCGTGGAATCCGGCAAGGAAGAGGGCGCCGAGATCTATCAACCGCCGTGCAAGCTGCCGGAGCGCGGGTACTGGTTCGCGCCGACCGTCTTCACGAACGTCGCCCAGTCCTACCGCATCGCGCAGGAGGAGATCTTCGGTCCGGTGCTGTCGGTGCTGACGTTCCGAACACCGGATGAGGCGATCGAAAAGGCCAACAACACTCCCTACGGGCTCTCCGCGGGCGTGTGGACGGAGAAAGGCTCGCGGATCCTCGCGATGGCGCAGCGTCTCCGCGCCGGCGTGGTGTGGGCGAACACGTACAACCGCTTCGATCCGGCCTCACCGTTCGGCGGCTACAAGGAGTCGGGCTTCGGTAGGGAGGGCGGGCGTCACGGTCTCGAGTCGTACGTCGCGCTGGACGAGGCATGAACCGCCTTCCCGTGCGAAAGACGTACAAGCTCTTCATCGGGGGCGCCTTCCCGCGGTCCGAGTCGGGTCGCACGTACGACGCCGAGGGCGCGAACGTCGCGCGCGGATCGCGAAAAGACATTCGCGACGCGGTGCGTGTCGCGCGCCAGGCAGGCGCGGGCTGGTCCGGAACGACCGCGTACAACCGCGGACAGGTCCTCTATCGCGTGGCCGAGATGATGGAGGCGCGGCAGGCCGAGCTCGCGTCGCTCTCCGGCGGTGGAAACGAGGTCGAGCGCGCCATCGATCGCGTGGTCTGGTATGCGGGCTGGGCGGACAAATTCGCCCAGGTGGTCGGCTCGTCGAACCCGGTTTCGGGGCCGTACTTCAACTTCACGGTGCCCGAGCCGACGGGCGTCACCGGCATCCTGGCGCCGGAGCCGCCGCTGCTCGGCCTCGTGTCACGGCTCGCGCCGGTGATCGTCGGCGGCAACACGGCCGTGGTCATCGCGTCCGAGGCACATCCGCTCGTCGCGATCGAGCTCGCCGAATGTCTCGCGACCGCGGACGTTCCGGCTGGGGTCGTGAACGTCATCACTGGACTGCGTCGCGAGCTCGCACCGGCGCTCGCGTCGCACATGGATGTGGTCGCGCTCGACGTCACCGGTGCGGACGGCGACGTGGCGGAGCTCGAGCGGCTCGGCGCCGAGAACGTGAAGCGAATCGTCCGGGCGAGGCCCGACGCGCAGAGCCCGTACGAGATCGCCGCATTCCTCGAGCTGAAGACCGTCTGGCACCCGATCGGGATGTGAGCTCGTGGCAACGCTCGTCGATCGGATCAAAGCGGGCCAGATCGGCGCACCCGTCTCGGAGCTCATCGGGTTTCGCCTGACCTCGGTCGAACCGGGAAAGGCGGTCTTCGAGCTGGACGCGGGCCCGCAGCACGCGAACCCCATGGGGACGCTCCACGGCGGGGTGCTCTGTGATGTAGCGGACGCGGCGATGGGCATCGCGTACGCCTCCACCCTCGGCGAGAGCGAAAGCTTCACAACGCTCGAGCTCAAGATCAACTTCCTACGGCCGTTCCGCACCGGCAAGCTCATCGCCACCGCGCGCATGGTGAAGGCGGGTCGGACGATCGGCCTGGCCGAATGCGATGTAACGGACGCCGAAGGACGGCTCATCGCACGCGCCATGAGCACATGTATGACCCTGCGCGGCGAATCCGGTGAAGGTCGCTGAGCCGGTCCGACCGTAACCCGGGAGGCGCGGCCGCAGTTCTCTTCACCATGAGGGCTCAGCTTCTGGTGGCCGCGCTTGTCGCGGCCTCGTTGGTCGGTTCGCTCACCGCGGCCGCTCATCCGACCACCACGCCGGGAGCTGCGGTCTGCACCGGCTCGTCCGTCGGACCGGGAATCCCGCCTCCCGCTCGGTTGGCGCTCGGCGTTCCGGGATTTCACGCGTCCTGGTACGGGCAGAGCGGCTACCCGACCCTCTGCCCGGGCGAGCGCTCCAGCGCGGTCGTCGCGTTCTACAACTCGGGGTCCCGCGGGTGGGTGAGCGGCCGTATGGGCGAGGTGGCCTACCTCGGAACGTGGAACGGCGATCCCGGCCAGGATGAGCCGACCGTCCTCGGCGGCAACGGGGAGCTGGGGTCGCCGCAGACGGGATGGCCGCGCTACAACCGAGTTGCGGCGCAGCCGAGCGACTACGTCGGACCCGGGCAGGTCGCGTGGTTCCAGTTCGCCATCCAGGCCCCGGACCGCCCCGGCTTCTATCGCCTGTACATCCGTCCGCTTGTCGAGGGTGCGACGTGGATGGAGGACGCGGGCGTGTACTGGCAGGTCACCGTGCTCAACTTCGACGGAACACCACCGGCCGGTCGGGTGAGCTCGCGCGTTCCGGCGCCGATTGAGGACACCTCGCCGGGCCGGGCGACCGCGGACTTGAACAACGTCGGACCCGCGCAGCCTCCGGCCGATGGCATCGTCCTGAGCGGCGGGACGACGGGGATCTGGACATCGTTGTGGCAGACAACGCGGTTTCCTTTCTCGCAGCTCATCCCGTCATGGGGCGCGGACACGCCGCCCGGCAGCTGGATCGAGGTCGAGATCCAGGCGCGCACCGCGGCCGGCCACGAGACGCGGTGGTGGCGCATGGGCATCTGGGCATACGCCGATGAGACCATCCGAAGGACGTCCATCAACGGTCAGAGCGACGCGGACGGCGTCGTCGAGACGGATACCTTCAAGACGCGCGTCGAAAAGATGACGGCGTATCGCGCTCGGGTCACGCTCTCACGCACCAGCGCCGCCGGCGCGAGCCCGGTACTGCGGCGCATCGACGCGGTGGTATCGGATACGCGGAGCTACACGCCACGCTATCCGAGCCCTCGCTACACCGATCGCGCGATGGAGCTCTCCGTCCCGCGGTACTCGCAGGAGATCCACGCGGGCGA
>WNGC01014757.1_pt1 | contig 10242 bp, 7 predicted proteins | sample 5400051 | NCBI WGS metagenome assembly WNGC01 (sample SAMN13153368, study PRJNA577476) | soil metagenome | isolation source: 20 cm soil or saprolite under grassland replicate 2 | place: USA:California | collected 2016-06-15 | reverse complement strand
ATCGCTGCTGCCCCGCTTTTGTTTCAAATCATCGACAGTTTACGGGCAGGCTGGCCCGAGCCTAACCAGCCGCATCTCCCGCCGCCAGGTGCAAACTTGAAACGCGTCTCGTTTTGCGCCATTTCGGGTGATTTGCCCGAGCCGTACTGCAAACAGCAGATTAAGGGTTGGTTCATTCCCGGAATTTCGCCAATCAAACTTTGCGATGTGCATCAGGAAGTGCTCGTCGATGCTGCGAGCGGGTTGCGCGTGCCACGAGATGATGGAACCCGCCAACTCCGGCGCGAAGTTTACGAATTTTGGCCCACTGAGTTGTTGTCAATCTTCGCCCGCGCCGGAGTGCCGAGAAAATTGCCACCGCCATTTTTGCCCGGAACATCTGCCGAATTGATCGCCCGCACTGGAAACACGCCACGAATTATTTCGCCGGCCGAGCGACACAACATCCTGCTAACATCGGGCGGCACGATTGCGTTGCGCGCCAAAACTGATGCCGATGTGCGCGAAATCTATTGGTTTGCGGGCAACACCTTCATTGCCAGGGCCAATCCACAAGACGTCGTTACATGGAAAGCAGCGCCGGGCAGTTACGAACTCACTGCCCTGGACGATCACGGCCGCGCTGGTGCGTCTTCTGTTATTGTGCGTTGAGAGCTTAGACGACCTCGCATTACGGCGCGTTAGTACAACGCCCCTCTCACGCAACTATTCAACTGGCGAAAACGAAAAGAAGCCTTGAACTTTAGTTCTTAAATCGTGTAAAAGGTTTCATGCGTTTATTTCATCCACCAGCTCCATCACTAAGACGTTTAAGGAATATTAGATATACCCAAGGCACCGCTTGGCCGCGAATAAGAAATGTGAGTTTTGTATGAGCGCTTTCTTTGTAGTAAATTCTGGAATCGATGTTCATCGAGCTACGCAGCCAATTATGCAGTATGTAATGCTGCTCACCTTTGGGTTGCTTGTCACTGCTTGTGCGCAACAACCTCCAACTCCAGGTCCTACGCCGCCTCAGCCGGTTAATTGTCCCGGTGTGACATCACCCGATCAGCAGCTTCGGGCTTGCGTGTTATCGGTTGGAACTCATCCCAATCCTCCGTTTAATGAATCGCGGGTCGAGATCCGCAGCATGAATGGCACAGTGCTGGCGACCAAGGACTTTAAGTCTCCGGATGGTGAGCACGGCCGCAACGTTCAGAAAATGGAGTGGTCGCCTGATTCGCAGTTCTTCGTTTTCAGCACTGCAAGTAGCGGCGGGCATTCGCCCTGGCACTGGCAAACCTACTTTTACGATCGCAAACGAAAAACATTCAAAGAAGTGGACGACTTCACGGGTCCTGTGATCAAGCGAAACTTCAAATTGAGTGCTCCCGATTGGATCGAAGTCCAAGTGCAAGGAACCCCTGGTGATCCCAGCGATATTAACACCGGACACTCAGTAAAGCGGCGCCTAAGCACGATGAATTAGCAAATTTCACAGTCACTCGGACGAAACAACCATCTAATTATGCCAAAGAAAAAAAGGCCGTTGAAACGTGGTAAGAAGACCCGATCAAGAGTTTCCCCAAAAACAAAGCCAAAGAAACCACGTCGCGCAAAACCGACTCTGAAAGACCGAATAGCTCGTGCAAAAAAGCTCGAGGCATTGGATGCAGGAAAACTGCTCCGCCACCAGTGATTACCGGTTCCGTCGGTCGTTGGGAGAAAGGCGCAAGTAATCTTCAAGCGGACGTGAAAAGCGTGCAGCGCCTCTTGGAAACGGCGGCACAAAAGTTACAAGCTCCTGACCTTGATCCGAAGGGTGTCGATGGAAAGATTGCGCACGACTCTGCGAGGTCGAATACCGTCGCTGCGATCGAAGCTTTTCAGAAGCGTTCCAATATTTCGATTGATGGACTGATTGAACCAGGCGGGCCGACGTGGCAGGCACTCCTGCAAGCCGCTGGCGGCACCCTTCCTTTACCAAACGGTGAGACCTACATACAGGAAATCTCGGTAAGCCTGGATGATCCTGATCATTGGCTCACTCTTACCTGGACTGGGCCCAATGCTGATAGTCAGGAAACGGGACCATTTAGAACGTCACCCGGCGCAGGTCTGAGAGGCCTCAATTGTGATGACGAGGCAACGAGTCGGCGATCGGGCTCCAAGTGCACACCCAAAGGAACTTATCCCGTACAAGGCCACCAACGAAGACTGAATAGCGATTCTCGTGCAACATATGTCACATGGTTCATGCAGAGCCGAGGTATTGGGCTGCATTATTTCCCCAGCGTGCCTGAGTACGCAGCTTCCCATGGTTGTGTACGAATCGAGTCAGAGGACGTAGCACGACTGATCCAGAACAACTCACGAGTAGACGAGACCCAGGTCGTTGTGAGCGGAACTTGGACAAAGCCGTCAAAGCAATGGAGCTAGACCTTTGTTTCTAACCTTGCGAGGGCTGACTCTGCCACTGATCTAATCTTAGAGCAGGATACATCAGCTTTCTTCGACATATAAACGGCCCGACAGCAGATTCGGTTAAGTTTCGCCCGCACCTTGCAGGAGTGCCCGCCAGGCCTGACTGTCAGGCTCAATTAATCCAGTAATCGAAATATTGGACAGACTCTGAAAAGCTTCGATCGCAGCCACTGTGTTCGACTTCGCGGGCGGCCGCGCAATCTTTCCATCAACGCCTTTCGGATCAAGCTGAGGAGCTTGTAGCCTTTGCGCCGCTGCCTGCAGGAGGCGTTGCACAGTTTCCACGTCCGCTAGAATATTGCGTGCACCTTTTTCCCAGCGACCGACGGAGGCAGTAATCACTGCGAGCGAAGTGCTGGCGACATTATTGGAGCCCGCAGCTTGCACGAGCGCCTGCCACGTCTGACTGCCGGGTTCAATTAATCCATCAATCGAAATGTTGGAACGACTCTGAAAACCTTCGATCGCAGCCACTGTGTTCGACTTCGCAGGCGGGCGCGCAATCTTTCCGTCAACGCCCTTTGGATCAAGCTGAGGAGCTTGTAGCTTTTGCGCCGCGGCCTGCAAGAGGCGTTGCACCGTCTCGATATCGGCTTGAAGATTACGCGCTCCTTTTTCCCAACGGCCGACTGAACCAGTAAGCGCAAGCGAAGTACTGTCAACGTTACTCGGCTCGGGCGTCGGTTCGGGATTTGGTTCGGCCCCGATAACACCGGCCACATTTGCATCCAAAAAGAGGCCTTTGTCCTTGCGGGCCGTTAGAATAGCCACGGCTTGATCGACGTTATCTTTTATCGTCTGAAAGTCTGCCGAGGTAAACAGTATCTCCGTTTGATACCATTGCGCGACCTCGGGTTTCTGAAGCTCCTTTTGTAGATCAAGCAGACGGTTATAAGTTTTAGAGTCCATGTGGTTGATTTTCTCCAGCAGGTGATAACTCTTGACTGAGTTGCCGCTTATCAGACCGGCATCGTTATCTTTCATGATCATGCGATCGACCAGAACTGCGGCGGGCGGGATCTGCTTCAACTGCTCGGCAGCCTTCGCAGAATCACTTTTTTTGGTTTCGCTTTTTAGATCACCGTTTTCAACCCACAAATAGATCTTTTCCGAATGGATATTTCCGCTGAAGCGATCAGCCTGGCTCATTATGAAGTCCATCAGCAGCATGTCGGAGAGATCCCTGACTTGTACGAGCTGCTGAACAGCAGCCTGATTGAGTTTACCGTTCGGGTCTTTGTAGTTTAGTTTGAGCGGGTTTGGGTCGGTTAGTCTGGCAAACTCAGACGAAGCCGCAAACGCACCGGCTCCGGCAAGGTCGCTCAGATGCGGATAGGATTGTTCGCCACTGGGATTGACTTGGAGAGCGCCATAGAGCTGCTTTCTATCTTGAGTGTAAACTCTCGGATCGTTGTGGCCATCGTCGAGGCCTCTTAGCTCTGTCCACTGATTTCTGTTGTTTGATCCTACTGCCTTTGCCTTGCCCAAATCGGCCAGAGGCTTATGCGCCTCCACGTCCATCGTGCGAACGATCGCAGGCTCGACATGGCCAGCATCAAGAAACCGCGACAAATGGTAATAGCCGAGAATTGAGGGGCTATAGGTAAAGTGAGTTGGAATGGTCTGCTTAAACTTCGCTATGACTTTGTCGTTATCCGAATGGCTCCTTCCTGTATGGGCTGCGGCATAATCGAGGCGACTCATTCCCGCGGGCAAGTTAACCGCATGAATGTTTAATCCTGGCGAAGTACTGTAGGTCTTTGGAATAAGGACAATATCCATTCCCCCTGTCGTTTTGCCGTTATAAAAGTCTATGCCAGCGAGTTCCCTTTCCTTCTCGATGTCCTTCTTGCTATAAATTTCAGGGTGTCCAGGAAAAGTCGCCGGTCGGGTGGCAAGCTCGACCGCACCGTTTGGAGCCGTGTGTTCGCTGACTTCCCGTTCGCGAGGTGTGTTGAGGTCAGGCTGTGGCGGCGTAGGCGTCGGCGTGACGTTGTCCGGAGGTGGCAAGGGCCCAACAGGTTCTGTGTCATCCGGTGTTTGTCCCTGAGCGGCCTCTATCTCCTTAGCATAAAGCTTCTTCATCGTTCCCTCGAAATCGAGGTCGACCAGAATATCTTTGGAGTCCACTCTGCTTTTGAGCGATGCAGCTTGCTTAATGAGGCTGGCTTTCAGCTTATCATAGTTATCGCCTGAAATGTGGACGGCATTCACGAAGTAGTCCTTAATCTTTGCGTCCGAGCGTGGTTCGCTGTCCTGCATCAATCCCGACAGCCATTGCAATCGATTGTAGAGCGTTTGGTCAATGTGGTGAGTGTCATTGAGAATAGGAGTAACTGTGATCGAACTCGCTCCCCACATCATGCCGTCGTCGTTATCCTTGTATATGATCCGCTTCAACCCGTGAAAAGGACTCACTGCTTCGGCCTTGTCCTTGTCGCTAGGTTTGTCGTCCCACTTTACTTTTCCTTCGTTGGTCACGTAGTGCTGCAAAACGGCGGTGCTGATATTTCCGAGGCGATCAACCTGTCGGAAGATTGAATCCAGAATCACGCCTCGAGTCATGTCCTGGGCGAGAGCCAGGTCCTGAAGACACTTCAAGTCTTTCAAATCCAAAATGCTTGCTACCGGCTCCCTTGAGGAAAGGACCCTATAGAAGCTGTGCCCCCTGATTGCTCCGACCGTCCAATAGTCCTCTGGACTACTTTCCTCTCCTCGCGGATTCTCTGCCAGGGACCCATAGACGAGCTTCGCGCCGGAGAGAACTACTTTTGGACTGGCCGATTTCACCATCGACCGCAGGGTAACCCAAGCTTGCGTGCAACTCGGATGACCAGTGCTTCGTGCCTGGTCGCCGACTTTCTCGAACTCCTGGATATCCATCGTCCGGTAGCTCGCGGGAGGCACTTCGACAAGATGGCCGAGCAACCGAGACATGTAAAAGCAGGCGAGTCCCGACTCGGCCATCGTACCGACCTTAAACTTGGCAATTTTTTTCCCAGATCTCTTATTGCTATACTTTTTGGTTATGCCCGGGCGGTAAGGGCCTTCCGTTTTTTCGAACGTTTCTTTGCTCGACGTGGGAGGTAGCCGATAAATTTCCACTCCCGCTGAAGTATTATGGAGTTTCGGAACAACCCCGACGCCATGTGGACCGCTTGAAGCATAGAAGTCTAACCCGCCAAGCTGATCGATCTTGTTTTTGTCATGCTTCGACCAGTCATTCGAACTCGAGAGAGCCTCTTTCTCATTCAGCTTTACATCAGGAGGAGTGAACGGAAATGCGATGAGCCTTTGGGCGATTTCGGTAACGTCATTAGGCGTGGGGTGTTCTAGCAGGGGCGGATCTCCGAGGGGAAACGACTCATCCGAAACAGAATTCATGTCTCAGTCCTCCATTGAGTATTAATGCGTGTGCCGCCGGTAACGTCAAGAAACACTGCGGTAGCCAGCGATATCTTGTAAGGAATGGTTAATTCGAGTAAGAACGGATTTACTTTGCGAGACGGTAGCGCGGTACAAGTACAATTATGCCCAAGGAATGGTACATCAGTTTTCATGGCGGCGAAGAGGAGACCTCGCTAAACAACATTCATGTCTATTCGCCTGACGGGAAGAAATTACGAAAGGCTTTAAACAAAAAAAGCCTCGATGCAGGCGTTAAGCTTCGTGAGCTCCGCGGATTCGCGTTCGGGCCAGACAAGAATTTGTACGTAGTCAACGCGTATTTCGAATATAGCGAGGTCCTCAGGTTTAGAGACGTGCTCAACAAAGATGGGCAGCACGACTTTGCAGGAGTATTCGTAAAGCGCCACGCGGACTTGAATCCCGGAATTGATCATCCCTTTAACCTGGCTTTTGATTCCAACGGCGATCTCTACGTTTCAAGCCAAAATACGAGTCTTGTTGCCAGATATCATGGTCCAGCCAGCAAAGAAGGCAAACCAGGAACGCCGATGCCGCTTCCTGACCATCTAGACCTCGAAAAAGTGGATCTACCTCCTGGGACCTTCGTTCCATCGGCGAAGGTTGTATCGAATGGTCTGCTGGACGTTAGAGCGGTGATATTTGCACCGGACGGCTATTTGTACGTCGCGGATCGGGCTGCCGATTGTGTACGAATTTATGACGCTTGTACGGGTCGCCATTTACGAAATCTTGTTTCGCGAAGCGATAAGCTGGACCGGCCGATCCATTTGTTGCTCAGTCCAGATGGTCGTTATCTTCTTATTGGAAGCGGCGGGAACGACTCAATTCTGCGACATGATATTCAGAAGGGTTCCACGAGCGTGTTTGTCGCAGCAAAGTCCGGGGGCCTTAATGGCCCCGCTGGAATGGCATTCGGCGACGACGGTTTCCTCTACGTTGCCAGTCGCAATACAAAAGAGATCCTCCGTTACGATGCCAAAGACGGCCGACCATTCAGCAAGCCATTCATCAAGGACCTGGAGGACAACCCGGAGTTTTTAATGCTGGTAGGTTGACGCCTTCTTGTAGTCGCCAATGCGGTCTTGCTCAGCCGCTGAAGCACGGCGTTGTTAGACGATTGACTGCATAATCGGAATTTGGCATAAACGAAATCCCATATGAAGACATATCTAACAATAGCCTCTCTGGTTACTTCAGTGCTCCTGTCTGGCTGCGCCTCGGTAAACACAGCGCACACTCCAGCCGAGGGCAGTGCGGAGAGGAACGCAATCCTCCAGGCGACTCAACACGCGTTGGCTCGTCAGGGCCGAAAGAATGTCGTCCTTGTTGTTCCGTACCTGAAAGTGCCAAACGGATGGGTGGAAGCCAACGTGTGAAACGCGTTATAGCCGCGGATTGATCACGCTGATCATTGCCTGCAACGGCATTGTCCGATTCACCTCATCGCGTCAGCGGTAAACTGAGAGTAGGCGCCACGCTTCAGCGCGGGTTCTCCGCGTCACGCAGCGACGGCTGAAGTTAACCCAAGCACGCAAGATGCGCGCGCTCCCCGCGTACGGCCTGCTAAGCCAGCAGTTCGTAGGAGAGAACGCTGAGGCAATAGATTGCCGCGGTTTCGACTCGCAGGATGATTGGGCCAAGCGTAATTGGATGGCATCCGTGACGATGCGCGAGCGCAAGTTCCGCAGGTGTGAAATCCCCTTCTGGTCCAATAAGCATCAACACGCTCTCAGGACGATGTTGATGCTCACTTGAATAGTCCGCGAGAACCTTTTTTAAATGCTGCGCACCCGGCTGGAGCGATCCGATCAGTCGTAGATCGAATGATTCATCCACCGCAGAAAAAAATTCTGAAAGTTTTCTAGGCATATGCACGTGCGGCAACCAGTTCTGGCCGCATTGTTTGGCCGCCTCAACTGCGATTTGCTGCCATTTCGATTGTTTTTGCGAAGCGCTTTCGGAATCCACCTGCACAATGGTGCGATCGGAAATGACCGGCGCAATCTCGGCGGCACCGATCTCGACCGCCTTTTGCACAATTAGGTCCATGTTTTTTCCCTTCGGGATCGCCTGTCCCAGAACAATCCGGCGCTGCAGCGGTGGTGTTTCCGTTTCATGCAATTTTCTTAATTGAATTTCATCGCCCGCCAGATCGATGATTTCCGCGGTGATTTCCCGTCCCCGTCCATTGAAAAGAACAAGTTTCTCCCCCACTCTCATGCGCAGGACGTCGCGCGCGTGGTGTGCTTCCGGGCCACCTAACGTGAGCGCGCCAGGATTCCAATCTTCAGGCGAAATATAGAAGCGATGCATGTGACCTATAGGACGAATAGGGCCGGTGGGACAAGCAACCTGATTTCCCTTACTGGTAATCCGATGCAATGAGCGAGGTCATCGCAAGGACGTCTGTCAACGATTTGGTTGTTGGCAGTTTTACACCACGCTCTTCAAGGGCTGCGATTACGCTCTCAGTAGGAATGTTTCCAACGAGCGCGTCCTGCGCGAACGGACACCCACCAAGACCACCGAAAGCCGAATCAAAGCGCCGACACCCTGCATCGTAAGCAGCGAGCACTTTAGTTTCCGCCTCGTCAGGGACGCTGTGAAGATGAACGCCAATATCGTATCCGGTGTACTCGTTTGTGATCGATCGCACCACACGGCGAATCAGATCGGGATCGGCAACTCCGACGGTATCAGCCAGCGAGATTGATTGGATACCAAACGCCGCCAGTTTCCCTACCGCCTGTTGCAGCTCGTTTTCATCCCACGGATCGCCGTACGGATTTCCGAACGCCATCGAGATATAAACGACCATGCCTCGCCCGGCTGCGTCAGCTCTTCTGTTAATTGATTCCAACGTCTTGTAAGAGTCTTCAAGTGTCTGGTTTTGGTTCTTGCGTAGGAATGTCTCCGAAACGGAACACGGATAGCCCAGAGTCGTAACAGCTCCGGTTGCGATGGCGCGGTCGGCTCCCTTCTCGTTTACCAAGATGCCAATGATTTCGACATCATCCGGTACGTCGAGTTGTTGCAACACCTTTTCGCTGTCGGCCATCTGAGGAACGGCTTTGGGAGAAACGAAGCTGACAGCATCGATGTGCTTGAAACCTGCCGCAATTAACGCGCGGAGATAACGCGCCTTGAGTTCTGTTGGGATTTGTCGCTTAAGTCCCTGCCAGGCATCACGCGGGCATTCAATCAGTTTGACAGCATTGTGAACCACAAGAGCTGCAGAGTTTTATTTGAAAAATTCCTTCGCGCGTTCGAAAAAGCTCTTGCGCAGGGGCGTGTTTTCGTCACCGCAAAGTGCTGCGAACTCCTCAAGCTTGCGGCGTTGTTCCGCGTTCAAGCGCGATGGCACTTCTACAATTAAGCGTGCGAACAAATCGCCATGCCCGCGCCCGCTGACGTTTGTAACTCCTTTGCCGCGCAGTTTGAACATTTGCCCACTTTGCGTGCCAGCGGGCACCTTCAGATGCGCCCTACCTTCAAGCGTCGGCACATCAATCTCGCCGCCCAGGGTCGCAACGGAGAAAGGAATTGGTACGTCGCAGTACAGGTCATCGCCCTCTCGCTGAAAGATCTTATGTTCCTTAACATGTACGACGACATAAAGGTCGCCCGGGGGCCCGCCGCGAGTGCCGGCCTCGCCGTTGCCTAACGAGCGCAACCGCGAACCCTCGCTGATTCCGGCAGGTATTTTCAGGTTAACGCGGCCTAATTTTTCCACGCGCCCTTCGCCATGGCACTTCTGGCACGGCTTCTCAATGACTTCACCAGCACCGCGGCACCGGGGACATGTCTGCGAAACGTGAAAAAATCCGCGCGAACTAATCACCTGCCCACGGCCGCCACACGTAGAGCACGTCATCGTGCGCGAATCTGGTTCGGCGCCGCTGCCCTTGCATTTGTCGCACGTGTCGAGTTTCGCGATTTCAATCTCTTTTTCGGCGCCAAACGCTGCCTCCTCCAGCTTGATTTGCATGTCGTAGCGCAAATCCGATCCGTGCCGCCGATCCTCCGACCGATCGCCACCGAAGAATGTCTCGAAGATTCCGCCACCGAATCCACCGCCGCCGAAAACTTCCCGAAAAATCTCGAACGGATCGTGGAAAACACCGCGGCCAAAACCAGCGCCGCCCGAGGTGAACGCCGCATGGCCGAAGCGATCGTAGGCGGCACGCTTGTCAGGGTCGATCAATACATCGTACGCTTCGCCTAATTCCTTGAACTTTTCTTCGGCGTGCGGGTCGTCCGGATTTTTATCCGGATGAAACTTGACCGCGAGTTTGCGATAGGAGCGTTTGACCTCCTCATCCGTGGCGCCTCGTTCGACGCCCAGTA
>WNGC01003031.1_pt1 | contig 10242 bp, 10 predicted proteins | sample 5400051 | NCBI WGS metagenome assembly WNGC01 (sample SAMN13153368, study PRJNA577476) | soil metagenome | isolation source: 20 cm soil or saprolite under grassland replicate 2 | place: USA:California | collected 2016-06-15 | reverse complement strand
CAAGACGTTGATCGAGCCGCTGGTTTGCGATCACTCTCTCGTGTATTCGAGGGCCCTGCTGGGCTTCGATGCCTTCACGGAGGAGGAGCGGCAGCTGTTCGCCCCGGTGCCGCAGCGGCTGGTTCGAAGACACATGGGATCGCGCCGCCGCAGCATTTTCCTCGCCTCGCATATCGGCGGCATCCATGGCTGGCCGCGGCCCGAGGCGATGGCGCTCGTTCGCGACCTCACCGAGCACGCCACGCAGCGCGAGTTCGTCTACCGGCACACCTGGCGCAAGCACGACCTCGTGATCTGGGACAATCGCTGCACGATGCACCGCGGGCGCTCCTACGACGACAAGCGCTACCAGCGCGATATGCGGCGGCTGACCTTGCAGGACTGCGCGCCGACGCTCGAACAGCCGGCTTGAGCGCTAGGCCGGCGAAGGCGGGAGAGCCGTATGCGGATCGCTGGCGCGCAGAGCGCTACCTGCGCTGACGCACGGCATCAAGGCTGATCGCGAGCGCGAGGGCCGTGATGGCGGCGAGGATCCAGAAAGAGGCGTGCATCGTCGCGACGGTGCGCGCAGGGTCGGTTCAGGGCTTGGCGTACTCCACGAACTGACTCTTGCCGTCCCTGATGATCCACTGCCCCATGCCGCGGCCGAGCTGATCGCCGTTCGGCGTGAAGTCGCAGGTCGAGCCCGCGCCCTGGAAGTTGATCGCCTTGCCGGCGCGCACCAGTTTCAGCGCCTCGACCACGTCGTCGACTTCCTGGCCGGGCCCGTTGCCCACTGCGATGATCTGCTTCGACCAGTCCACCGCCATCGGGCTCTTCGCCTTTTCCATCGCCAGCGCGGTGATGGCGATCTGGTCGTGCGTGTTGGGCGGGAAAAGGAGCACGCGGTCCGCGGGCGCATCCATCAGCTGGAGGAATTTCTTGTAGCCGGGAGCGGCTACGTCGGGCATGGGCTGGAAATGGCGGATGCCCTCGGCGACCTTAGGCCCGACTGCCTGCACGAACTTGCCTTCGGCATCGGCCATGATGGAGAGCGCGACCACCTTGCTCTCGAAGCCGCCGCGGTAGACCTCTTTCATGATCGACACGAAATCGGGCAGCAGGCCGAAGCAGTACACCGCCTCGGGGTTCTTGCCGAAGATGCGCTCGACCTCGGCGCGGTACGAAGGCTGCTCAGGGTTGTAGATGAGCGAGTCGACCACCTTGCGGCCGCCCGAGGTCATGATGTCCTCGAACACGCGCGCGATCGGCAGCACGAAAGCGTTCTGCAGCCCCATCACGCCGACCGACTTGAACCCGAGACGAAGGCCGGCCCGGCCGATGACAGTGCCCCAGTCGGTCGCCTTCATCTGGAAGCGCCACACGTAGCCCTGGGTGTCGCCCTCAGTGATGGCGTTGGCGGCGCTCGACACCATCAGCACCACCTTGTTCTGCACCGCGATCGGCCGCGACGACATGCCCTCGGGCGTGCCCCAGTAGCCAACCAGCGCCTGCGCCTTGTGCACGTTAATGAATTTGTGCGACAGGTTGGCCGCCACCGCGGCGCTCGACTCGGAGTCCTCGATGAACAGCTCCAGCTTGCGCCCGCCGAGAATGCCGCCGGCGTCATTGATCTTCGCCGCGGTGCGCTTCGCCGCCTCGCCCATGTCGGGCCCGTAGGCGCCGGCGTTGCCGGTGAGCGGCAGCGCCACGCCGAGCGGGATCGGCAAGCCCTGCGCGTGCGCCAGGTTGAGGTAAGGCGCGGCCAGCGTGGAAGCGGTTGCGGCGCCGAGCGACTTGATGATCCTGCGTCGGTTCCTGTCCATCGGTCCTCCTGCGGTGACTAAACTATTTCAGCTCGGCGTGCAGCCGATACTCGCGCATGAAGCCCTGCGGCCTGTAGATGAGCAGCAGGATCAGCCCCGCGCCGATGATGATGATGCGGATCGCGGCGAGCTGGTCGGAATCGAGCGCCGGGATCAGGTCCTTGAGAAAGCGCGAGCCTTCGAGCAGCGCGATGACCACGGCAGCGCCGAAGATGGCCCCGACGTGAGCTCCCCTGCCGCCTGCGATGACCGCCATGAAGCCGTAGGCGATGACGATGTTGGAGAACTGCGTCGGATCGATGTACTGGTAGTAGAAGCCATGCATCGACCCGGCGAGCCCGATGATGCCGCCGCCGATGGCGAAAATCCGCACCCGCACCCAGAGCACGTTCTTGCCGAGCGTGGCGGCGACGACATCGTCCTCGCGTACCGCTCGAATCAGCCTGCCAAAAGGCGAGCGCGCGACCGCGTTAAGGAACCACAAGGTGGCGAGCAGCAGCACCACCGCGAGCGCGAGCAGGAAGTACTGGTACTGCTCGGGCGCGATCACGTCGCCGAAGGGCCGCGGTATGCCGGTGAGGCCGAGCGCGCCCTTGGTGAGCCAGTCCTCGTTCAGCGCCAGCAGGCGCAGCATCTCGCCCGCGCCCAGCGTGACGATGGCGAAATAGTCCTCCTCCGTGACGCGCAGCGTCACGAATGCCACCACGGCGCAAACCGCCGCGACGACCGCCATGGCGCCCAGCACCGCGAAGAAGGAGTTGGCGCCGACCCTCAGCATGAGGAGCGCCGAGGCGTACGCGCCGAGCGCGTAAAACCCGGTCAGGCCGAAGTTCACCATGCCGCCCAGGCCCCACTGGAAGTTGAGCGCGAGCGCGAGGATCGCCGAGAAGCACACCACGATGCCCAGAAGCACGAGGTACGAAATCATTTGCGGATGTACGGCTGCCCGAAGAAACCCTGCGGGCGGAAGACCAGGATCACCGCGATCGCGCACAGCGGCACGCCGAGGCGATAGTTCGGCGGCACCGCCAGGGTCGAGAGCTCGCTCACCAGGCCGATGACGAGCGCGCCGACGAAGGCGCCGAGCGGGCTGCCGAGGCCGCCGAGGATCGCCGCCGCGAACACACTGATCAGGTAGTTGCTGCCCATCGGTGGCTCGAGCGCCCGGTCCATGCCGATCAGCACGCCGCCCAATGCGAGCAGCATCCCGGCGATGAACCAGGTCCAGCGAATCACCCGCGGGCTTTCGATGCCGCGAACCAACGCAAGCGACGGGTTGTCGGCGACCGCGCGCATCGCGCGCCCCATCGGCGAGCGCGTGAGCAGGAGGTACATGAGGATCATGGCGGCGGTCGATACCGCGAGCGTGATCATCTGCTCGTGGTTCATCCTCACGTCGGCGAAGCGGAACGGACGCGCGAGCTCGATGGCGAAGCTGCGCGCCGAATTGCCGTAGGCGAAGCGGGCGACGTTCTCGAGGATGAAGGCCAGGCCGAGCGAGGCCACCATCAGCGTGATGCCGCCGCGCTCGCGCAGGGGCTTGAAGGTCACCTGGTCGATCGCGACGCAGAGCGTGCCCATGCCGAGCGCCGCCGCCGCCGTGGCCGGCAGCAGCGGCCAGCCGAGCTGCGCGTTGAGCGCAAAGGCCATATAGGCCGCCACGGTCATCATTGCCCCGACCGCGAAGTTGGGAAATTTCAGCACGCCGAAAAGCAGCGTCACGGCGAGCGCAGGCAGCGTCATGATGACGCCGGTGATGATGCCGTTGAAGGTGGTCTGCAGCATTAGTGCAGCCCTGCGCCGCCGAGGTAGAGGCTGTTCAGGTCTTTCATGGCAAGGACCTCGCCGGCCGGCGCGACGGCGCGCACGCGCCCTCCCGCCAGCACGATGCACGTGTGCGAGATGCGCAGCGCCTCGCGCGCGTTCTGCTCGACCAGCAGGATGCTGACGCCGATCGCGTTGACCCGCTTCACCTTGTCGAACACGTCGCTCATGTACTTCGGCGACAGCCCGGCCGAGGGCTCGTCGAGCATCAGGACCTTGGGCCGCACGCTGAGCGCGCAGGCGAAGGCGAGCATCTGCCGCTGTCCGCCGCTCAGGTTTCCCGCCTGCGTCTTGTGGTGCGCGCCGAGCTCGGGGAAGAGGCCCGCCACCTCGTCGTCGAGCACGCGCTCCCGGCTGTGGCCGGCGCCCATGAACTCGCGCGCGATTTTCAGGTTCTCGAGCACCGTGAGGTTGCGGAACACGTTGTATTCCTGGGGCACGTAGGCGATCCCGGCGCGTACCCGCTTCGGCGCGCTCAAATCGTTCAGCCGCTGTCCCTCCAGCTCGATCTCGCCCTGACGTGCCGGCAGCAGGCCGGCGAGCGTCTTGATCAGCGTCGATTTGCCAGAGCCGTTCGGGCCGATGATGGTGACGATGCGGCCTGTCCCGAGCTCAGCATCCACGCCCTTGATAATGTCGCCGGCCCCGTACCCGGCGTGCAGGCCCGTCGCGCGCAGGATCCCGCTCATGCCGCCTTTCCCAGATACGCGTTCATGACCGCGCCGTTGCTCGCCACTTCGCGGTAGGTGCCGCGCATCAGCGTGCGGCCCTCGGCCAGCACGAAGATCGGCGCGCAAAGCTGCGCGATCACGTCCATGTCGTGCTCGATGATCGCGAACGTGAGCCCCTGGCTGCGCAGCTCGAGAATGGTCCCGGCGAGCGCTTGCGTCATGACCGGGCTCACGCCGGCAGTCGGCTCGTCCAGCAGGATGACCTTCGGCTCGAGCATCAGCGCGCGCGAGATCTCGAGCAGCTTCTTCTGGCCGCCGGAAAGATTCTTCGCCTGCTCGTTGGCGAGGGGCCACAGATTGACCTGCTCGAGGCGCGCGCGCGCCTTCGCCACGGCGGCGCGCTCCTGGTCGCGTACCCGGGAGGGCATCACGAAGCAGCGCCAAAGCGCCTCCCCGTACTGGTGCGGGCTCGCGAGAAGCATGTTTTCGAGCACGCTGAGCTCGCCCAGCTCGCGTGAGATCTGGAAGGTCCGTACGACGCCTATGCGCGCGCGCTCATCGGGACGAAGCGACAGGATGCTGCGCCCCTCGAACGTCACGTCACCCGTCTCGGGGAGCATCAAGCCCCCAAGCACGTTGAACAGCGTCGATTTGCCGGCGCCGTTGGGCCCGATGATCCCGGTGATGCTCTGGCGCGCGATCTCGAGCGAGCAGCCAGCGAGCGCCTGGAAGCCGCCGAACGACTTGACCAGGCCGCTCGCGTGCAGCATGACTGCGACTCAGGCGGCCTTGTGCACCGCTACCGGCGCCGCGTTGGCGCGGTTGGTCCGCTCCATCTCCTCGAGAATCTTGCGGCAACGCAGCAGCGGCTTGTCCGAGCGCAGGTAGACCTCATGGTACCCGTCCTCCGGATACTCGAAATTGCGCTGCTGCCGCTCGAGCGCCCAGCGGTCCTCGTCCATCACCGTGGGGAAGGTTTGCGCGATGCGCGAGGTGAGATTTTTCGAGCGAGTGCTCACCCAGAGGCGCCACGTGTGGTTCGTTCCATCGACGGGCGTATGCGAATGATGGATGACGTAGCCGCGCTCCTCGGCGGCGACGCCGAGCTTGCCCGGAGGCGCGCAGCGCAGCTCCACCCGCGTCAGGCCGGGCCCCATCATGTGGTGGGTGTGCCAGCGGTCGACCACCGGGTAGCCGAACCAGTCGGCCATGAACGGCGGCTGCTTGTAGCCCTGCACGCGCCGGACAGTCTTCACGGTCGGCACGCCGTTCAGCGTCTCCTCGACCAGCTCCACCGGGATCTTGCTTTGCTCGATGTCACCGATGTTGCCGTCGTGCAGCGGGTAGAAGTGCGTGATGTCCATCAGGTTCTCGATGAGCAGCGCATAGTTCGCCGGCACGTGCACCGGATCGAACATGTGCGTCTCCCATTGCGGGCCGGCGAGCTCGGGCGTCGGCGGCGGGACCGCAGTGCCGCTGAGCGCCGGGTCGCCTACCCAGACCCAGGCGAGCCCGTCCTGCTCGACGATGGGAAACGGACGCAGCTTGGCGCGCGAGGGAATCGGCAGGTCGAGCTGCGACGGGATGCGCACACAGTTGCCCGCGGCGTCGTAGCAGAAGCCATGGTAGGGGCACTCGAGCACGCCGTCGGAGAGCACTTCGCCCTCGGAGAGCGGCATGCGCTTGTGCACGCAACGATCGTCGAACGAGGCGAGCTTGCCGCCGGCGGTGCGCCACACCAGGACCGGCCGGGCGCAGATCTTCAGCCCTTTGGGCTGGTTGACCGGGAACTCCTGCGAGCGTCCGGCGACGTACCAGGCGTTCTCCACGAAGGTATTGAGGGGCATCGGCTGACTCCCTGGGCAATGGTGGTTCGAGGGCTCGACTTGCTATCTTAAGCCAATGACCCAAGCCGCCCCTCTCGCAGGCCTCAAAGTCCTGGAGGTCGCGCACCCTGTGCTCTGTCGTGCTGCCCCGAGGGGCCTCGACCTTGTCGATCGGCAATCCGTTGCGCATGACCGACTATTCGTTCCAGGTCACGCGCAATCCGCCCGGCCTCGGCGAGCATGGCGCCGACGTATTCGAGGACTGGTTTGTTCCCAAAATGGGAACTTAGGGTTATTGTTCGCGACGTGACGTACTGCTGGAGCGCAAATGAGGATTGCCGGGCGGGAACGGCTCGAGCAGTTCTGCCGGAAGCATGCGGACGCCCGCACAGGGATCGAGCATTGGCTGGCGGACGTCGAAACCGCGGTGCGGGCGACTCCCCAGGACCTCCGCAATCGCTACGCTTCAGCGAGCTTTCTACCTGATGGGGTGCTGATCTTCAATGTCAAAGGCAACGCGTACCGCCTGGAGGTGGCCGTTGCGTACCGCACTGCCACCGTGTCGATTCGATGGGCAGGAACGCACCGCGAATACGACCAGCGCAATAGGAGCCGTTAGCGATCATGGACATCCGCGTCATCAAGACGAAACAGCAGTACCGCCGCTACCTTGAGGAGGTGGACCGGCTGGTAGCGCTCGATCCGGATCCGCGGACCGCCGAGGGCGCCCGCCTCGAGCTTCTCGCCAAGCTGGTCGAAGACTACGAAAAGGAGCATTTCAAGTTCCGCAAGCCAGACCCCGTCGAAGCCATCCTGTTCCGGATGGAGCAGCAAGGCTTGCGGCAGACGGATCTTGCGGCGATCGTCGGCGGCAAGAACCGTGCATCCGAGATCCTGTCACGCAAGCGGCCGCTCACGCTGGCGATGATCCGCGCGCTGCACGAGAAGCTCGGCATTCCGAGTGAGCTGCTGATTCAGGAACCCCGCGCCGAGTATCGCGTCGAGCGCAAGCCTCGCAAGACGAAAAGATCGGCGTAACGACCAGGGGCTGGCACTACTCGACAAGCATTCAATTCTTTTTTTCGGGCATCGGCGCTCGCAGTTCCTCAAGCCTGGAGAGGAACAGCTTGAGAATCGGCGAGGTGTTTGCCTTGCTGTAACCGACGGCCAGATCGAGTGGTCGAGTTGGACGCGGCGATCTCCCCGATCGCGCCCCGGGCACCTCCTTGCCCGGCCGGGACGACGGCGTATAACTCGCACGATCGGCCATGCGGCCACGCATATAAGGATCCACTGTCATCTAGAGGTTTTGCACTTGAACCTCGCCCGGTGCCGGGCGGGGCACCGACACCGTGACGAGCTCGAAATTTTCGGCACTGGGCATGCCGACAAGTCGGGATTTCAGCCGGATTTCACGCGACTGATCACGGGGGCAAAATCTACAGCAGCCGCAGCTCCCTGAAGCGCAGGTAGAGCTCGCGGCAGGCCCAGGCGTCGGTCGCGGCGTAGGTGATCTGCGCCGGCGACAGGCGCCGCGCGGCCCAGTTGGAAGTCCGGTTGCCTTTCGGGATGCGAAAGCCGAGGAAATTCGCGGCGAGGTTGCGCACGCCGCTCTGGCCGACGCCGCGCTCGCGCGCGGCGACCCCGAGGTCGACCACGGCGGCTGGCTCGAACGGGAACACGAGCTTGAGCTGGCGAAGATCGTGCGCCAGGGACACGCCGGCCTTGACGATGAACGGGTCGGCCAGGAGCTCGGCGAGCGGTCTGGAACAGTCCATGCGCTGCAGCGCAAAGAGGTAGACCGCGCGCGCGGTGGCGACCTGCACCAGGCAGGGCAGGTGGCTCTCGCCCTTGCGGAAGGCCGGCCGCGTCTCGGTATCGAGGCCGACCACGCTCTCCTGACGGATGCCGGCCATCGCCCCCTCGAGGCCTTCGGGCGTCTCGATGAGCTGGACTTCGCCCTCGTAGCGCCGGATCGGCAGCTCGTTGACATCCCCCCGGGAGATCGTGCGGCGAAACTCGTTCATTTCGTTGCATGGTACCGGTGAAAGGGCGGGCCTTTTCTCGTAATCTCGCGGGTAATGGAATCGGGTCAGGTCTCCCGCTGGCTGGAAGCGTTCGGCGCCGCGCTCGCGCGCAACGACATCCGTGCGGCGGTGAACTTCTTCGACGAGGACAGCTACTGGCGCGACTTGCTCGCTTTCACGTGGAACATCAAGACTTTCGAAGGCCGCGACGAGATCACGGCGATGCTCGCCGCGACGTTGAGCTCGACCCAGCCCTCGCGCTGGGCGCTGGCGGGCAAGCCGACCCTCAACGAAGGCGTCACCGAGGCCTGGCTGACCTTCGAGACGGGCGTGGGAAGAGGCATCGGGCACCTGCGCCTGAAGGGCGGCCGCTGCTGGACGCTGCTCACCACGCTGCAGGAGCTGAAGGGCTTCGAGGAGAAGGAAGGACGCACCCGCGCGGCGGGCGTCGAGCAGGGCGCGTTCAAGGACCGCAAGAGCTGGCTCGAGCGCCGCGAGCAGGAGGAGGCGGAGCTCGGCGTCACGCGCCAGCCCTACTGCGTGATCATCGGCGGCGGTCAGGGAGGGATCGCGCTCGCCGCGCGCCTGAAGCGCCTCGACGTGCCCACCCTCGTGATCGAAAAGAACGAGCGCGCGGGCGACTCCTGGCGCAAGCGCTACCGCTCGCTCGTGCTGCACGACCCGGTGTGGTACGACCACCTGCCGTACCTGCCTTTCCCCGATCACTGGCCGGTGTTCTCGCCGAAAGACAAGATCGGCGACTGGCTGGAGATGTACGCCAAGGTGATGGAGCTGAATTACTGGCACTCCACGCTGTGCACCGGCGCGCGCTACGACGAGCAGGCGGGCGAATGGGAGGTGAGCCTCAACTACGGCGGCGACCGGATCAAGCTCTACCCGAAGCAGCTGGTGCTCGCCACCGGGATGTCGGGCTTTCCGTATATTCCCGCCCTGCGTGGATCCGACTCGTTCGAAGGCAGGCTGTGCCACTCGAGCCAATTCGACGGCGGGTCGGCCTACGCAGGCAAGAGCTGCGTAGTTCTCGGCTCGAACAACTCGGCGCACGACATCGCCGCCGACCTGTGGGAGCACGGCGCCGAGAGCGTGACCATGATCCAGCGCTCGAGCAGCGTCGTCTGCACTTCCGACGCGCTGATGGAGCACGCCTGGGGCAAGCTCTACTCGCAGGCGGCGCTCGAGGCGGGCATCACCACCGAGATCGCCGACCTGACCGTCGCCTCGGTCCCCTTCAAGGTGCTCCCCGAGCAGATGAAGCCGGTGTACGAAACCATCCGCAAGCGCGACGCGAAGCTCTACGAAGGTCTGGAGAAGGCGGGGTTCCTGTTCGACTTCGGCGAGGACGGTTCGGGCATCCACTCGACTTACCTGCGGCGCGGCGCGGGGTACTACATCGACGTCGGCGCCTCCGAGATGATCATCGACGGCCGCATCAAGCTGAAGAGCGGCACCGGCATCAAGGGCATCGACCGGCACTCGGTGACGCTCAACGACGGCACGGAGCTGCCCGCCGACCTGCTCGTGTGCGCGACTGGCTACGGCTCGATGAATGAGTGGGCGGCCAAGCTCATCTCGCCGGAGGTCGCCGACACGGTGGGCAAATGCTGGGGGCTCGGCTCGGGCACGCGCTACGACCCCGGCCCGTGGGTAGGCGAGCTGCGCAACATGTGGAAGCCGACGCAGCAGCCCGGACTGTGGTTCCATGGCGGCAACCTCATGCAATCGCGCCACTACTCGCTCTACCTCGCGCTGCAGCTCAAGGCCCGGATGGAAGACCTCCCGACGCCGGTGTACTACGTCGAGCCGACGCATCACAAGCGCTAGAAGAGATGCCGCTGACCCCCGAGCTGATCGACGCGTACGAGAACGCGGACTACGTCGTGTTCGCCAGTCCCGAGATCGTTTTGCGCATCGGCGAGCCGAGCCCGAGGCTCGATGCGCTTCTCGAGGCCGAAGGCGCCACCGTGGCGGCCTATCTCACCGCCGCCAACCCGCGCAGCGAGCCGAGGACCGACGCGCAGAACCGGAGCGCCGGCGCCACGCTCGACGAGCTGCTGGCGAGCGCCGGATA
>WNGC01003030.1_pt1 | contig 10243 bp, 9 predicted proteins | sample 5400051 | NCBI WGS metagenome assembly WNGC01 (sample SAMN13153368, study PRJNA577476) | soil metagenome | isolation source: 20 cm soil or saprolite under grassland replicate 2 | place: USA:California | collected 2016-06-15 | reverse complement strand
GCACCTCCGTGACGTTGACGAGAACATCGATCTGGCCGAGGTCGGCGATCGTCACGATCGGGGTGGAGGTGCCGGGCGTGACGTACGCGCCCGGATCGAGGCTCCGGCTGACGACGATGCCGTCAAAGGGAGCGGTGATCGTGGCGTTGGCCACGGCGAGGCGCGCGTTTTGCAACGCGGCCGCCTGAGACGCCGCCTGCGCCCGCTGGGTCTGCACCTGCATGGCCGCCGAGGCCTCCTGCTGCCGCGCCGCCGCGACCTGCGCGTCGGCCTGGGCGACCTGGGCATCCGCGGCGTCGAGGTTCGCCTGGGCGGCCTGGACCTGGGCGACGGCATCGTCGAGCGTCTGCTGCGCGGACGCGCCCTGCCGGACCAGATCCGCGATCCGGGCCTGGGTCGCCTGCGCGTTCTGCAGCTGCGCGCGGGCCTTGACCACCCCGGCCTTGGCGTTTTGGACCTGGGCCTCGGCGTTGACCAGCTGCGCATGGGCGGTGGCGACCGCCACCACCGCGGTCTGAACGCCGGACTGCGCGGCCAGCGCCGTGGCGTCCGCCTGGACCAACTGGGCGTCGAGCTGGGCGTGGTCGACCACCGCCACCAGCTGTCCGGTCTTCACGGGGTCCCCGGGCCGGACCGTCACCGTCTCCAGGTAGCCGGCGGTCTTCGAGTAGAGGACGGCGGTCCTGAGCGAGGAGATGTTGGCCGTCAGCGAGAGTGTGAGCGGAATCGTGACGCGCTTGGGATGCGCCACCCCCACAAGCGGCGGCGCCGGAGTCCGGCTTTTGGGCGAGGCGGCCGGGGGAGGGTCGGCGCCGGCCGGTTTGCCGGCAGGGACGGGAGCCGTGCCGCGCCCGAGGACCAGGCCCAGGCCCAAAGCCGCAACGACCGACGGGATCCAGATCCAGGACCCGCGCGTCACGAGCGCCCGCCTATCCCTTCAGGAGCCGGCGATCCCCCCGCAGGGGCCGCGGCGCCGAGCCTGCGGATCTCCCTGACCTGCCGCTCGAGCTGCCGCTGAAGCTGCGACAACTGCTGGACTTTCTCGCGGACCGACTGCAGCTCATCCTCGGTGACCCGCAGCGCGCTCTCCACCGCCTTGTGGCGGCGTCCGGGGTCCGACGTGGTCTGGGCGGTCGTGAGATACCGGGCGCGCGCCTCGTCGGCGTCCAGCATCCGCTTGATCTCGCTCAAGGACAACCCGAGCAGCCGCTTGAGGTTCTTGATGCGCTCGATGCGCTCGAGGTCGGTCACGGTGTACAGCCGCTGGCCACCGGTCAGCCGCTCGCTGGGCACGAGGAGGCCGATCTCGTCGTAATAATGGAGCGCCCGCTGCGTGAGCCCGCTCCGCTGACACACCTCGCCGATTTGATAGAAGGTCGTCACCGGTTGTCCTCCTGAGGCGCCGACGCCAAATTCTTTTTCATTCTACGGACAACCTGACGTGGGTGTCAACCACCTTCCGTTCACGTAAGGTCCATGCCCTCAGGATGCGCCCGCCAGGACCTCCCAGACCCGGCGAATCGCCTCGAGATGCGCTCCGGGCGAGGCCAGGCCCGCCCGCATGGTGTTGACGCTGAGGTGGGTCCCTCCGACGCGCCGCCACTCCGCTGCGAGCCGCGTCCACTCCGCCGGCCCGGCGGCGTAGTTGATCCGGCACTCCAGCCCGATCGCCGCGGGATCGCGTCCGGCCTCGAGCGCGTAGCGGCGCAGCCGGTCGACCATGGCTGGATACCCGCCGGGCGTTTCGGGAAGCCGGGTGGCCGGCGTGCGCAGCGTTCCTCCAGCGAGCCAGCCGTCGGCAAGGCGGGCGATCCTTCGCAAGACGGTGTCGCTCTCCCCGCCCATCCAAATGGGAATGGGGCGCTGCACGGGGAGGGGGTTGAGCCCGGCCTGCGTGATCCGGTGCCATCGGCCTTCGAACGTCACGACCTCCTGCGTCCACAAGGCGCGCAGGACGGCAATCTGCTCCTCGGTGCGCGCGCCCCGGGAGTGGAAGTCCTGCCCCAGCGCCTCATACTCGACGCTGTTCCACCCCACGCCGACGCCCAGCCGCAGCCGCCCGCCGCTCAGCACGTCGACCTCGGCGGCCTGCTTCGCCACCAGCGCCGTCTGGCGCTGGGGGAGCACCAGGATCCCGGTGACCAACTCCACGCGGCGCGTGATGGCGGCCAGATGGCCAAACAAGACAAAGGGCTCGTGAAACTGATCCCGGTGGGTGTACCCGATCCACCCGGTCCCCCGAGGCACCGCGCCCAGGACGTGATCGTAGACGACCAGGTGGTGGTACCCCGTCTCTTCGGCCGCGCGGGCAAAGTCGGCCACGGCCGTGGGATCCCGGCCGATCTCGGTCTGGGGAAAGACCACCCCGACCTTCATGTCATGCCCCTCCTGGAAGCCGCGCGAATAGGAGAACTCGCGCACGGGTTCGACGGGACGCAAAGGATCCCTTGGGCGCCGGCGTCGATCGTCTGGGGAAGACCATCGAACGGATGGTTCGTTTGTGTCCGGGCGATCATCGAAGGATGATCATTTTTGCGTATTTTTCAGCTCCTTGGATGAAGGCAGGAAGAATCCCCTCGGCGCATCCCTCCTGCGGTGTCCGAAAGCACGGGGGGGAATCCGGCGGCGCAGCCCTCCTCCGCGTACAGGAAGCGGGGGAACGTTTGCGTGCCGCGCCGCCTTCTGTCATGAAGCAGGAGGAATTGATCGACCAACAGGCCGGCCAGCGCAATTACCGGTGCCAGTGTGCGAACTACAGCATACGAGGGTGGCACCTCACTAGCTTTTTATCGAGCGAAGAGAACGTCTGCACGTGGGAGCCGAGGGCCGTCGCCGGACGAGGGGCTCAGGAAGGCCTCGACGGGCTGACCATCACGGACCTGATCGCGAGCCACAGCATCGGCGCCGCCACGGCCGCCGCGCAGCAGCCGTCGGGCCGGCCCCTGGGAGCCGAGCCGGCGTTCCGGTACGCGGCAACATCCCTGCGGATCATCATCCTGGGCCCGCCGCTGATCAGAGGCACCCTCACGCTTCGGGGGCGGGTGAAGGAGCTCGAGGCAGAGCACGTCACGGTGACCTGTTCGCTGTTCACGGGCGACAAGGAATATGCGCGCAGCGAAGTGGTGGTCGTCCGGACGCCCACGAATGCCCACTAGTCCCGCGTCCGCGTCGCGCTGAGCCGGCGCGCCGGCCCGTAGAGCGCGCGCTCAGCGGTCGCCCGGCGCGGGTTCCGTCTCGATGGCATCCGCCAGGGGCAGCCAGACGGTCACGGTCGTCCCGGATCCAATCCGGCTCTCTATGTCGATCCGGCCCCCGTGCGCTTTGGCGATCGACTGCGCAATGGCCAGGCCGAGCCCGCTCCCGCCGGACGCCTGGGCCCGGACCCGGTTGGCCCGATAGAAGCGGTCGAACAGATGCGGCAGATCCTCAGCGGCGATCCCGCATCCCGTATCGATCACCCGCACCCGGGCAAACGCGCCGTCCCGATCCCAGGTCAGGCGGATGGTGCCTCCCGCCGGGGTGTACCTGATCGCGTTGTCGAGGAGGTTGGTGAGCACCTGCCGCAGCCAATCCAGGTCCCCCAGCACGCGCAGCGACTCCGTCCCCTCGACCGCCAGCGCGATCGCTTTCTCGCCGGCGGCCGCCTGGAATTGGCCCTCGGCCCACCGCACCATGGTGTCCACGGCGATGGCGCGGAGATCGAGCCTGAGGACGCCCGAGTCGGCCCGGGCCAGGATCAGCAGGTCTTCCACCAGGCGGACGAGCCGGTCCACCTCCTGCTTCATGCTCGCCATGGCCGCGCGGTACACTCCCGGCGGACGTTCCCGCCGAAGGGCCACCTCCAGCTCGCCTTTGAGGATCGTCAGCGGGGTCCGCAGCTCGTGCGCCACGTTGGCCGTAAACTGCCGCTCCCGCTCAAACGTGCCGTCGATCCGGTCCAGCATCTCGTCAAACGCCTGCGCCAGCCTGCGCACTTCGTCGTTGGCTCCCCGCAGGTGGAGCCGCCGGCCCAAACTCCCGGTGCCGATGGCCCGCGCCGTCTTGGTGATCCGGTCGATCGGGGCCAACGCGAGCACGGCCAGGAGATGGCCGCCCACGGCCGCCACGACAAGCGCTCCGGCCCCCAACAACAGCAGCAGCCAGCGAAGGTGGTCCAGCGGCCCCTCGATCGACTCAATGGGCGTCGCCACCTGCAGCGCCGCAATGATCGAGCCCCTGTAGGCGATGGGGCCCGTGTAGAGGAGGATCGGCCCGACGCCGACCACCACGGCCCGATCGAAGGACTCCCTGCCGTCGAGCGCGCGGCGCGCGGCGGGCCCGATGGGAATCGCGTCCGGCGCGAGCGAGGATGATCGCCTCGCGACGTGTCCGCCGATGTCGCTAATCTGGATCAGCATTCCCCCGGCCGACAACCGGTCTACGAGGGACCGATCCTCGACCTTGACCAGCTCGGTCACCGGGTCGGTGCGGTCCGCGGGGTCCGTCGGCTCCACCTTCATCGCGATCTGCTCCGCGCGGGCGCGTAGCGCGTCTTGCGCGCGCGCCCACAACGAGTTCGCGTACAGCGCGTAAAGCACCACCCCGAGCGCCACCAGGCTGACGGCCATGATCCCCGTGTACCAGGCCGTCAACCGCACCCGGATGCTCATGAGCTCCTCATGGCTTCAGGACATACCCGACCCCGCGGACCGTGTAGATCAGTCTCGTGGGATGCCCGAAGTCGACCTTGCGGCGGAGGAGGCGGATGTAGGCTTCGACCACGTTGCTGCCGATTGCGGCGCCGGATCCCCAGACGCGCTCCTCGATGATCGCCCGGCTGAGGGGCTGCCCGGCGTGCCGCATCAAGAGCTGCAGCACCTGATACTCGCGGGTGGTGAGCTCCACGGTCCGCTCTCCACGAGTCACGGCACGAGTCGCGGGATCCAGGGTCAGGTCCGCCACGCGGAGCACCGCGGGCCGCGCCGAACGATCCCGGCGAAGGAGCGCGCGGACCCGGGCCAGCAGCTCCTCGAAGGCGAAGGGCTTGGTCAAATAGTCGTCGGCCCCGATGTCCAGACCCGTCACCCGATCGGAGACGGCATCGCGGGCGGTGAGCATCAGCACCGGGATGGTGGTGCCCTGGGCTCGCAGCGTCCGGCAGATGTCGAGGCCGTCGCGCCCAGGCAGGAGGAGATCGAGGATGATCAGTTCGTACGCCTTGGCAGAGGCCAACTCGAGCCCCGTCTCTCCGTCGGCGGCGACCTCCACCGCGTACCCTTCTTCCTCGAGCCCGCGCCGGAGAACTTCCCGGATCTTCTGCTCATCCTCGATAATCAGCAGGGCCACGACCGGGCCGTTCTCCTTTGATCACGCTGCGCCGTGCCCTCATCCTAACTTTGCCGGCCGTTCGTTGAATATCGGATGAAAACCGGGGGGTGTGTTCCCAGGATCCCCTGAAGGATTTTTCATCTGCGGCTCGGGCTCTATGAAGGCGGGACGGCTACAGATCCGATGCCTCCGGCGACGGACCGGCGGGCGTGTGGGCGGTGAGGGTCGCCCACTCCTCGAGCGTCATCCGATTGCGCTCAGGCCAACGTCATGGCGGAGGGGAGTGGGAATCGAACCCACCACGAGCCGCAAGGCCCGTCGGCAGTTTTGAAGACTGCGAGGCCCACCAGGACCCCTGCCCCTCCGGATCTCGCATCCTTCTGAGCCGCACGCCCCCGGGTCCTGCCGATCCGAGCCACCCCGCTCAGAGGTGCACGCGACGCAGCCGGAGCGCGTTGCCTACGACGGAGACCGAACTGAAGCTCATTGCAGCGGCGGCGATCATCGGACTAAGCAGCAGGCCGAAGAAGGGATAGAGGAGACCCGCAGCGATCGGAATCCCGAGCGCATTATACACAAACGCGAAGAAGAGATTCTGGCGAATATTGCGCATCGTCGCCCGGCTGAGGCGCCGCGCTCGAATGATGCCGCGGAGGTCGCCCTTGACGAGGGTGACCCCCGCGCTCTCCATCGCGACATCGGTCCCCGTTCCCATGGCGATACCAACCTGAGCCTGTGTCAACGCCGGAGCATCGTTGATCCCGTCTCCGGCCATCGCGACCACTCGCCCCTCTTTCTGGAAACGTTTCACCGCGTCCACCTTTTGGGCCGGCAGGACCTCGGCGACGACTTCGTCGAGGCCAAGCTTCCCGGCCACCACCTCGGCGGTTGTCCGGCTATCCCCGGTCAGCATCACGATTCGGAGGCCTTCGTGATGAAGGTCCCGGATGGCCTCGGCCGCGGTCTCCTTGATGGGATCGGTCACACCGAGGAGCCCGGCACCCGTACCGTCGACGGCCACGAACATCACCGTCTGGCCGTCGGCGCGCAGAGCCTCAGCCTTCATGTCGAGGGCGTCGGACGGGACCCCGTGCTGCGCAAGCAGCGCCGCGGTGCCGAGGGCAACGAATTGCCCGTCCACCCGCCCCGTCACCCCTTTGCCGGTGATCGATTCAAACGCGTCCACGCCGGTCAACGAGACGCCTCTCGCCTCGGCGCCGGCGACAATGGCCCCCGCGAGCGGATGCTCGCTCCCCCGCTCCAAGCTGGCGGCGAGGCGCAGCAGGGTCCCGTCATCCCATCCGTTGGCCGGCATCACCGTCACCAGCTTCGGCTTCCCCTCGGTGAGAGTTCCCGTCTTGTCCACGACGAGGGTATCGACCTTCCGCATCAGCTCGATCGCTTCCGCATTCTTGAACAGGACGCCCATGGTCGCCCCTCTGCCGGCGGCCACCATGATCGACATCGGAGTCGCCAGGCCCAGCGCGCAGGGGCAGGCGATGATGAGGACGGCCACGGCGTTGACCAGAGCGTGGGCCAGCCTCGGCGCCGGACCGGCAAGGCCCCAGACGACGAACGTGATGGCGGCCGCCGCCGTGACTACCGGCACAAAGTACCCCGCCACGACATCGGCCAGGTTCTGGATGGGGGCGCGGCTGCGCTGCGCCTCCGCCACCATCCGGACGATTTGCGCAAGGAGCGTCTCGGCGCCGACCCGTTCAGCCTGCATCACGAGGGTGCCGGTCCCATTCACCGTGGCGCCGATCAGGCGGCCGCCCCGCCGCTTTTCCACGGGGATGGGTTCGCCCGACACCATGGATTCGTCTACGGCACTTGTCCCTTCGAGGACCACGCCGTCGACAGGGATCTTCTCCCCGGGGCGGATGCGCAGATGGTCGCCTGGCTGCACGCGGTCGAGCGCGACGTCTTCCTCCGTGCCGTCCGCACGGATGCGGCGGGCGGTCTTCGGCACGAGGCCAAGGAGCGCTCTGATGGCAGCGCCGGTCCGGCTGCGGGCTCTCAGCTCGAGCACCTGACCGAGCAAGACGAGCGTGACGATAATTGCGGCGGCTTCAAAATAGACGGCGACCTGCCCCGATGCGCCTCGAAAAGACGCGGGAAAGATGCCCGGAACCAGTGTCGCAATGAGGCTATACGCATACGAGACGGCCACACCCAGCCCGATCAAGGTGAACATGTTGAGGCTCCGGTTCACCAGCGACTGCCAGGCCCGGACGAAGAAGGGCCACCCGCCCCACAGCACCACGGGAGTGGCCAGCGCGAGCTCGAACCATCCCAGCCCCCGGGAAAACGCGAGACGCTCGAGGGGACGACCTGGGAGCAGGTCGCCCATGGCGATCGCGGCGAGTGGCACCGTGAGGACGACGCCGGTCCAGAATCGGCGGGTCATGTCGATCAGTTCAGGGTTCTCCGCCTCCTCGGTGGCGTCACGAGGCTCGAGCGCCATCCCGCAGATTGGGCATGTTCCGGGCGAGTCGCGGACAATCTGCGGGTGCATAGGACACGTGTATGCGCCGGGCGAAGGCGGTGTCTCCGGCTCGGCCCGAGGGTGTCTCTCACCCGGCTGGGAGGCCGCGATGTAGCGAGCCGGATTCTCCCGGAAGGTCGCTAAGCACCCGGCGCAGCAGAACAGATAGCGGGTACCGCCGTGGTCAATCCGGTGCGGACTCCCTGGGCTGACCGACATTCCGCACACTGGATCTCTCTCCGGCGTCTGATTGAAGACGGCGGCAGACCGTGCCATCCACCCGAGAGGACGAGCAGTCATCACGGAACGTGAGCGTGATCTGCGAGGAGAGCCGCCGCGGCCGCCCGCCAAGCATCGTCGCGCGCTTCGACTCCCGGGAACTTTCCGCGGATGCGGCCGTCCTTCCCGACGAAGAATGTCTCAGGGACGCCGGTCGTCCCGAAGAGGCGGGCGACAGAGCCATCGGGATCGCGCACGTTGGGATAGGTGATCCGAAACTCCCCCAGGAACGCGCGGGCCGGGGCCTCCAGGTCCTGCGTGCCGACGCCGAGCACAATCAGTCCCCGCGATTGGAACTCTTGCCAGATCCCCTCGAGGAGCGGGGCCTCATCCCGGCACGGGATGCACCACGAGGCCCAAAAATTGACGATCACCGGGTGCCCGCGCAGGCCGGACAACGACAGTGGCGGTCCGTCGAACGCGGGCAGAGTCAGATCGGGAACCGGCGGCGTCTCTCCGCGCGCAAGCGCGGCGCCGATGGCCTGGGTCTGTTGATGCCGCAGCGTCGCGACGGCCAGCAACGCGAGCACGACCAGCACGGGGAGCATGACCCCCGCGCGCGCGCGCCACACGCGCCAGGAGCGGGATGGCGGGGTGGCCGCGGGCTCGGTCTCCCCGGCGCCGTGGATCTCACGGGAGTCGCCGCTCACGGCTGGGGGGCTCCGAGCAACCGCTCCAGGCGCATCACGAGCGCCTTCTCCCCGCCGGGCCCCACGAACCCGCCCGTGAACTTGTCCATCACGATGCCGTTGGATCCGATGAACACAGTGGTCGGGATCCCGGGGATGGCATACGCGTCGATCAGCCCATCGTCCATCGAGCGCACGGCCTGGTAATCGACCTGGTACTGCCGCAGGAACTGGCGGGCCGCCCGCTCATCGTCTTCAACGTTCATGCCCACGAACACGATGCCCCGGGGGCCGAACGTCTTGTGCAAGCGGACGAGGAGCGGGGTCTCCTCTCGACACGGAATGCACCACGACGCCCAGAAGTTTAACACCACCGGCTTGCCCTTGAGACTGTGCAGATTCAGCGTGCCGCCGGAAAAGAGCGGCAGGGTGAAGTCGGGCGCCGGCCGCCCCACGGGACGGGCTGCGGACGGTATCGGGGATGGTGCGGAGGGCATCCGCTCCGCGTTCGGGACGATCGAGAAGATCTTCCATGCGGCGACCGCGATCGCCAGGCTTGCGAGGCCGGCGACGACCACAATGAAGAGCAGGTGTCGGGGCGCTCCGGGCGGTTCCTGCGGCACGCACATCCGACCCTGCGCCGGCCTATCCTTAACGCCGGGGCGCCAGGATCCGGACGTCGGTGACGAGATCGTTGGGATCGAAGTTGCTCGGGAGGATCACCCGGATCTCGCCCCGCGGGTCGATCACGTAGACGAGGGCGGAGTGGCCGACCAGTTGTGGTGACGGTGGACCCTTCGAGGCGGTTTTCGCCGTGAAATCCCTGGCATCCGTACCGATGTAGTAGCCGCCCCACACCGCCTTGAGCTCCGCGAACGACCCCGTCAAGTAGGCGAGCTCGCTGTCCACGCGGTGGGTAGCCAGGAAGGTCCGGACCGCCTCGGGGGTATCGCCCTGGGGATCAACGCTGACCGCGACGAAGGCCGCGCGCCGCGCGGAATCGCCGAGCTTCCGATAGGCTGTGTGCATCATCTCGGCGATCAGCGGGCACGCGTCGGGACAGTGCGTGTAGAGAAACGTGAGCGCGACGACCTTGCCGCGGAGCGCGGACATCGACACGACGGCGCCGTGCTGATCCTTGAGGTGGAAGTCCCCCGCCTGAATGGGAGGCGTCACCACCATGCCGGCCAGCGCGGGGGGCTTGGCGTACTTCGCGACCGCCCACCCCGCGGCCACCGCGACCGGCGCCGCCAACAGCGTGGCCATCGCCGCCCTCAGCAGCCGCTGTCTGCGCCACGGAGACCGCTGGGGCACTGGCGACGCCTGCAGGATGGCGCCTTGACGATCCCCGTGTTCCTGACCGGCCATGACGTTTCCCCTGATCCACTGCCCGGAGCGGGGCGCTCACAGTCGCGCCAATCGCCTCGCCGCGCCGAGCTACTGGTTGATCTCCCTCGTCTCCAAAACCTCACCGTGCCAGGTATGGTACCAGACCTGGCCGTTCTGCGCACTGACGCTGAGCATCCCCACCTGGCGGCCG
>WNGC01003029.1_pt1 | contig 10244 bp, 15 predicted proteins | sample 5400051 | NCBI WGS metagenome assembly WNGC01 (sample SAMN13153368, study PRJNA577476) | soil metagenome | isolation source: 20 cm soil or saprolite under grassland replicate 2 | place: USA:California | collected 2016-06-15 | reverse complement strand
CGGTTTCCTTGACTCCGCCGACACCGTTGCCTGAGAATTCGCGCCCTTCGCGAGTCCCACCCGTTCCCCGGTAGCTCAGCGGTAGAGCATCGGACTGTTAATCCGTTGGTCGTTGGTTCGATTCCAACCCGGGGAGCCAAATAAGCCGTAAATACAAGGAGTTCCGTGCACACGGAGGCCCGCGGCTTTTCTTCTCACTCCATTCCGTGCAGACTCAGTGCACCAACTAACTCACCGCGACGCACGCCGCAAGCGGGTCAAAAATGGCCTCGATTCAGCGCATCGTTTCCCCTCTCACCGGGTCCGTCACCTACCGAGTGCAGGTACGAGTTAGAGGACGTCCCAAGGAAAGCCAGACGTTCACCAATCGCAAGGACGCGAAGGAGTACGCCACCTCGCTCGAGGCCGCGATTGTCGATGGCCGGCACTTCCCGAGCCGGCGCGCCAAGCGCACCACTCTCGCCGAACTCATCGATCGCTACTGCGAGCACGTGCTGAAGGACGCCACGCGCCGGCCGCAGCTTGATTGGTGGAAGGAGCGCTTCAAGGGCCTGACGCTTGCCGAGATCACGCCGGATCGAGTGGCCGAAGCACGTGACGCCCTGGCCGCGGAGAAGTTCACGCGCGGCAAACCCAGGAAGGTGAAAGGGCAATGGGTGGCGCCCAAGGAATTCCCGCGCTCGGGCGCCACGATCAACCGCTACCTCTCAGCCCTGGGCCATGTGTTCTCGGTGGCCGTCAAGGAGTGGCGCCTCTTGGATCGCAACCCCGTGAGCGACATCTCGAAGAAAAAGGAAACGCGCGGCCGGGTGCGTTTCCTCTCGGACGCTGAGCGCGACGCCCTCCTCGCTGCATGCGCGAAGTCTGATTGGACAGCGCTTCACACCCTGGTACTGCTCGCGATCAGCACGGGCGCCAGGCGGGGCGAGCTGATCCGGCTGAAGTGGGCAGACGTTGACCTCAAGGCCGCGCGGGCCACGGTGCACAAGACGAAGAACAGCGACCCGCGGGTACTGCCGCTCGTTGGAAAGGCCCTCACGGCGCTGCGGGAGCTGAAGCTCCAGGGCAGTGCTCAGAGCGAGTGGTTATTTCAGCAGCCCTCGGGTTTCCCAGGGCCGTACGAAGGCTTCGACTCGCACTGGTACGCGGCACTCGAGGCGGCCGGTATCGAGAACTTTCGGTTCCACGACCTGCGCCATACCTGTGCGAGTTATCTCGCGAGCCAGGGGGCGAGCCTACTCGAGATCGGCAACGTCCTGGGCCATCGCACCATGGCAATGACAATGCGCTACAGCCACCTCACGCAGACGCACAAGGTGGCGGCAATCGAGAAGATGGCACAGGAGCGCGGGCTCTGATATTGGCGACGGAAATTGTAGCTTGTAACTTGTCTTTGAAAGTGTCGCTAAAGGTGCGTATATAGAGCTACCAGTACTTGAGAGGCCGCCTCAATGCTGGTACCGGACACGTCCTCATCGGCCGCGCGCAAGCTCGGCATCCCGCTCTCGACACTCATAGGCCTTGAGAAACGCAGCATCGTTGGACCCTTCCAGCGAGACGCGGCGGGCCGCCGACTGATCTCGGCCGCAGACCTCGCCAAGGTCCGCGCCTACCTCAAGCTGCGTGACGGCAGGAGAGCGGCGTGAACACTCGCGCCATCCCGCCAACTAGCGAGCTGTATTCGCGGCGTGCGCTCATCGAGCGCCATCCCAACTTGTTGAGCGAGTCGCGCATGTTTTGGGCGCTGCGCAACCGGGCCAAGAATGGCCTGGCAGAGGCCGTGTACGCGTCCAAGGCGGGTGAGTTGCTGATACATGAGCCGTCCTTCCTGCGTTGGTTTCTCGGTCTCTCGGGCCGAGCGAAACCTCGCGCTTCTCCTCGCCGCAAGGGGCAGTCCGTGCCACCGAATTTCAGGCAGAGCAGGCGCATGCCCGCGTGATTTTTCCAGCTCTACAAACGGCGGCGCCCGCGAGGTCACGACTCCGCGCGGGCGCCAATTCAGCTCATCAGGAACACGATGGACATGACGAGTTTGTCACAGCGGCCGAGCGCGTCGCAACAGACCCTCCGTTGCGCTAGCTGCGGCGCCCATTTCGAGGGCCAGGCGTGGCAGCGGTTATGCCGCCTGTGCTGGCGTTGGCGGCTCATCGCTTGGCATGTCAGCTGTGCTTCGCGCGCGCTTCGGTTCACACCGTGAACGCCGCTTCCAGCCTCGTGCGTGCGGCCGACGTTCACGCTCGTCTGGGCACTGCGTGGCCTGCGGTGCTCGCGCAGCTCGGCATCGAGGACAGATTCCTGCGCCTGAAGAAGGCCGGACCCTGCCCGGCGTGCGCTGGGCGGGATCGCTATGTGTTCGACAACCGGCGCGGACACGGCGATTTCTTCTGCCGCGGGTGCGGCGCCGGGGATGGTTTCGAGCTTCTGCAGCGCGTGCACGGCTGGCGCTTCAGTGAGGCGCTGCACCGTGTCGCGGAGGCGGCCGGGCTGCTGGGCAAGCAGTCGCGAGCGCTACCCGTCGCAAACTCGCCCGTGAGCGCACCGCGCGTGCCGGCGTCCCCTACGCGCCGCGTGCGCGAGATCCTGCGCGGGGACTGCGAGCCTTGTGACGTGGCGGACGCGAGAGCCTACCTCGAGTCGCGGCGCCTGTGGCCGCTGCCGCAGGGCTGCACGCTGCGCGCGCATGCCGCGGCCGAGTTCTGGAACGAGCGCCAGCGCACCGGCCGCTTCCCCGCCCTCGTCGCCGTGGTGCGCGACGTGGCCGGCGAGGCCGTCACCCTCCACCTAACCTACCTCGCTGGCGGCGAGAAGCTATCCGGAGGCGCGCCGCGCAAGCTCCTATCGCCGCTCACCGAGCGCCAGGGCTGCGCGGCGCGACTCACGCCGCTCGTTGGCGAGCTGCTCGGCGTGGCCGAGGGCCTCGAGACCGCGCTGGCAGCGCGCAAGCTCCACCGCGTGCCAACGTGGGCGGCGCTCAATGCCGGCCTGCTCGCGAAGTTCGAGCCGCCGCCGCAAGTGCGCAGGCTCATCGTGTTCGCGGATCGTGACGCGCCGGGACTCGAGGCAGCTGATCGGCTGATAGAACGCCTGCGCGGACACGTACGCGTGGAGCTGCGCGTGCCCGCGGCGCCGGCTAAGGATTGGGCCGACGTGCTGATGGGCCAGCCGGCATGATCGCGCTGCGACCCTACCAGGAACGCACGCTCGAACTGCTCGAGGCAGCCCTCACCGCCGGCCGGCGCAAGCCGCTGCTGGTCCTGCCGACCGGCGCCGGCAAGACGGTGATCGCCTGCGAACTCATGCGCCGGGCCGTAGAGCGTGGACAGCGCTCGCTGTTCCTGGCGCCGCGCCGCGAACTCGTGACGCAGGCATCGCGCCAGCTCGCAAGCGCGGGCATCGCGCACGGCGTGCTGCTCGCGGGCGCCGACCCCATGGGCGGCCTCTATGCCCGGGTGCAGGTGGGGAGCGTCGACACGCTCCTCTCGCGCCTGGTGCGCCGCGAACGTCTCGTTCTACCGGAGCCGCACCTCGTGATTGCCGACGAGGCGCACCTCTCCATCACGGAAACGCGCAAGGGCCTGCTCGACCGCTGGCCGCAGGCGCTGCGCATCGGACTGACTGCGACGCCGACCCGCAAGGACGGCCGTGCGCTCGGGCTCCTGTATGACGCGCTGATCGAGCCCACGACTACCGCGGAGCTGATGCGAGAGCGCTTCCTCGTGCCGGGTCGCTATTTCAGCCTGAGCGAGCCGGATCTGGCGCGCGTGCACACCGTGGCCGGCGACTACCACCAGGGCGAACTCGAGGCGGCGGTGAATCGACCGGAACTCGTCGGCGATGTGATCGTGCACTGGCTGAAGCACGGGGCGGCGCGCCGCACGGTCGTCTTCGCCACCTCGATCAAGCACTCGGCCGCCTTGTGTGAGGAGTTCCTGCGCTCGGGGGTGGCGACTGAGCACGTCGACGCGGACACCCCGCAAGCGCTGCGCGATGACACTTTCGAGCGCTTCCGTACCGGACAGACGCAGGTGCTGACGAATTGCTTTCTCGCCAGTTACGGGTTCGACCTGCCGGAACTCTCGTGCGTGGTGCTCGCGCGGCCGACCAAGTCGTTGATGCTTTACCTGCAGATGGTCGGCCGGGGCCTGCGCACGGCGGAAGGTAAGAGCGACTGTCTGGTGCTCGATCACAGCGGCTGCGTGCACCGGCATGGGTTCGCGCACGATGAGCGGGTGTGGACACTTGAAGGTGAGTACGCCCTGGCGGAGCGCGAAAAGTCGGCCACCGAGCTTCGCGAGACGAAGCAGATCAACTGCCCGGAATGCGCCTGCGTATTCGCCGGCACCCGGATGTGCCCAGAGTGCGGGTATTACTTCGCGCCGAAGGGCAAGCCGGTTCGCACCCTCGAGGGCGAACTCATCGAGATCGGCGCGCACCTCGAGCCCGAACACCAGGACCAGCTCGCCTTCTACGCCGAGCTTCTCGGCATCGCGCGAGAGAAGCACTACAAGCCCGGCTGGGCTGCGCACCAGTTCCGCGAGAAATTCGGCGATTGGCCGCCGCGCAGCTTCGGTACCCCGCTCGCCGCGACGCCGAGCCTGTCGACCCGCCGCTGGGCGAAGGCGCAGAAGATCCGCTGGCTCAAGTCTCGCGACACGGCGCAGCGGGCCGCCACAGGGTAAACCATCATGACCGGCCCCCCCTTCCATCGCATGCCCTGGTATCCACGCGATTTCGCCAGCGCGACCCGCGCCTGGCCGCTCGTGGCACGCGGTCTGTATCACGCGCTGCTCGATGCGCAGTGGGACATCGGCGGCAGCAGCGTCGGTACACTGCCGGATGACGTGAAACAGCTGCAGCGTATCGCTGCGGCAACGCCCGCAGAGTGGCGGCAGGCGTGGCCGTTCGTCGGGCCGAAGTTTCCGAAGGTCGAGGGCGGCCGGCGCAATGCCCGGCTCGAGCATCACCGCGCCGTGGCCATCGCCGAGTACGAGGCGCGCAGGAGAGGCGTGACGGTGACCAACGCCAAGCGCTACGGCACGCGCATCGCACCGTCTGGGAATGGCCCCGCAGCCTCGCTGAGCGATACGGGGAACAAGTCATGAGCGACCTCGCTTGCGACCTCGTGAGTGACTTCGCTCGCGACCTCGCCGCGACCTCGTGAGCGCCTCACCACAACCACAACCACAATCCCAACCACAAGCGCTGAAGGGGAAGAGGCTTACGAGGTGAGAGTGGCACTGAGTCAGAGGCTAGAGAGGCTCCCTTTCCCAATTCGCGCGCAGGGGTTTTGGGGCTTTCGGACGCGCTCTCGCATTCGAGGTAGGGGCCGGTGCTCCGCAGCGCGCGAGCGGGCAGACCGGCGTTATTTCGGTGTCGGTTGCACTGGATTTGCACGGAGTCGCCGCTCACACGACGCTGAGGCTGAGGATTCAGGGATTTACGGTTGCTCCCAAGGGATTCACAATCCGATGGTGCTTCGACAGCGAACTCCCATCGAGGTGCATCGACCACGCCGAACCATCCCGGAGGTGTCGACGTGACGCGCGGCGTGTCCACAACGCTCCCCACCGAGTTGCCTGCCCGGTATGAGCGGCTGTTCCCCTGGCAGCTCGATCGCCGCTGCAAGGCTGTCAGGGAAGTCGCCAGCGACCTGTTCGAGTTGTGGCAAGACCTGGGCGGGGTTGACGGGTTGTCGGCTCAGAAGCGGTGGCTGTGCGAGCGAGTGGTGTACCTGCGGCGCCGCTGCCTGGCCTTCGAGGCCGCAGTGCTGGCCGGCACAGAGCAGCTGCCGATGGACGCCGGCACCTACAGCAACCACGCGAACGTGCTGCAGGGCTACCTACGCACGCTCGGCCTTGAGCGCCGCGCCAGCAGCGTCCGCACCCTGCACGAACACCTGGCCGGCACGGTGAAGGCGGTGGGCGCATGAGCAGCCGAAGCATCGGCGGCGCGCCCGACCTTACTGCGCTCGCCCGCATGCACTTCCATTCGCTCGACCGTGAGCAGCAGGCCGCAGCGATCCGCCGACTCGCAGCCGCTGACCAGGGCGATCACACGATTGCGCACGCTACCGGCCTATCCGTCGAGATGGTCAGGCGCGTGCTGGCCTCGGATGCCTTCGGGAATGCCTGTAGCCGCATGCCGCACGCGCGTCCTGCGGGCGATCGGCCCTCGCCCCCTACCGAGGGCGCGGGTAACACCGCCAGCGTTGCAGGCGGGGGCGTGGCGGGCCTTTCGCGGAGGCTCACGCCATGAGCCAGGACGCGCTGACCGGAGTCATGTACGAGGCCGAGAGTCCGTCCGACTTCGAATATTTCGGTTACATCCGGGTCGGCGGAGTGGACTACAAGTTGAGAGCCTGGCGCCGGGATCACGACGGGCGTCGGGCATGGTTCCTGAGGCTCACCCCGCACCAGACGCCTGCCAGGCCCGGGGAGCAACCGGAGGCGGCGGCATGAACCTCCACGAGGCCATGCTCGATCCTGAGTTATTCGGCGGGACCTTCGGCGGGGAGACGTTCACGAACTGGCGCACCGTGGCGAAGGTGCTCGATGGCTTGCCGCTGGAGCCTTCGGAGTTGGACTTCTACCGGCAGGCGGCAGCCCGGGAGGCTGCCCCGTGCAAGGCCTTCACCGAGGCGTATCTCATCAAGCCGCGGCGGGCGGGCGGGACGCTGTTCGCCGCCGGCTTGGGCGTGCATGCGTCGCTTCAGGACTACCGCGAGCGGCTGGGACCTGGGGAGGTGGCCACCGTGGCGATGATTGCCTCCGACCGCCGGCAAGCGCGGCAGTTGGTCAACTACTGCAACGGGCTGATTGATGGTGCACCGCTGATTGCCGCGGAGGTGGTGAATCGGACGAAGGAGAGCATCAGCTTTGCGCACCGGGTGAATCTCGAAGTACACACCACGTCCTGGCGCAGCACCCGCGGGTACAGTTACGCGGCGGTGGTGCTGGATGAGCTGGCGTTCTTTCGCGATGACCTCTCCGCCAATCCCGACATCGAGCTGGTCCGCGCGGTGCGCCCGGGGCTGGCGAACCTGGGCGGGCGGCTGCTCGGCCTGTCGAGCCCGCACGCCAAGCGTGGGCACCTGTTCGACATGTATCAGCAGCACTACGGGCACGCGTCCGACGTGCTGGTGCTCAAGGCCGATCACACGCAGTTAAATCCGACGATCGACCCGAAGGTGATCGAGCGGGCGATGGCGGAGGACCCGGAGGCCGCGCGGTCGGAGTGGTTTGCGGAGTTTCGCGGGGACGTCTCGCAGTTCCTGCCCGATGAGTTGATTGACGCGGCGATCATGGCGGGGCGGACCGAGTTGCCGTGTACGCGCCTGTGCGCGCATGTCGCATTTGTGGATGTCTCGGGCGGGGTGAACGATGCCTCGGTGCTCGCGATCGCGCACCAGGAGCCCGGCACCCGTGCGAAGCAGATCGTGCTTGATCGGCTCCTCATCGCCCCGGCGCCTCATCAGCCGCACGAAGTCGTGGCGCGTTTTGCTGCGCTCCTCCAGAACTTCAAGCTCACCCGGGTGACGGGCGATCGGTATGGAGCCGGCTTTGTCGTGGATGCCTTCAAGCAGTTCGGCATCCGCTACGAGCCGGCCGAGCTAGATAAGTCCGCGATCTATGCGGAAGTGGCGCCGCTCTTTGCCGAGCGCCGCGTGGACTTGCTGGACGTGAAGCGGCTCGCCACCGAGTTGCGGCTGCTCGAGCGTCGGCCGCGATCCGGGGGGCGGCCTGACTCGATCGACCATCCCCCGCGGGCGCATGACGATGCGGCGAATGCGACGTGCGGGGCGCTGTGGCTCGCCTCGCGGAAGGCTCTGCGCCCGGCAGCGGATCGCAGCGCTCGCCCGCAATACGCCATCACGTAGCGAGGACACCATGAGCACTCCACCGAAAAAGCCGCCGCTCCCGCAGGAGCTTCCGCTCGAGCCCGAGCTCCAACATGTCTTAGATCGTGTCGGTCCCGAGGCGTATGTTTACGCCACGGCGCGCGAGTTTGCGCGGGGCGGTGCGTACAACACGGCGCAGCGACGTCCGCGCTACGCGAAAATGTGAGAGGAAACCAACATGCTCGAACCCAACGTGATCGCAACCATGCTCAGAAATCAACGCGTTCAGAAACCGAACTTGTTCAGCACTCCAACAGTGCTTGATGCCCCCTATGGCGTGACGGTTCGCCTGACCGCGCCCTTGCCGCACGCGGCCGAGGTGCAGATCGGCTGCCGCAGTCTCGCGCCCGGCACGTTCGAGCAACACTACATCATCGCGCATACGTTCACGGAGAACTCAGACCGAGAGGTTACGTTGGCTCACCATTCGGGGAGCCCGTGCGAGTGGATCGCGACCTACGTCGGTCAGACGCTTCCGCCCGCCCTCGATGTCACCTTCACCGCAGCCGAGGAGCCCGTACCGGTACCCGCGCCGCCCTCCATCGAGGAGCGCATCGCCGCACTCGAGCGAGAGGCCGGTTGACATGGCGATTCGCACGCCGACAGTCGTATATCAGCTGGACGGCAACATAAATCTCGCGCGTGTCGTGTGGACGGGGCTCTTGAACGGCGACACGGGCGGCCCGGTACAGATGCCCGAATTTCCGGACCGCACCGTGCAGATCACCGGTACTTTCGGGGTCGGCGGCTCGATCAACATGGAAGGCAGCTGCGATAAAGCGAGCGAGACGCCGACGTACTTCATCCTCTCCGATCCGCAGGGCAATAACGTAACCAAGACCGCTGCCGCCGCTGAAGCCATCGAGGAGGCTCCGCTCCTGATCCGACCGAATGTCACAGCCGGGGATGGGACCACGAGCCTCACTGTGAAACTCGTCTGCCGCCGACCGCGTGTATGAACTTCATAGGAGAAAGTCGCATGTTGAATCCGACAGAAATTGCGCGCGCCGCGAAGAGCGCGGGCCAGTTAGTCCGCGCCGCCCTCGATCTCCAATCTCTCCAAGTCGTTTTGCAGGACCTCGAAACCAACGCGAATTACCAGGCCGAGGCAGCGCGGAGCATCGATGCGAAGCGCGCGGAAGTGGCGGAGGCGGAAGCGCGTGCTGTGGCTGCAAACAAAGCCGCCGCCGAAGCCGAAGCGCGCGCAGCCGAGCAGTTCGCCGCGGCGGTGGCTGAGCAGCAGCGAGCCGTAGCGGAGCTGCGCGACACCATCGCCGCGCTCGAGCGGCGCCGCGATGCCGCCACCTCTGCCGCCAGGGCGGCCGAAGAACAGCTCGCGGGCATCAAGCGGGCGCTGGCCGGAGCCACCGCGGCCGTGGCGTAGGGGAAACTCATGTTCGCGGAACTGCGGAATTTCGTGAGGAGCTTCGCTGTGCTTAGCAAAACATCGAGTTTAAGCGACCTTCGCGCGCGCCATAACAAGACAGTGAGCGATCTGCACGCTGCGGAAGACGCGCACCGCCAGGCACAGGAAGCGTACGTCAAGGCCGTTGCAGGGGATGCCAACGATGACGTGACGCTCGCGCGCCGGCACAAGGCCGTCGCCGAGGCGCTCGCGACTGTGAAACAACTGCGTGACCGCCTGCAGGTGCTTGCCGCACTGGTGGATGAGGCTCAAACACGCGAGAACGAGGCAACGAGACGGCGGGCGTGGCAGGACGCAGGCCGTAAGGCGGCGGAGTGGCAGGCCGCCGCCGAACAATTGCAGGATCAACTCAACGGTGTGGCCGAAATCTTCGAGGAGGCCGTCAAGTTGGGCATGCAGTTTCGCGCATCGCTCCCGACGCCGCCGAACACGGGCGAGGACGCTTATCTTTTGTGGTCGCCAAAACTGTTAGCTCGGCATGCGCAGCAGTACCTGTTCGCACGAACCGACGGCGCGTTCGAAACGAGAGTAGCGATGTCGCCCTGGCAGCTCAGTCAGGGTCCTGATCTGAAGCGCCGCGTGGCGGATTCCATCGCGCAGGCTCTACGGAATAGTCCGCAACCCGCAGCAGCTCCTGAGCCCCCGGAGGCAGCATGAGCGACTTAAGTCACCTGATGGCCCTCCCGGGCGCGGCCGCGGTTCCCCCGCCCGCAGCATCGCCCGAGCCGACCGCGGCCGCTGAGCTTCAAGCCGCGATCGACGCACGCATCGCCGGCCGCATGAGCGATAAGGATTTCTTCTCCACCATGGAGCGGCTCGGGCCGCAGTTGGAATCCGCCCCAGTTGCCCCCGCGCCGCCCGCGGCCGAGGCGCAGGCCCGGGTGCAGGCCCTGCGCCAGCAGCGACTCGAGGGCAAGGTGA
>WNGC01015408.1_pt1 | contig 10245 bp, 6 predicted proteins | sample 5400051 | NCBI WGS metagenome assembly WNGC01 (sample SAMN13153368, study PRJNA577476) | soil metagenome | isolation source: 20 cm soil or saprolite under grassland replicate 2 | place: USA:California | collected 2016-06-15 | reverse complement strand
CACGGTGGCGACGGGTGCGTTCGTGCCGTTGGCGGCTCCTCCCACCACGTACAGCGACCCGCGATAGATGATCGCTGCGAACGAGTGCAGCGCGGCGGGAAGGGTAGCGATGGACGACCACGTGCCGACGGACCCGTCGGCGTTCAACGCAGCGCGGTACACCGCACCCGACGAGTTCGTGGATCCGCCCAGCGCATAGAGGTAGCCGATCGACGTCACGGCCGAGTTCCGCTGCGTGGCCACGACGGCCGCGTGAAAGGCCAGCCCCGTGGGCAACGCGGTCGTCGCGGTCCACGCGCCGAGCGCGCCGGTCGTCGTGACCGCGGCGTAGTACACGCCCGTGACCGCGGCGCCCGTGTTGTCGGCGCCGCCGACGGAGTACACGAACCCCGTGTCTCGCGACGCGGTCCGGATCTGGGCGTGCGCGACCGCATTGCCGCTCACGCCAACGGGCAACGGGCTGCCCGCGGTCCAAGACACAGCCGACGGAGTGAACGGCACTTCGGGCACGCTCGGAGTGACGGTGAAGATTGTGCCTCCGCCGATCCCGCCGCCGGTGCTGACGACCACGGGGCCTTTGAACGCCCCGGCGGGCACCGTGGTGATGATGTACGTGTCGGTCCAGTTACTGGCGCTGGTGATGGTCGCGGGGAGCGCAATGCCGCCGACGGCGTTGGTGAACAACACCTGGCTGCTCCCCTGCACGCTCCCAAACACTTGACCCGAGATGACCACCTGGCTGCCGACCGCGCCCGCCGGCCACGACGCGCCGTTTACGGAGGTGACGAAGGGCACGCCGATGAAGCCTGTCCCCCCGCAGGCCGCCAGCAGGGTGGTGAGGGCGACGACAGCAGGGCTCCGAAGCCTAAACGTCATGGATCACTCCAAGGGGTTCGAGGGTGGCCTTCAAGATAGCGAGGCTGCGGGGCATCCCACTACTTACCCGGGAGTTGCTCCGAAGTGGCGGGACGCGCGAGCCCTGCCCGGCCCGCGACCGCGAGCGCGAGCGCGAGCACCGGCAGCACCTCGATCGCCTGAAGCGCGAGGCCGCCGGCCACGGCCTGCTCGGCGGCGATGCCGAACGGGAGCAGCGCACCCACCATCGCCGCCTGGAGCACGCCGACGTTACCCGGGGTGACGCGGATCAGGCCGCCCACGTTCACGGCGATGAGCGCCGTAAAGGAGGCCGCGTAGGATACGGGCAGGTGCACCGCGCGCAGCGTGAGGTGGTACGTCGCCCACTCCGCCGCCCAGCTGACAAGCGCGAGCGCAGTGGGCGCGATCAGTCGCCCGCCCCAGCTCATCTCGGCCAGCTCGGCGGCGCCGGCGCGCAGGCCGGCGGGCAGCCGGTCGATGAGCCGCTGCCAGCCGCGCAGCCGGCTGATGGCGAGCACCGCGACGAGCGCGACGGAGACGACCGACAGCACCGCGGCCCGGAGCGGCACCGCGTCTCGTTGCACGATCAGCGAGATGCGCGCCGCCTCGCCGGTCACCCCCGCCGCCACGCTGTTCACGGCCGTGCCGATCAAGTTCGCCTCTTCCGCGACCCACCACCGGTTAGGGGCGATGGGCGCGAGCAACAGATGCCAGGCCCAGCCCTTGGCGAGCGGGGAGACCAGGTTGATCATAAGCGCGGCGGCGAGCAGGGTGGTGTTCACCATCTCGAGCGTCTGGACCGTGGTGCGCCAGGGAAAGCGGAGCAGCAGCACCGACACCGCCAAGAGACCGGCGACCGTCGCCGCGCCCCACACCCAACGTGCCACACGAGGCTTCATGCCACGAGCTCCGCGAGCGCCCGGAACGAGTATCCGGCGTCTACCGCATCGCGGATGATTCCCGGCAGCGCGGCGGCGGTCTGGCTGCGGTCACCAGCGGGGTCGTAGCCGTCGCCGTCGTGCAGCAGGATGATGGCCCCGGGGCGGAGCTTGACGCGGACCCGACGGCGGATTTCCTCGGCGCCGGGGCGGTCCGAGTCCCACACGCCGAACGTCCATCCCAGCACCTGGTAGCCGAGGCGGCGCGCGGCGAGGGTCACGAACGGATTGCGGTAGCCATGGGGCGCGCGGAACAGGCGCGGGGGGCGTCCGACCGTGTCCAGGATCGCCGCGTGCGCTGCTTCGAGCTCGCGGCGGATCCGACCGGGGCCTCGGACGTGCAGCTTCACGTGATGCTGGGTGTGGTTGCCGACCTCGTGTCCGGCCGCGGCGGCGCGGCGCGCGAGATCGGGGTAGCGCTGGACGTGCGCCCCGACGAGGAAGAACGCAGCCGGCACGCGCTCGGCCGCGAGCGTGTCGAGCACGCTGGCAGTGGCGCTGGGGTTGGGGCCATCGTCGAAGGTGAGGTACAACGTTCGGGAAGTCGTGGGCCCGCGGCCGATCACGCGCCCGAACAGCGGGCTGTTGGGATCGTAGATACCCAGCGCGAGGGTGCCGGCGGCGGCCGCGCCGATGCCGGTGGCGAGCGCCGGACCGATCACCCGAGGACGCGCTCGTACACGGCCAACGTCCGGTCGGCGATACGCGGCCAGGCGAATTGCCCCGCCTTGGCGAGCCCCGCGCGGCTCATCGCGTCGCGCCGCGCGGGATCGTCGATCAGCGCGACGGTCGCGTCGGCCCAGGTCTGCGGGTCGTCGTTCGGCACGATGACCGCTTCCGCACCGCCCCGCACCACCGCGCGGAATCCGACGTTGTCGGACACGAGGAGCGGCGTGCCGCAGGCCATCGCCTCGAGCAGGGTCACCCCGAACGATGCCCGGGTGGTCGGGCACAAGTACACGTCCGCCGTGCCGTAGTGCAGCGGGCGGTCCGCGAACACGCGGCCGAGGAAGCGCACGCGGGAGCCGAGCGGTCGAGCGCGACGCTCGTAGTGTCCCCGCCACGGGCCGTCGCCCGCCACGATCAGCTCCGCTTTCGGGAAGCGCGCCAAGATGCGCGGCATCGCGTCCAGCACAGTGGACAGCCCGTTGCGCGGCTCGAGGCGCGCGAGAAACAGCAGTCGGGGGCCGCGGATCAGCGCGTCGGTGGGGCGCCGGCCGTCGGGCTGGAAGAATCCCACGTCCACGCCGTTGGGGATGATCTCCCAGCGGGCGCGGAAGTAGCGCGACATCGCGTCGACCACGGGCTCGCTCACGGCGATCAGCGCTGCGTGGCGATCCAGCATCCGCTGCAGCGGCCGCTTGAGGATGCGGTACCCGGCCGAGCGCGGAAACCAGGAGTGAAAGGTGGCGACGACGGGGATGCCGGCGCGCCACGCGGCCACGGGGGCGGCGAGACCGAAGGTTGGGACCAGTCCGCCGTGCACGTGCACGACGTCGAAGCGCTCGGCGCGAAACAGCTCCGTCAGCTGGTGGATGAGGCGCCATCCGACGGTGATCCGCGACACGCCACCGTTCGCGTAGATCACGACGCTCGTGCCTACGCGGCGCACGAACGGGGCGTCGCCGGCCGCGCCACGCATCCGCGACGTGATTACGGTCGCCGCATGTCCGCGGGCGGCGAGCTCGAGGGCGAGGTTGTGTACGTGCTCGGGCACGCCCCCGAGCTGCGGATAGTAGTCCTCGGCGACGAGGGCGATGCGGAGCCCTGCGCGCTCCCGGGGCCGCGTCATGGATCGCCCACGTCCTGCGAGCGGGTGGCGATGGCCGCGGCGGCGCGCCGCACGGCGGCCACCACGGCGAGGGGTTGCTCCTCGTAGAGGAAGTGGCCCGCGCCGGGCACGGAGTCCACGTTGAAGTGGGGCAGGGTGCGCCGCAGCAGCGCGACTTCACTCTCGCCCACGTCCCCTTCGTGTCGCGTGCCGCCGACCATCAGGCGCACCGGGCAGCGGATTTCCGCCAGATGCGGCTGGAGCTTTTCGCGCTCGCGCGCAGCGGCGATGGCGAGAAACGCCTTGAGCGTTCCGTCGAGGTCGCGCGCGGCGGCGGCGGTATAGCCCCGGACCACCGAGTCGGTCACCCACGCCGCGTCGCCCGACGAGGCCACCAACATGCCGTGGATCTTCCAGCGGATCAGCTTCACCCCGCCGAACACCTTGATCCACGGCGCGAACCGCATCGCCCGCTTGAACGCCCCCGTCGCGACGGTCTCGGCGGGGCCGCCCTCGATCGAGATCAGCGCGCTGACCAGGTCCGGGCGACGGTAGGCGAGCCGGAATGCCTCAGAGCCCGCGACCGAATGCGCGACCAGCAGCGCATGCCGCACGCCGAGCGTGTCCAGGACCGCGGCGAGGCGATCGGCCTGGGCCGTGAGGGAATAGTCGGCGCGCGGCGGACGGGCGGAGTTGCCGATCCCGAGCGGTTCGATGACGATGGCGCGGTAGCCGCGCGCGGTCAGCAGGGGAACGAGGTCGCGGAAGGCAAACGCCGAGCCGAACAACCCGGGGACGAGGACGACCGGCTCGCCCGCCCCGCTGATCTCGACGTGCAAAGTTTCCGCCCGAGCGAGCGGAACCTGGATGCTATGAACTGAATCGGTGAGCAGCACCGCTGCGAGCAGCCACACGAACCCTCCTCAAGGCACGGACCCGGCACTCGCCCGCTTCGTCACTGCGCCTCTGAAGATAGCGTCGGCGTGGGCACCGGGGTATTCTTCGCGCAGCCGCCATGGCACGTCCGCTCGTGCTCTCCTCGCTGGTCGCGCTCGCCCTTGCGTCACCCGCCCTCGCTCCGCCGGTCGGCGCGCAGGCGCGCGTGTCGCTGCCAATGCGGTTCGACGCCGACGTGGCCCGGGCGCTGCGCCAATTCCAGGTGCCCGGAGTGGCCATCGCCGTCGTCAAGGATGGGCGCGTGCTGCTCGCGAAGGGCTACGGCGTGCGCCGCGTGGGTGATGCGACGCGGGTCGATCCCCACACCCTGTTTCAGATCGCGTCCAATACCAAGGCGTTCACGACGGCGTGCATCGCGATGCTCGTGGACGCAGGGTCGGTAGCCTGGGACGACCGCGTTACCAAGTACCTACCGGACTTTCAGCTGGCGGATCCGTGGGTGACCCGCGAGTTCACGATCCGCGACCTGGTGACGCACCGGAGCGGGCTGGGTCTCGGCGCCGGCGACCTGCTGTGGCTCCATTCGACGTACGGCCGGGCGGAGATCATCCGCCGCCTGCGCGCCGCGCCGCCGGTCTCGAGCTTCCGCAGCCAGTACGCCTACGACAACGTCCTCTACGCTGCGGCCGGCGAGATCATCCCGGCCGCGACCGGCAAGAGCTGGGAGACGTTCGTGCGCGAGCGCATCCTCGCGCCTCTTGGCATGACGGAGACGCGGGTCGGGGTGGGGGACCTCCGACCCGGCGACCCGCTCGCTGCCCCGCACGGCGTCGTCGACGGCCGGCCCCGGATCGTGCCACTCGACACTGTCGACAACATCGCCCCTGCGGGTGCGTTCCTCTCCAGCGTCACCGACCTGTCCAAATGGCTCCTCGTGCAGCTCGATTCCGGGCGCGCGGGCCGGAATCGCCTGTGGAGCGCGCGCCAGACGCGGGAGCTGTGGTCGGCGCAAACCATCATCCCGATCGTCGATCCCGATCCCCCGCTCGCGGCGCTGCGCCCCAGCTTCGCCGCCTACGGGCTCGGGTGGCGGCTCCGGGACTACCGCGGTCACAAGATCGTCTGGCACACCGGCGGACTCGCCGGGATGGCGTCGATGACGACGCTCGTGCCCGATCTGCGGCTCGGGATCGTGATTCTGACAAACGCGGAGAGCGATGCGTACGCGGCGCTGACGTACGAGCTCCTGGACCACTTCTTCGGCGTCGCACCCAGCGACTGGATCAAGGCGTTTGACGATGCGGCACAGCAGGACCAGACCCAAGCCGACTCGACGCAGCGGGCGATCCACGATCGCGCTCGAGGCCGGCGTGCTGGTGCTGCGCTTCGGTGCGTCGCCGGCGTTCGTCGGGGACCTCGAGCACTGGCAGTACGACACGTTCCGGACCGGCTGGCGGACGCCGAATCTGGCCGACGCGTTCGTCACGTTCGACCTGAACCCCGACGGCTCGATCGCGCAGTTCAGAATGGCGGCCGTGTCGCCCCTCGCGGACTTCAGTTTCGACTATCAGGATCTTCGCTTTGTGCCCGCACGCGGCGGTGGGGCCGGGGGCGGGAGGCGATGAAGGCGGTCCGTGTGCACGCCGCGGGCGGCCCCGAAGTGCTGTCCTACGAGGACGTGCCCCCGCCCACACCCACCGCGGGGGAGGTGGTCGTCAACGTCGCCGCGGCGGGAGTCAACTACGTCGACGTGTATCAGCGCCGCGGGCTGTACCCGGTGGCGTTGCCATTCACGATAGGCCAGGAGGCGGGCGGCACCGTGGTGGAGCTGGGGCCCGGTGTGAGCGGAGTGCAGGTGGGCGATCGCGTGGCGTACAGCAGCGTGCTCGGCGCTTACGCCGAGCTCGCGATAGTGCCCGCCGAGCGGCTCGTGCCGCTGCTGGACGGGGTGAGCGCCAGAGAGGGTGCGGCCGTGATGCTCCAGGGGATGACAGCTCAGTATCTCGCGAGCACGACGTATCCCCTGAAGCCGGGTGACACGTGCGTGGTTCACGCGGCGGCGGGGGGAGTGGGATTGTTGCTGTGTCAGATCGCGAAGCTCCGCGGCGCGAGGGTGATCGGAACCACGTCGACGTCGTTCAAGGGTGACCTGGCGCGGAGCGCGGGGGCGGATGAAGTCATTCTCTACACCGAGCGCGACTTCGACGAGGAGGTGAAGCGCCTCACCGGTGGCACCGGCGTCCAGGTCGTCTACGACTCCGTCGGACAGGCCACGTTTGCCAGGGGCCTCAACTGCCTGGCGCAGCGCGGGACGATGGTCTTGTACGGGCAATCGAGCGGCCCGGTCGGACCGCTCGATCCGCAACTGCTCAACCAAAAGGGTTCGCTGTTTCTCACCCGGCCCAGCCTGGTCCACTATGTCGCGACGCGGGCGGAGCTGCTCGCGCGTGCGGGAGAGGTGCTCGGTTGGGTGCGCGACGGCCGGCTGAAGGTGCGGGTGGGCGCGGAGTTCGCGCTCGCACAAGCAGCCGAGGCACATCGGGCGCTCGAGGCGCGCCGCACGACGGGAAAGGTGTTACTCATCCCCTAGGCCGATGATGCTGCTTCGCACACTCCTCCTCCGTCTGGTCGTCGCGTCTCCCGTCTGGGCGGCGCCCGCCGATACGCTGCGCGGGCGGGTGGTTGACTCCGCCGGCGCGCCGATCGCCGCCGCGCGAGTCGTGCTGGTGGAGCTCGGCCGCGCCACCCTCACCGCCGACGACGGGACGTTCGCCTTCGCGAGTGTCCACACCGGCCGCTACACCGTGGTGGTTCGCCGGCTCGGCTACGGTGCGGTGACAGCGCAGGTCGCCGTCCCGGCGGCCGCACCGCTCACGATCGCGCTCCGGAGCGCGCCCGCCGCGGTTGCCCCCGTCACCGTCACGGCCACGCGAGATGCACTCGACCGGCGCGCCTCGCCGCTTCCTGCGGACGTATTGACCGACGAGGCGTTGCGGCGTGCGGCCGGCGTCTCCCTCGCGCGTACGCTCGCCGCACTCCCGGGTGTCCGGTCGGTCAGTACGGGGACGGCGGTAGGGAAGGCAGTGATCCGCGGCCTCGGCGGTGCGCGCGTTCTCGTGCTCGACGACGGCCATCCCGTCGGGGATTACTCGTGGGACGACGAGGACGGAGCGTCCGCGGATGCGCGGCTGGCAGAGCGCGTCGAGGTGATCCGCGGGCCCGCCAGCCTGCTCTACGGGTCCGATGCGATCGGCGGCGTGGTGAACGTCCTTCCCGAGGCGCTCCCCGACGCGCCGTCCGGAGAAAGCCTGCGGCGGGCGCAGGTCGAGGTGTACGGCGCGACCAATAACACGGAGGTTGGCACCGCGGTGCGCGCCGAGGGAGCGCGCGGGCGGTGGAGCGGCCGCCTGTTTGCCGTCGGACGGCACGCCGACAATCTGCACACGCCGGTCGGCGAGCTCGAGAACACGGGCTTCCAGGCGTTGAACGGCGAGGCGCTGCTCGGTCTGCACGGATCCAGCGGCAGCGCGAGCCTGCGGTTCGCCCGTACGGGCGGGGAGTTCCGTCTCCTCGAGGCGACGGGCCCGGACTCGACGGGCGGGGAGCGTGGAGGTCCCGAACGGAAGGTGTCGGACAACCGGCTCCAGTTCACGGGAAATTACCTGACGGGCGGAGTACGACTCGAGTCCAAGGCGCAATGGCAGGGCCACGCCGTCGTCGAGGTCGCCGACACCGGGGGGATGCCCGGGACCGAGGCCGAGGTGATCAACCTGCTGCTGGACACGTACACCCTCGATCTCCTCGCGCATCACTCCTTCGGCGGGCGAGCCACTGGTACGGCCGGCGTGTCCGGTGTCTACCAGTCCAACGCCACGCGTGGGCGGGTGCCGCTCGTCCCCGGCGCGCATACGTCGAGCGGCGGTGTGTTTGTAGTCGAAGAGTTACCGGTGGGTCGCTGGAAGCTGCTGGCGGGTGCGCGCGCCGACGTACGCCACCTCACCGCGGACAGCAACGCGACGCTGGCGCTCAGCGCCCAGTCCCGCGACTACCGTGCGTGGAGCGGCGACCTGGGGGCCGTGTACGGGCTGGGTCGTGGGTTCTCGCTGGCTGCGAATGTCGGTCGTGCGTGGCGCGCTCCCGATCTGTTCGAGTTGTTCGCCAACGGCCCGCACCTCGAGGAAGCCCGTTACGACCGGGGCGACGGCACGCTGCGTCCGGAGCGGAGCTGGAACCTGGATGGGAGCCTGCGCTGGCAGGGCCGGCGCGGGCGCGCGGAGCTGGCGGCGTATCGCAATCGGCTCGACGGCTTCATTTACGTGGCTCCGACGGGCCAATTCGTCGATTCGCTGCGCGTCTACCAGGCGGTCCAGGCGCGAGCGACACTGTGGGGTGGGGAGGCCGCGGTGGAGGTGGTGCCCGCCACCGTGCTTACGATCCGCGCGCAGGCCGACTATGTGCACGGCACCAACGATCAGACGGGCCGGCCCCTGCCGCTCACGCCGCCGCTGCGTACCGCCCTCGGCGTGGAGCTGCACGGGCGCTTTGGGGGCGCCGGTCGTGCGTACGCGGGAGTCGAAACCGAGGTCGTCGCCCGCCAGACGCGACTCGGCTCCGACTCGATTCCCGGCCAGGGATCGGTGATCGTGGATATCCCGACGGCCGGGTACGCGCTCCTGCACCTCGACGCGGGCCTGGAGCGGCGGGTGGGCGGCCGCCCGGCGCGGCTCGACGTCCGCGTACGCAACGCGACCAACGTGCGTTACCGGGACTTCTTGAATCGCTACAAGGAATTCGCGCTCGACGCCGGGCGAAACGTGGTACTCAGGATCTCGACCGAGTTCTAAGCGCCGCGCGAGACTTCCCAGTTGACGAACAGGAACCCGCCCGGCGCGTCGAACTTCGCGTCGCCCGGTCCGGGGAGGATTTGCAGCTGCAACTCCTCAATCTTGTTCTTGGAGCAGTCCCAGCACTCGAGCGCGAAATCACCATCCCGCCGCGTGCGCGACAACAGCATGACGTGCACCATGGCGTTGTCCGTGACGAGGGCGCCGTTCTTGTACAGATGTCCCACGGCCCAGAGCGCCACCGCGCTATTGATCGTCGGGACGAGTGGCGTGTGCACGCCGGTGCTTCCGTGGTAGTAGAGCCCGAGGATCACGCCGCCGAAGCGCGGGTGGTGCGGCACGTCCCGCGTCTGCACGCGGTCGAGCACGAGCCTCCAGTGAGCTCCGTCCTGCGTCGCGAATTCCGCCACGCCGTCCACCGAGTCGCGGATCGCGCCCTTGTCCCAGGCTGTGAAGGTGAACCTGCCGGAGATCGGCGCGACGTTGTTCGAGTATGGGCCGTTCTTCACCTGCGACTCGAGCCCCTCGCGCTCAGCGCCGAATGCCTGGAGGATCGGGGCGGCGCTGTCGGGGAAAGGGAACGGGCCGGGGAGGATCTGGATGACTGGCCCGCCACCCGTCACGCGGATCGCCTGCGCCTTTGATCCGGTCACCTCGAGGCGGGTCTCCATGCCGAGCTTCTTGTGCGAATCGTCACCCACTGGGCAGTACACGTCGTACGTCCCGGGGTTGAGGGTGAGCGTCAGTGTGGCGTTCGCGCCGGGCTGAATGAGCTTTGTTTCCTGTTCGATTCCTTCCCCTTCGACTTCGAATGCGTGTGGGATGCTCCCCGTGTTGGTGATGGTGAACGTGACAGGTCCTGCCGGGATCGTCGCTTCCGACAGCTCCACCTTCCACTCGGACAGCTTGGCGCTCAGCG
>WNGC01004532.1_pt1 | contig 10246 bp, 17 predicted proteins | sample 5400051 | NCBI WGS metagenome assembly WNGC01 (sample SAMN13153368, study PRJNA577476) | soil metagenome | isolation source: 20 cm soil or saprolite under grassland replicate 2 | place: USA:California | collected 2016-06-15 | reverse complement strand
TCACGCGGCGTTAGCTGTCCGGGCCAGCAGCGTACGCCGTATTATCGAGTTCTGTATATATCGAGTTAGGCCGCCCAGCTAATGGCGCTTACCGACCACAACAAAATAGACGTTCTGTCGCTCGACAAATCGGGCGACGCCGTGACGCTATCCATGGTCGAGACACGCCCATGGGGCGAACGTGCCGAGTTACTTTCGGATCTGCAGGCGAAGCTCAACACGTATCTCGCTTACGCGTTGGACGGAGAACTCTTGAGGCACTACCCAGAGGTGAAAGGCAAACGGATTCGCTTCCGCCTGCACTACGCCCACCCTCCAGGGCCGGAAGAAGAGCGGTTCCTACAGGTCGTGCGCGAACAGTACCTAGAACCGCAGGGAATCGAATGGGAGCAGCGTCAACTCGCGCGGGACTGAGCACCGGTGACGCCCTAACCTCGGGTTAGAGCGGCCCGGCCATGAATCGAGTGCCTAAAGTTGATGGCTGGTGGCCGGCGGCTCAACCCGGCGTTAGACGCACGGCGGAGCCAAGAGGTGACGGGACATCGACAAGTGACGTCCGATCGGTGGCGACTCCTCCTCGTAGGAGTGGTCATCTGGATCGCTGCTGCCGCCATGAGTCTGTGGTTCTTAGGTGTGTGGCCCAAGACCACGACGGGTTGGCTATGCGTTCTAGCGGTCGGCCCGATCGCGTTCTTCGTTCTCGTAGCAGTCAGCGAGTTGATCGGTGCGGTGATCGGTGCCGTCCCTGGAATCCGACATGCGGACCGTACCATTGAGCGGCGAACGGTCGGCGAAGCCGTCTCCGGAACTCGGGTCGCGTACTATCTTGTGCGCTTCCTCATAATCCTCGTGCCAGTCTTTCTCTTGTCCTGGTGGCTTGAGAATAGAGTGACGCCGGTCGTGCCTGGCGCGCTGAGGGCCTGGTGGCTTCAGCACTTCAACTAACGGCGTCTAACTTCGGCATACAGCCGCCGGCGCTTCGCGCCGCGGCTGATACCGCGCGTTAGCCAGCATGGCAGTGCGCGAGCGTCACTCAAGTCCCGACGGGTCTCTCGTCCTAGTCGTGGACGACACTGATGGCGACCTGGCGGTCGCGTTTGACGGCTTTGAGTGGCATACCCACGGCGACCTTCTCGTCGGCTCCTACGGCGCCACGGAAGCTGAGGCGGTCGCCGCTTTCGTCGATCAGATCCTTTCCGATCGACTCGCGATCGCAGTCTGTCGTCGCGACGGAGCGGCCCATGATGTCCGTGTCACGGACGACCCGGCGACGGAGCATGAATATGCAGCTGCGGGCGAGCAGATATTGTTGCGGTTCTGGAGCGGGCGCGAGTGGCATGCCTGCTAACAACAGGATGAACCTGACGGCGCTTCGCGCCGCACGTTATCCTGCGCGTTATCCGTACATCGCGCCAGGTCAGGGGATATGACACAGCGACTTGAGGATCTGCTGCGGCTTCTGGAAGGCGCTCGGCGACTGGTGGTCCAGAACGGCATCCGGCCAATTGACAGGGCGAGGATCGCCGTGACGAAGGAACTTGCGTCCCGAGGCGTGGACCCGAATACGATCCGCGACGCGTACACCCGTCGCCGCATCGGCGTCGCGGTAGATCAGTTCGATCACGCTATTGAGCGCTGGATAGCGGGCGACCCAGCCCTCCTTCGCCCACTGCTGCTTCATGCGGCACAGGGGCCCGAGGATATCAGGGCAATCGAGTCATTTCTCGCTCCGACGTATCCTCAGGTCACCACTCAAATACCTCTGCCCCCGTCGTTCCCTCAGCGCAGCACGCCAGTCGTCGCTTCACGTCTGGAGATCGAGCGTGCGGCAATACAGTGCGTCGCCGAGCGCTATCGAGGACGGGGCTATAGCGTCAGATCTGTGGAAGGCGATCATGTTGGCTGGGACCTCGAGGCCACAAGAGAGAGCCAGCTGATTCGCCTGGAGGTAAAAGGGCTGTCCATAGCTGCTGTTCGCGCGGAGCTGACGCCAAACGAGTACGCTCAGATGATCGCGCATCGAGCGACTTACCGTATCTGCATCGTGAGCGACGCACGCAGGAACCCGACACTTGCGGAGTTCTCTTGGGATGCGGCGCGAAACGAGTGGTTCGACGAGGCCGGCCGAAGGCTCATGACGGTCGAGCGTGTCGCGGCGGTGGTTTGGGCCTGATGCGTGCCGCTGGGTGGGTCCGCATGCGACGGATAACGAACCGCTCCAGCGGACCGGCTGCGCCGGCCGCTGAGCGCTGACGTTAGGCAGCGCATCGTGTCTCTAGGGGACTCATGTCGAACGACGAAGTCTACGCGGCTGGCTTACTGAATCGGGCTCTGGACCCGGCCACGCAGCCGCCCGAAATCCAAGCCTTCTTGGGGGCCGAGCTCGACCTCCTTCGCGACGTCGTTACGGAAGGGATGCGGGTGATCGATGTTGGCTGCGGCACCGGACGGCATCTGCGCCTGCTCAGGGACCGCATCCGACTTGGTGTCGGAGTGGACTATGAGCATAGCTACATCGCCGAGGCGGACCGTCGCGCCGGCGGTCGCCACCTGCACTTCATCACTGCCGATGCGACCGCCATTCCCGTCCCGGCTCCGTTTGACTTCGCGATGTGCCTCACCAACACTTGGGGGACCATGAGTGACAAGACCGGCGTCCTGAGGGAGATGCGGCGACTGGCTCCCAAGCCTCACACGCGGCTCCTGTCGGTCTATGCGGAGGCCTCAGTGCCGTCCCGTCGAGAATGGTATTGCCGGTTGGGACACGCCGTGTTGGAGGAGACCCGCGAGTATCTCGAGACAGAAGGGGGCTTTCGGTCCGAGCACTTCTCTGAGGCTCGACTTCGAGGTGTCGTAGGCGATTGTACCATTCGTCCGCTCGCTGATATTGCCTACGTCGTCACCTTCTGACGCTGCCTAACCGAGAAATGGAGCGGACGAGCCGCGGCGCCTCGTACTACTGCTGTCCGCCCCGCGGAACCCGTGGCGCAGCGGCTCGCCGCTCATTTCCAGACCGTTAGACTCACAGGCGAACGGTTCATGGGAGCGTGGGGATCAGGGGTTTTCGAGAACGACACGGCTTCCGACTGGGCTCTGGGTCTCGAAGCGGCCACAGATACATCCTTGATCGAAGGCGCGCTGACGAAAGTGCTCGAGGTCGGCAGCGAGTATCTCGAGGCCCCCGATGCAGAGGAAGGCCTGGCAGCCGCAGAAGCCGTAGCCCGCATGACGGGGAATTGGGGTAGGCGCGACGCGTACACCGAGCCTATGGATCGATGGATCGAGAGGGTCAACATCACGCCACGAGACCAACTCGTCCAGCAGGCGATCGCAGTTGTCGTGCGTGTGTTGTCGCCACCCTCCGAATTGCTGGAGCTATGGGCCGAAGGCCACGAGTTCGATGCTTGGAAGACAGCGCTTGCGAATCTCCGGTCCAGGCTTGGCGCCTAACTTCCGCATGCACCCGGAATGACTGAGGACTGGAGTGGACGGGCTGTCGCCCGCACGTTAGGTTCCAAAACAGGAGGTCGGAGCTGAGCAGCGAAGTTGGCAGAGTAGCCGATTGAAGTTTACGAGGTATTTCGAGATGATCCGGCTACGCCCGGATCGTGCGAAGATTCGGTTGGAGTGGATCCAGTATGTCGTCGAGCACCCTGTGAGGGAGGTGATTCAGGCGGACGGTCGTATTCGCCGCTGGGCGCCAGTCAGCGAGATGGAGGATAGGTACCTCCGCGTGGTGTTGCTGGCCGACAGCGAGACTGTACACAACGCCTTCTTCGATCGTTCGTTCAAACCATGAAGATCAAGTACTTTCAGGACACCGACACCCTCTACATCGAGTTTAAGACTGATGGCGTCGTCGAGACGAAGGACCTCGACGAGAACACCCAGGTTGATCTCGATCACGCGGGGAATATCTGCGCCATCACGGTGGAGCATGCCAAGAAGCGCGCGGACCTCTCTCACTTTTCCTTCGAGCAAGTCGGAATCTGACCCCCGGTTGCAGGCGCCGGCGGGCCGCGGCGTGTCGGAAGACATTGAAGCTCGCGCCGCCTGCCGCACCTGAACTGGAGCGGGTTATCAGTAGGACGATGTTTGATAGGCGAGCCAAGGAGCTACCGAGGGGCCTCACGCATTGCAGATTCCCAATGCCGCCCAGGCGGTCATCGAACCGGCGAAGCTCCATGGCTACTTGCTGTCGCGCACCCACGCCGTCGGCCGTTTCAAGGCGCCCTTCTTCGAGAGCCTTGGCTACTCGGCGGAAGAGTGGGGCCGGCTGGACGCGGACTTGCGCGCGCAGCACTTACCGCAGGACGCAATACCGGCAGATGCAACGGTCTACGGCCAGAAGTACGAGATTCGGGCTACATTGGTCGGGCCGGCGACCCGCGCGGCAACGGTTGTGAGCGTCTGGATCGTGCGAACAGGGGAAGACGTCCCACGCTTCGTAACGGCGTATCCGGAGGGGTGACGGATGAGATACAGGACTCTTGACGTCGTGGTTCTCGACCGCGAACTGCCCGACCGGGGCCTCCGTAAGGGTGATCTCGGCGCAGTAGTCGAAGTCTATGAACCAGACGGGCTTGAAGTCGAGTTCGTTACCGCATCCGGTAAGACCGAGGCGCTGCTCACACTCGGCATCACCGACGTTCGGCCAGTTGCCGACAACGACCTCGTAGCTGTAAGGCCGTATCGGCGCTCCGCATGACGACGGACAACAGCGCCTGCGCGAGGGTGAGCTGCTAATTGGGGACAGTGCATGGCGCTGCCGCTGAAGGAATCACGTGCGGTTCGCGAGCTCGCCGAAGTCTTCTACGACTTTCTACCCGGTTCTGGCAGCGCAGCCTGGAAGGGGCACGTCTCCTTTAGGAGCGTGGCCGAGAAGGTCGGGGTCGGCGACTTCTGGCAGCCCGGGAGCAAGCTCCCGATGCTGACGACGCTCCTTGAGCGGACTCTTGAATTCCGCCGAGGTCGTTTTGAACCACTCGTGGTAGAGATCGTTCGCGCCGGGCTGACGTACCGGCAGAAGAACGGGAGGCCGTTGACGCCCGACGAGGTCGAGAAGATCAACGGACTCATTCTGGAAATCGGGTTCAAGTTCCCCGACTTGTGGGATCGGGATTTCTTGGCATCGCTTCGCGTTGGCGGCGCTGCCCGAGCGACGGAGCGTATTGAGCAGGAGAAGGCCACCGAAAGACTTCGCGAGAGTCAGAGAGCGCAGCGGAGCGTCGACCTGGAGGAGCTCAAGCGGCAGTTCCTGGCTCTCCACGAAAGCCCGGACCGCCATCAGGCCGGTCTCCAGCTCGAGAAGGTGCTGAACCGGGTTTTCGCCCTGCATGATCTCGCGCCGCGAGAGCCCTTCCGCGTCATTGGCGAGCAGATTGATGGATCCTTTGAACTTGATCACGAGGTGTATCTGCTTGAGGCCAAATGGCAGCAGGACCCAAGCCCGGTGGCTGATCTGTACGTCTTTCGTGAAAAGGTCGAAGGGAAGTCGAAGTTCACCCGAGGCGTCTTCCTGTCCATCAATGGTGTGAGCAGGGAGGCGCAGGGCGCGATCACACGGGGAAAGCAGCCGAATTTCTTCGTCATCGACGGGTACGACATCATGATGCTCCTTGAGGACAACATGGAACTTCGGGCGTTCCTCCGCCGGCGGCAGCGGCTTCTTGCTGAGGAGGGGCGCGTGTGCGTTCCGTTCGGAGAGCTCTTGGGGTAAGACGGCGGCCCGCGACGTCATCGAGGTGAGTTGGATCACGTTGCGCTCGAGCGGCCGCGTCGCGCCGCAGCCGACGCTGGGCGTTAGCCAGATAGCGAGGGGGCGTGACCGACGATAGCCTTGTCACGGGGATTGCGTGGTACCGACGGGACCAATGGGGACGTCTCCGCGAGTTGGCGGCGGACCCCGACAGGCTCGAGGAATCGTACGATGATTGGCTCGTCGGCGCCCAGAAGACTCTCGTCCAGATGGCGGTCAGCGGCGTACGCGCCCAGCGTGTCGATGTTGACGTTGACGCACTGGTCCGCTGGTGTCGGCTCGAAGGACGCCCGATGGACAGTGCCGCAAGGGCCGCGTATGCGGCGTCGCAGCTGAGGCGGGCTCACCAAGGGGCAAATACTGAGCAAACTCAGACCTAGCCGCTGATTGGAACCGGCGACGGCTGGCCGCCGTGGCATGGTTCGATCACCATGCCGCCCTGGCTCAATCACCTGTCGGGCAGCTGGAGCGAAAGCGGTTGCGGGGAGAGACCATCCCTGGGAAAAACTGAGGATCGCCCTGCGAGCGTGGAGCATCCTGCGCGGTGCACTCGTGCGGAGATTCACGTGCAGGCCGAGGCCAAGGACTGCGGCAAGCAGTGCGCCCGCGATCGGCACGCCGACGACAGCCCGTCCGGGTGCTCGACGGCGCGCGCGGCGCCACCGAACGTGCGCCACGGCGGTTGTCAAACCACGAAGTACCCCGCAGAGGGCGTGCTTCATGACTTCGCCCAAAGGGACGCTGGCTTCCGCCGCACGTGAGGTGACTCTTTATCTTGCGCTAACCATCCCCCTCTTCTCCGGCCGCGCTCTCCTTGGTCCCGTCCCGGGCCCATCCATCGTGCCGCCACCGGACCCGTTCTAGGTCCGCCGCCGGTCCACCTCAAGGCACGATCCCGGTCCCACAAAGGGCACCCTCCTGGTCGGCCGGCGCCGATATAGCATCAGGACTAGAGTTGCTGTGAGTTGCGGCCGGGCCGTTGCAAAACGCCACACGCCGAGGGCGCGGCCACGAGGGGTCATTACGATCTCATCGACCACAGCATCCTTTAGCCCTGAGGACTTGCAAGCAGCTCCGTTTCTTCGACTGGCCTTGGCATGCCTCTCGCTCACGGCCGGGCATATGCGCGGCGACCTCGAACCGGAGAGAGCTGCGCCGCAGAAGGTTACGCGGCGTGTCCGAATGAAGCGGTGGTGTAAGACCGGGTGACGACGGGTGAGGAATCTTCATCCCGTGCCCGCACAAATCGCCACTTCCCGACCCCAGGACGGGAGTTTTGAGCCGAGGAAAGGCCCCGGGCCAGACCTCGAGTTCGGACGCGAAAGAGGGGCGGGCACGTGAACAGAGCGGACATTCCGCCCTGCGATGCCGTGCCCGACCGCGGGAGAGAGTCCGACCCCGGACCCGACCCGGTCAGCGCGCTCGGGCCGGCCCAGCGACTCCCGAGTTCGGGCCGTTCACGGACTGTCCCGTCCGTGCCTGGCTCGGACACGTCGCACACGAAAAGCCGCAGCGCTGGCGCCTCAGTGAGCAGCACGTTGGAACGCGACCCGATCGGGCCCCGGCTTCTGAATCTCAAGGCCGCCGCGAACTATCTGGGTGTTTCGCCTTGGACCGTCCGGGATCTCGAAGCTAGAAAGGTCCTAAGACGCGTCACCGTGCCGCTCCCGGGTGGCGCGGAACTGCGGAAGCTGCTCTTCGACAAGGTGGACCTCGACCGCCTCATCGACGCCTGGAAGGCCTGACGAGAACAAATCTTGACGAGGTAGAGTGCCAGAGGCATCGTTCCGTTTGCCCGGTACCGAACCTGCAGGGGCGGCAGGAGAAAGGAGTCGCTGATGGGGTCCTTGTACAAACAGAAGTCGAGGGATGGCACACCAGGGCGTGTGTGGTGGGCGAAGTACTACGTGAACGGCCGCGCCGTGCGCGAGAGCACGGGAACGGAGAAGCGCACGGAGGCTGAGCGATTCATGAAGGCACGAGAGGGGTGCGTCGCGACCGGCCAGCCGATCCTGCCTCGTGCCGATCGAATCCGGTACGACGAGGTCGCACAGGATCTTCGCGCCTACTACCAGACGACGGGCCGGCGCGACCTCGTGGAGGCCCAGACGAGGCTCAAGCATCTGGACCGCTATTTCACGGGGCGACGTATCGCGAGCGTCGGGCCGACTGAGGTCAACGCCTACGTCGTGGAGCGGCAGACTGAGGGCGCCGCCAGCGGAACCATCAACCGGGAGTTGGCTACTCTCAGTCGGATGCTGCGGCTCGCGTACGAGAACGGGAAGCTGCTCCGGTTGCCGATGATCCGCAAGCTGAAGGAGGCGAGACCCCGGCAAGGGTTCTTCGAGTACGACCAGTACGAGGCGGTGAGGCGGCACCTTAGGCCCCATCTCCAGGTCGCCACGGCCATCGCCTACGACTTCCGGCGAACCGCCGTCCGCAACATGGTGAACCGAGGCGTCGTCGAGCGAGTGGCGATGACTGTCACGGGCCACAAGACGCGCGCGGTGTTCGATCGCTACCACATCGTGATCGGGCATAACAGACCCCTCCGCACTTGACGCCCGCGCCGTAACCCGCGAGAATTCCAGCACGCGCCTGTAGCTCAGTTGGATAGAGCATCGGACTTCTAATCCGAGGGTCGCAGGTTCGACTCCTGCCAGGCGCACCAACTACGACGAGGACTTCTGAGACACCCCCACCAGCTCGGCAGGCTCTTGCGTTGATCCTTGCGTTGAAACGAAGGCCGGAACGGTACCAGCGAGCGCGCCGTCGAGGCGAGCCACCGCGCGGCGGAGATGCTCGGGGCTCAGGTGCGCGTACCTCATGACCATCGCCAGCGAGCCGTGGCCGAGCAACTCCTTGACTTCCTGAAGCGTCGCGCCCCGCTGGACCGCCCACGACGCGAATGTGTGCCGCAGGTCATGCCAGTGAAGGTCGGTCAGCTTCGCGCGTATGACAGCGTTCTCCCACGCCGTCCGAAAGCGGTCCCAGTTCCGTGAGCCGAAGACGAGTCCTACGTCTCGCGGGCCGCGGCGGGCCAGGACCGCGTCGGCTTCGCGGTTAAGGGGGACCTCCCGCCGCTTGCCGCTCTTTGTGATGTCGAGAAGGATGACCCCACGGGCTCGGTCGACGCGGTCCCACGTCAGCGCGAGTGCCTCGGATCGGCGAAGTCCGGTGAACAGCGAGAACTCAACAAGGTCCACGAGGTTGGCATTCCGAGACTCACGGCAGGCGTCGAGCAGCCGCCGGGCCTCCTCCGACGTGATCCAGCGAAGGCGCCCCTGCGGCTCCTTCTCGAGGCGAATCTTTGGTACGGACTGCAGTACCTCCCACTCCTCGCACGCCAGCCGGAGCAGATGCCGCAAGAGCGCGAGCGTGCGGTTGACGGTCCCTGCTGCCAGCGGGCGCTCGGTGGCGGCCCCACCCTGACCGGTCTTTCGCACCGTACTGAGTCGCTTCCCCTTGTACTCGGCGATCCGACTGGCGGTGATCTCCGACAGCGGTGTGTCCGCCCCGAAGGACTCCTCGAGGTGCTTCAGGATGCGAATGTCGTCACCGAGCGAGCGCTTTCGCGCCTTGGCCTCGACGTAGCGCGCCGCGGCCCTGGCCAGCGTGAGGCCCCGCGCTTTCGCCTTGGGCTGCTGCTCGGTCTTCAGCAGCACGGCAGCAAGGGCCTGCTCGGCGTCGTCCTTCGTCCATTCCGCCTTGTAGACACGCTTCTGCTTACCGTCCACCTGGACGGTGAAGCCCCACGCCTTGCGCCTTGAGCGCTGGCCTGGAGCTCGCCAGAGTCGTTGACTCACTCTCGCCATGTCGTCTCCTCCCTTCGGCATACGAGTTCACCGCATCGATCTGCAGCTCGCGCCCCGCCAACCGGGGCGGTAGCGATCGTCTCGCAGCTCGATGAACGATACCACCGCAAAGTCTGGGGTCGGATCCTGCAGCAGTCGGGGTCCTGACTAGGAAGCCAGCTACCCCGCGCCTGGCGCGCTCGGCGGTACCGTTTCCGCGAATTGACGTGCGAGCCGTGGCTGCTTGCGTGCCAGCCACCGGAGCAACGGCTCGCGCTCGAAGCGCACGACGCGGCCGAGGCGGGTCGCCGGCATCGAGGCGTCGTGCCGCGCCCAGCGGAGGACGGTTCGCTCGTCGACGTGCAACATGTCCGCGACCTGACGAGCTGTGAGGAATGTCGGCAATGGACCGCCGCTCACGCCGCCCCCGTTCACTTCGCGGCCTCGCTCTCTGGTCTCGCCGCAGCACCAAGCCCGAGACCTTTGCTCGACTCGAAACGCGTCTTCTGGGGCCGGGAGGTGCCCCCGAATGCCGTTCTCGATCCGATCTTCTTGGCAACCTCCGACCCGATACCCGGCTTTCGGTGGGCTCGGATCGCCCTGGCCACCTGCTCGAGCGCCTCGACCGGGAACACGGCCCGCATCTCCGAGTCGCCAGTCTGGTGGCGCCTGACGCTCGGGATCGCCCACAGCT
>WNGC01007871.1_pt1 | contig 10249 bp, 10 predicted proteins | sample 5400051 | NCBI WGS metagenome assembly WNGC01 (sample SAMN13153368, study PRJNA577476) | soil metagenome | isolation source: 20 cm soil or saprolite under grassland replicate 2 | place: USA:California | collected 2016-06-15 | reverse complement strand
CGCGATGGGCCCCATGGTGTACGGCGAGAACGAGGGGGAGGTGTTCCTCGGCCGCTCGATCACCACGCACAAGAACGTGTCCGAAGTGACGATGCAGAAGGTCGACGCCGAGATCCGCAAGATCATCGACGAGCAGTACAGCCTGGCGAAGAAGCTCATCCTCGACAACCGCGACAAGGTCGAAGCCATGGCCAAGGCCCTGCTCGAGCTGGAAACCATCGACGCGGAGCAGATCCAGGACATCATGGATGGCCGGCCGCCGCGCCCGCCCAAGCCCGCGCAGGCGGCGCAGCAGCCGCCTCAGGCGGGGGCGCCCGGCGCACCCGAACCGGCACCCGTCTCCTAGGTCGTTCCAGGGAACGAGGCCCGAAGCCTGCTTCGGGCTTTTTCATGTCCGCGGCTGCGATTGCTCGAAGTCTCCGCTGTGGCAGATTCCGCCTTGCGCTCGATCGCCCGCTTGTCGCGGGCGTGGTCAATGTCACCCCCGATTCGTTTTCAGACGGCGGGCGCAGCCTGGAGCCGGGGGACGCGATAGCCCACGCGCAACGGCTGATCGATGAGGGAGCGGATCTCATCGATATCGGCGCGGAGTCGAGCCGCCCTGGAGCCGGCAGCGTGTCAGCCGAGCAGGAATTGTCGCGGCTGATGCCGGTGCTCGACGGACTTCGCGCTTCTCCGATACCGATTTCCATCGACACCACAAAACCCGAGGTGATGCGCGCGGTCATCGACGCCGGTGCGGCGATGATCAACGACGTCAACGCGCTGCGCGCGCCCGGCGCGCTGGAAACCGTGGCAGACTCGACCGCCGGGGCCTGCCTGATGCACATGCAGGGCGAGCCGCGCACCATGCAGCAGAGCCCGAGCTACGGCGACGTGGTCGCGGAGGTCCGCGCGTTTCTCGCCGAGCGCGTCGCCGCGGCCGAGGCGCGCGGAATCGCCCGCGAGCGCATCGTCATCGATCCCGGGTTCGGCTTCGGCAAGACCGCAGCCCACAATTTCGAGCTGCTGCGCCATCTCCGCCGGTTCGCCGAGATGGGCCTGCCGGTGATGGTCGGATGGTCGCGCAAGTCGACCCTGGGTGCCGTCACGGGCCGCCGGGCCGGCGAACGCCTCGCGGGGAGCATCGCCGCGGCTTTGCTGGCGGTTCAGCACGGAGCTACAATCGTTCGCGTGCACGACGTGGCGGCGACGCGAGACGCGTTGGCGGTGCTCGCCGCGCTGGACGGACACGGGGGCCGCGGGAAGCGATGAGCAGGAGGTATTTCGGAACGGACGGCGTGCGCGGCAAAGTCGGCGAGATGCCGATCACGCCGGAGTTCGTCATGCGGCTCGGTTTTGCCGCGGGCGAAGTGCTGGTGAAGCGATCGACCATGCCGAAGGGCGCGCATCCGGCGGTGCTGGTCGGCAAGGACACGCGCATCTCGGGCTATATGCTCGAGGCCTCGCTCGAAGCCGGATTCGCCGCCGCAGGGGTGGACGTGATGCTGACCGGGCCGCTGCCGACCCCCGCGATCGCCTACTTGACCCGGGCGCTGCGGCTGCAGGCCGGGGTCGTGATCAGCGCCTCGCACAACCCGTATCAGGACAACGGCATCAAGTTTTTCTCGGCGGAAGGCAGCAAGCTTCCCGACGGCGTGGAGATGGACATCGAGACCCGGCTCGACCGTCCGATGCACTGCAAGGATTCGGCGAACCTCGGGAAAGCGCGCCGCATCGAGGATGCGAGAGGCCGCTACATCGAGTTCTGCAAGAGCACGTTTCCGTCCTCGCTCGACCTTCGCGGGATGAGGATCGTGATCGACTGCGCGCACGGTGCGACTTATCACGTCGCTCCCCACGTATTCCACGAGCTGGGCGCCGATGTCGAGACGATAGGCGCGGACCCGGACGGATTCAACATCAACAACCAGGTTGGGACCGTGCATCCGGAGGTCCTGCAGCGGGCGATCGCCGAGCACAAGGCGGATCTGGGTATCGCGCTCGACGGGGACGGCGACCGCGTGCTGATGGCCGATGGCGAAGGCCGGCTCTACGACGGCGACGAGCTGCTGTTCGTCATCGCGCGCGAGCGCGCGAAAAACGAGGGGTTGAAAGGCGTCGCAGGAACCTTGATGACCAATCTCGCGCTCGAGCATGCGCTAGAGAAAATGGGGGTCTCTTTCGCGCGCGCCAAGGTCGGGGACCGCTACGTGCTGGAAATGCTCCAGGAAAAAGACTGGCAGCTCGGAGGGGAGAATTCCGGGCACATCATCTGCCTAGACAAGCACACGACCGGCGACGGCATCGTTTCGGCCTTGCAAGTGCTCTCCGCTATTCGGGCGAGCGCGACGACGCTCGCCGAATTGTGCCAGGGGCTCGCGCTCTACCCGCAGGAGCTCGTCAACGTGCGCGTGGCCAAGGATTTCGACTGGCAGAAACAGCCGGAGGTGACCAAGGCGAAGCGCGAGGCCGAGCGCGCGCTGGGGAAGAACGGACGCGTGCTGCTGCGTCCCTCGGGCACCGAGCCCGTGCTCCGCGTCATGGTGGAAGGCAAGGACGACGCGGAGGTGCGGCGGCTCGCGCGGATGATCGCCGAAACCGTGCAACAAGCGGCGTAGTCTCCGCAAGATCCTGAATTTTCCGGCGTTTTCGGTTGACCCTCCAGACGATCCGGCGGTAAAATCCCCCCCTTTTGGCTCTCCCGGAACGGGATGCGCGCGAGGCTAGTAGCAGGCAACTGGAAGATGCACGGCAGCCTCGTCGCGAATGCACGGCTGCTGGACGCGCTCAAGGCGGGACTCAAACAAGCAGAGGGTCTCGGTTACGCGGTGTGCGCGCCCTTTCCCTATCTTGCGCAAGTCTCAGAGGCGCTCTCGGGCAGTCCAATCGCTTGGGGTGCGCAGAACGTCTCCGAACACGATTTCGGAGCGTGCACGGGAGAGGTGTCAGGGCCGATGCTCAAAGAGTTCGGCTGTCGCTTCGCGATAATCGGCCATTCGGAGCGCCGCGCCCTTTACAAGGAAGACGATAAGACGATTGCGGCCAAGTTCAACGCGGCCCAGCGCGCCGGCCTGACGCCGATTCTGTGCGTTGGGGAGACCCTGGAGCAGCGCGAGAACGGTGAGACCGAAAACGTCGTGGAGCGCCAGCTCGACGCGGCGCTCGAGGCCGCCGCGGTTGCCGCCCTCGCAAACGCCGTGCTCGCCTACGAACCGGTCTGGGCGATCGGCACGGGAAAAAATGCCACGACGCAGCAGGCTCAGTACGTGCACGCATTCATCCGCTCGCGGGTCGGCGCGCGGGACAAACGGCTGGCGGAGAATCTGACGATTCTCTACGGGGGCAGCGTCAAGCCCGGAAACGCCCGGGAGCTGTTTGCGATGCCGGATGTCGACGGGGGATTGATCGGCGGGGCTTCGCTCGTGGCGGAGGATTTCATCGCGATCTGCGCCGCGGCGCGGAGATAACTCTGGAGAATGCAACATGGATTTCTGGTTCACGCTGATACTCGTTGTCGACGTCATCGTCGCGCTCGGCATCATAGGCCTCGTCCTGCTCCAGCACGGCAAGGGAGCGGATGTGGGTGCTGCTTTCGGCAGCGGCGCCTCGGGAAGCTTGTTTGGCGCAAGCGGTTCGGCCAATTTTCTTTCACGCACAACGGCCGTTCTCGCAGTGGTGTTCTTCCTCACGACTTTCGTGCTCGCCTACCTTGTCACGCACAAGCCGCGCGTGGGCGGAGGCGTGATGGACACGGTGAAGGAACAGCCGCAGCCGGTGCAGCAGGTCCCCGCGTCGCAGGCTGCGCCCGACGCGGCCAAGGCGTCCGACGCGGCGAAGTCGAAAGCAAACGAGGTGCCGAAGTAGTAAAATCGAACGCTTTGAGGGCGGGCTCGTTTCTCGACGTGGTGAAATTGGTAGACACGCCGTCTTGAGGGGGCGGTGGCGAAAGCTGTGAGAGTTCGAGTCTCTCCGTCGGCACCAGACAAAGGGGGACTTGGATCGGAAGCGGGGGACTTCCGGCCCAAGTCCTCTATTTTGAAAGGGAGTTAGTTTCCGTGAGAGCGAGCGAGTGCGAGCCACCGGCACGGCGTCCTGCTCTCAAATCCTGGGGTGACCGGTGCTCGCAAACTACTTTCCCATCCTGCTGTTCATCGTGATCGCTCTTGTTTTCGGCGGCCTCATGATCGCCGCGGGCACGCTGCTCGGGCCGCACCGTCCCGACAGCGAAAAGCTGTCCCCGTACGAATGCGGATTCGAGGCGTTCGAGGACGCGCGCATGAAGTTCGACGTGCGTTACTACCTGGTTGCGATCCTGTTCATTTTGTTCGATCTGGAGATCGCCTTTCTCTTCCCCTGGGCGGTGACGCTCAACGAGATCGGGAGCCTCGGCTTCTGGTCGATGATGATCTTCCTTGCCATTCTCGTCGTGGGATTCGTCTACGAGTGGATGAAGGGAGCGCTGGAATGGGAATAGCAAAGTGAAGGTGATTTATGGGTATTGGGTGATGTATGGGTATTGAAGGAGTTTTCGAGGAAGGGTTTGCCACCACCTCGCTCGACAAGCTTATCAACTGGACGCGCACCGGGTCGTTGTGGCCGATGACTTTTGGCCTCGCGTGCTGCGCGGTCGAGATGATGCACGCGGGCGCGGCGCGCTACGACCTCGATCGCTTCGGTATCGTGTTCCGGCCGAGCCCGAGACAGTCCGATGTCATGATTGTCGCAGGGACCTTGTGCAACAAGATGGCGCCGGCGCTTCGCAAGGTCTACGACCAGATGGCCGAACCGCGCTGGGTGATCTCGATGGGATCCTGCGCAAACGGCGGCGGTTATTACCACTACTCGTACTCGGTGGTGCGCGGATGCGACCGCATCGTGCCGGTGGACGTATACGTTCCCGGCTGCCCGCCGACTGCGGAGGCCTTGCTCTACGGAATCGTTCAGCTGCAGAACAAGATCAAGCGCACCAACACCATCGCGCGCTAGTCGAAATAACATGGGGGCAAAGCTCGAACAGCTGAAAGACGCGCTCGACTCGTCGCTAGTCGGGAAGATCGTCAGCCTGGGCGAGGCTCTGGGCGAGCTGACCCTGGTCGTCGAGGCAAAAGACTATGCCGCGACGGCACGGTGGCTGCGCGAGGACCCGGCTGTCCGCTTCGAGGAGTTGATCGACCTGTGCGGGGTGGACTACTCGGGTTTCGGCGAAGGCCGGTGGGAAGGACGCCGGTTCGCGGTCGTGTCGCATCTCCTATCCCTCGAGCACAACCGGCGGCTGCGTTTGCGGGTGTTCGCGCCCGACGACGACTTCCCCGTCGTCGAATCCCTGACCGGAATCTGGCCCAACGCGAACTGGTACGAGCGCGAGGCCTTCGACCTGTTCGGGATCGTCTTCTCCGGCCATGAAGACCTGCGCCGCATCCTCACGGACTACGGCTTCGTCGGGCACCCGTTCCGCAAGGACTTCCCGCTCTCGGGCAACGTCGAGATGCGCTACGACCCGGAGCAGAAACGCGTCATCTACCAGCCGGTGACGATCGAGCCCCGCGAGATCACGCCCCGCGTCATCCGCGAAGACGAGTACGGCGACCTGGGAACCCCGCGCTGACCCATGGCGGAAATCCGGAACTACACGCTGAACTTCGGCCCGCAGCATCCGGCGGCGCACGGCGTGCTGCGGCTGGTGCTCGAGCTGGACGGCGAAGTGATTATGCGCGCCGATCCGCATATCGGCCTACTGCACCGCGCGACCGAGAAGCTCGCCGAGCACAAGACCTATATCCAGGCCTTGCCGTACATGGACCGGCTCGACTACGTGTCGATGCTGTCGAACGAGCACGCCTACTGCCTGGCAGTCGAGCGGCTGCTGGGCGTCGAGGTGCCGATCCGCGCACAGTACATCCGCGTGATGTTCGACGAGATCACGCGCATCCTGAACCACCTCCTCTGGCTCGGAGCGCACGGCCTGGACATCGGAGCGATGACGGTCTTTCTCTACTGCTTCCGGGAACGCGAAGACCTGATGGACTGCTACGAAGCGGTGTCGGGAGCGCGCCTGCACGCCGCCTACTATCGTCCCGGGGGGGTGTACCGCGATCTGCCCGAGACGATGCCCCAGTACCAGGCCTCGATGTACAAGAGCGCGGCCGCCTTGAAGAAGCTGAACGAGAACCGCCAGGGGTCTCTGCTCGACTTCATCGAGGACTTCACCCATCGCTTCCCGAAGTACGTGGACGAGTACGAGACGCTGCTCACCGACAACCGCATCTGGAAGCAAAGAACGGTCAATATCGGCGTCGTGCCGCCGGAGCGGGCGCTCGCGCTCGGCTTCACCGGGCCGATGCTGCGCGGCTCGGGCGTCGAATGGGACCTGAGGAAGAAACAGCCCTACGCGGTCTACGATCGAGTCGATTTCGACATCCCAGTGGGCGTGAACGGCGACTGCTACGACCGCTATCTGGTGCGCGTGGAGGAGATGCGGCAGTCGAACCGCATCATCAGGCAGTGCATCGAGTGGCTGCGCAAGAACCCCGGCCCCGTGATCACCGACAACCACAAGGTGGCGCCGCCTTCTCGCGTCGAAATGAAAAGCAACATGGAAGAGCTGATCCACCATTTCAAGCTTTTCACCGAAGGCATTCATGTCCCTCCGGGCGAAGCCTATGCGGCGGTCGAGCACCCGAAAGGGGAATTCGGCATCTACATCGTGTCCGACGGCGCGAACAAGCCCTACCGAATGAAGATCCGCGCCGCGGGCTTTCCCCATTTGGCCGCCCTCAACGAGATGACTAAGGGCCATATGCTGGCCGATGTCGTGGCGATTATCGGCACCCAGGACATCGTCTTCGGCGAAATCGACCGATGAAAACCGGGGACAGACCACGTTTTTCTTTTCTCTTCTTACACGGAGTCAGGATCGCGAGCAAAAACGTGGTCTGTCCCCGGTTAAAATGCTGAGCCCAGAAGGACTGAAGAAAATCGATCAGGCGATCGTCAAGTATCCGCCCGAGCAGAAGCAGTCGGCGGTGATGGCGGCGCTCACCGTTGCCCAGGACGAAAAGGGCCATCTTTCCCCACCGGTCATGGACTTCGTGGCCGGCTACCTCGGCATGCCGCCGATCGCGGTCTACGAGGTGGCGAGCTTCTACGCGATGTACGACCTGAAGCCTGTCGGAAAGCACAAGCTGTGCATCTGCACCAACCTGCCGTGCGCGCTCACCGGCGCGGAGGAAGCGGCCGAGCACCTGAAGAAGAAGCTCGGCATCGATTGGAACGAAACGACCGCGGACGGGCGCTTCACGTTGAAGGAGGGGGAATGTTTCGGCGCCTGCGGCGATGCCCCGGTGATGCTGCTGAACAACAAGACGATGCTCTCGTTTATGACGCCCGAGAAAATCGACAAGTGGATCGCGGAGGCCAAGTAAATGCTCGACTACGGCCCTGACGCGATCATTCTGAAAGGTCTGGACGGCGAGAACTGGCGGCTCGCCGACTATGTCGAGCGCGGCGGGTACTCCGCGCTGAAAAAAGTTCTCGCCGAGAAGACCCCGCCGGAGACTCTGATCGGCGAGGTCAAGAAATCGGCGCTGCGCGGGCGCGGCGGCGCGGGCTTTCCGACGGGCCTCAAGTGGAGCTTCATGCCTCGGCAGTTTCCCGGCGCGAAGTACCTGGTGTGCAACTCCGACGAGGGCGAGCCGGGCACCTTCAAGGACCGCGATCTCCTGCGCTACAACCCTCACATCCTCATCGAAGGCATGGCGATCGCCGCCTACGCGATGGGCGTGGGTACGGGCTACAACTACATCCACGGCGAGATCTGGGACGTCTACGAGCGCTGCGAGGAAGCCCTCGCCGAAGCGCGTGCCGCCGGTTTCATCGGGAAAAACATCCTCGGCAGCGATTTCTCGTTCGAGCTCCACAACCACCACGGCTACGGTGCTTACATCTGCGGCGAGGAGACCGCGCTGCTCGAATCCCTCGAGGGCAAGAAGGGGCTGCCGCGCTTCAAGCCGCCGTTTCCCGCGAGCTTCGGCCTCTACGGCAAGCCGACGACGATCAACAATACCGAAACCTTTGCGGCGGTGCCCTGGATCGTCAACCACGGCGCGGATGCGTTCCTCGCGCTCGGGCGGCCGAACAACGGCGGCACGAAGATTTTTTCGGTAACGGGCCAAGTCACGCGGCCGGGCAACTACGAGGTCAGGCTCGGCACGCCGTTCGCGAAATTGCTCGAGATGGCCGGCGGAATGCGGGGCGGGAGGAAGCTCAAGGCCGTGATCCCGGGCGGCTCGTCGATGCCGGTTCTTCCCGCGGAGGTCATGATGAACACCGACATGGACTACGACTCGATCGCCAAAGCCGGCTCGATGCTGGGGTCCGGGGCGGTGATCGTCATGGACGAGACCACCTGCATGGTCAAGGCTCTCGAGCGCCTGTCGTATTTCTACTTCGAGGAATCCTGCGGCCAGTGCACGCCCTGCCGCGAGGGCACGGGGTGGCTGTATCGCATGGTGAATAGGATCGAGCACGGCAAGGGGAAAAGCGAGGATCTCGACCTTCTCACGAACGTTGCCGACAACATCGCCGGTCGCACCATCTGTGCGCTGGGCGACGCGGCGGCGCTGCCGGTGAAGAGCTTCATCCAGCACTTTCGCAGCGAATTCCAATATCACGTCGACCACAAACGCTGCATGGTCACGGCGCCGGCCGGATACTCGACGACGCCTAGCGTTCCCGAGCGGCGGGCGGCCTGAACCATGCCCAAGCTCACCGTCGACGGCAGGGAGACGGAGGTCCGCCACGGCGCCACCGTGATGGAGGCCGCCAACGGCCTGGGGATCTACATCCCGCATTTCTGCTACCACAAGAAGCTCTCCATCGCCGCCAACTGCCGGATGTGCCTGGTGCAGATCGAAAAGGCGCCCAAGCCCCAGCCTGCCTGCGCCACGCCGGTCACCGACGGCATGAAGGTGTTCACGCGCTCGGACTACGCTAGGGAGGCGCAGGACGGCGTGATGGAATTCCTGCTCATCAATCATCCGCTCGACTGCCCGATCTGCGATCAGGGCGGGGAATGCCAGCTCCAGGACCTCGCCGTCGGCTACGGCAAGAGCGCCTCGCGCTATACCGAAGAAAAGCGCGTGGTGCTGAACAAGAATCTGGGCCCGCTCATTTCGACCGACATGACGCGCTGCATCCACTGCACCCGCTGCGTGCGCTTCGGCCAGGAGCTCGCCGGAATCATGGAGCTGGGCATGGTCGGCAGGGGCGAGCACGCCGAGATCGTCAGCTTCGTCGGAAAAACCGTGGATTCGGAACTCTCGGGCAACATGATCGACCTATGCCCGGTGGGCGCGCTCACCTCCAAGCCGTTCCGCTACACGGCGCGCAACTGGGAGCTTTCGGGGCGCAAGTCCGTCAGTCCGCACGACAGCCTGGGCTCGAACCTGATCGTGCAGGTGAAGCAGAACCGCGTGATGCGCGTTTTGCCGCTGGAGAACGAGGAGCTGAACGAGTGCTGGATCTCCGACCGCGACCGTTTTTCCTACGAAGGCCTCAACTCCGAGGAGCGGCTGCAGCGGCCGATGCTGAAGGAGGACGGACACTGGCGGGAGGTCGAGTGGCAGGTCGCGCTCGAGCACGTCGCGCGAAACCTCTCTGAGACCCGGTTCAAGTACGACCCGAAGGAAATCGGCGCTCTCGCCAGCCCTCACTCCACCTTCGAGGAGATGGCGCTGCTCGCGAAACTCATGCGCGCGATGGGCAGCGACAACGTCGATTGCCGCCTGCGCCAATCGGACTTTTCCGCCGACGGCAGGCGCGCCGGGGTTCCGTGGCTGGGGATGAAGCTCGCCGAGCTCGGGTCGTTGGACCGCGTGCTCGTGGTAGGCTCGTTCCTGCGCAAGGACCACCCGCTCGTCGCATCGCGCCTGCGCCAAATCGCCAAGCGCAGGTCGCAGATCAACGTCCTGCACTGCGCCGACGACGATTTGCTGATGGCCGTGGCCAACAAGGCGATCGTGCGCCCGAGCGAGCTCGCGGAGACGCTCGCCCAGGTCGTGAAAGCGGCGGCGGAAATCAGACAAAAGCCCGTGCCTGCGGGACTCGCCCGCGTGAGCGCCGGCAGCGAGGCGCAGGCGATCGCCGCGAGCCTCGCTTCGGGCCAGAGGGTCGCGGTGCTGCTCGGCAACCTGGTCGCACAGCATCCGCAAGCCGCGCAAATGCAGCTGCTCGCGCAAGAGCTCGCCGGTCTGCTCGGCGGCCGATTCGG
>WNGC01003022.1_pt1 | contig 10253 bp, 8 predicted proteins | sample 5400051 | NCBI WGS metagenome assembly WNGC01 (sample SAMN13153368, study PRJNA577476) | soil metagenome | isolation source: 20 cm soil or saprolite under grassland replicate 2 | place: USA:California | collected 2016-06-15 | reverse complement strand
ACGAGGAAAATCACCGTCGACGAGCCTCGCGTCATCAACTTCATGGGCGACGATTGCCGCGTCTACGCCACGCCGCGCATCATCAGCGACGTCGAGTACACGTGCAGGGACTTCCTGCTCGGACACCTCGACCCGGGCGAGGACTCGGTCGGAACCCGGGTAAACTGGGAGCACGTGGGCCCTGCGCTGCTCGGTGCCGAAATCACGATCTCCATCAAGCTCGCGAACGTCGATGGCAGGCGCGTGAGCTTCGAGGCGACGGTCGACGACGGCCCCGACGCGGTCGCGCGCGGCACGCACGAGCGGTTCATCGTCGACGTGCAAAAGGTGCGCGAGCGGCTGCTCAGGAAGAAAGCGCGGCGCGGCTGACATGCGGGTCGGCCTCCTCGGCGGCGGCGTCATCGCGAGGCTCTTCCTAGAGCACGCGCGCAGCGGCGAGATGGGCGGCGCCAAGGTGGTGGCGATCGCCGGCCGCAACGAAAATTCCCGGGGCAAAGCGCTCGCTCGCGAGTTCGGCGTGCCCTTCGTGCTCGGGGTGGACGAGCTGATCGCCGCCCGCCCCGAGGTCGTCATCGAAGCCGCCTCCCACGACGCCGTGCGCGAGCACGCCGAGGCGCTGCTCTCCAACGGCATCGCCGTCATCGTGCTCTCGGGCGGGGCGCTGTGCGACGACGGGTTGCGCGGGCGCCTGGAGCGCGCTTCGGCGAAGCACCATGCGCTGCTCTACGTTCCCTCGGGCGGGATCGGGGGACTCGACGCGCTCAAGGCCGCCTGCGCGGCCGGCGTGGACGAAGTGAGCATCGCCGTGACCAAGCCGCCGGCGGCGTGGAAAGGCATCGCCTACGTCGAGCGCATGAAAATCGATCTCGAGCGCCTCGCCGGTCCGGTGACCTTGTTCGAGGGCACCGCGCGCGAGGGCGTGCCGCACTTTCCCGCGAACGTCAACATCGCGGCGGTGCTTTCACTCGCCGGCATCGGCTTCGACCGCACGCGCCTGAAAGTGGTGGCCGACCCGGCGCTGAAGTTCAACACCCACTTCATCACGATCCGCGGCAAGACGGGCACGATCAATCTTCGTTTCGAGAGCGTGCCCTCCCCGGACAATCCCAAGACCGCGATGCTCGCCTGCTACAGCGCGCTCGCCGCGTTCGGGCAGTTCACCTCGCCGGTGCGCTATGGGACTTAGGGGTTTCACGCCCCTGCGGAGCGGCGCCTGCGTCGCTGACCGCGACCCGGTCGCGTCCGGCACCCTTTGCCTGATACAAGGCTTCGTCGGCCCTGCGCAACAGGGTGGTCGTCTGGTCGGCATGGTAGGGAAACAGCGCGACGCCGAGCGATACGGTAACGTCGCCGATCGGCTTACCGCCGTGGCTCAGCTTCAGGCGCTTGACCGCCGCGCGAATGTCTTCGGCCTTGCGCCGCGCGCTTTCGGACGTGGCATCGGCCAGAATGATTGCGAACTCCTCGCCGCCGTAGCGGCAGGCGATGTCGCTGCCGCGGATACTCTGCTTGAACAGCGCGCCGAGCTCCTTGAGCACCCCGTCCCCGGCCTCGTGTCCGAGCGAATCGTTGACCCGCTTGAAGTGATCGACGTCGATCATGATCACCGCTAGCGGGCTGCCCTTGCGCTTGGCCCTCAGCAGCTCGCCTGGCAGAAGCTCTCGCAGGTAGCGCGTGTTGTGCAGCCCGGTCAGCGGATCGGTAATCGCCTGCTCCTGGAGCTCCTGCATCGCCTTCTTCAATTCCAAATCCCGCCGCTGCAGCGTCTCGGCCATTTCGTCGAATTCCCGTCCGACTTGGTTGAGCTCGTCCCTTTCGTGGTGTAGGCCGGTGCGCGCGCCGAGGTCGCCGGATCGTACGCGCCGCGCGGTATCGAGGAGCGTTCTGATATTGCGGAGAACGAAGACTTCGGTGCCGTACCACGCCCCGAGCACGAGCAGGATCGTGGCGAGCGCAATGCCCGCGAGATTGAGGGCGCGCTCTTCCAACGCGCTGTACAGGGTGAGGGCGAGCACCGGCAGCGCCGGAACGACGACGAGAAGGATCAGCTTGTTGCGCGTGCTTAAATTCTTCATTCCTGTACCCTGCGGAATTCTAGGGCTTGCGGCGGTCGGATATGTTACCGCGAAGCCGGATCGATCCCCAGTCGGGAAGAAGGGAAAGTGAACAAAAGCGCCGTCCGCAAGCTACGCGATTCTATCCGTACCCGCTATCTCAAGGTGGACACGGCGACCGTGGCCGACGTGCTCGACGTGCTCGGTCTCCCCGACCAAGGGCTCGCGCCCCAATTCGCGCCCCATCCCGCGAACGCAGGCAGGATGGGCGGCTGGGCCTATACCATCCACGGCCACATGACCCGCTATGCCGGGGGCGGCGATCCCCAGAAGATGAAGGCGGTAGACGGCGTCGCCCCGGGAGAGCTCGCCGTGTGGTCGGGCGAAGGCAGGGGCGTATGGGAAAGTGACGGACTGGCAGGTGCCCGTCGACATGCCGGGGGCAACGAGCAAGCGCGTCAAGGTGCGCCCCGGCGATTTCGTGCTGGCGGACACCGACGGCGTCATCGTGATCCCGAAGCGGGTCGCGGCGAAGGTGCTGGCCGAGGCCGAGCGCCTGACTTCAAAGGAAGGGCGCATTCGGCGCGATCTCGGCCGGGGCGCGAGCTTAGAAGAGGTTCTGAAGAAGTATGGTCACGTTTGAAGCCTTGCACGATCGCTGCGAGTATCTGCGGCCGGTTTTTTCAGGTTAGGACGCAGCCGCAGTCAGGACGGGCTTCTCCCGATACTGATCCGGAAGCAGCCGCTTGAGATTCGCGATCTTCGGCAGGTCGTTGATCACGATGTACGGATAAGTCGGGTTGCGAACCAGAAAGTCCTGGTGATAGGCTTCGGCGGGATAGAATCCCTTGAGCGGATCGACGCGCGTGACGATGGGCCGGGCGAACGCCCGCGCCTTCTGCAGTTGGTCGATATAGGCCTGCGCGATGCGCTGCTGCGACGCGTCGCCGTAAAAAATCGCAGAGCGGTACTGCGTGCCGACATCGGGCCCCTGGCGGTTGAGCTCGGTCGGATCGTGCGCGACCGAAAAATAAATCCGCAGGATGTCTCCGTAAGAGATCTCTTTGGGATCGAAAACGATCTGCACCGACTCGGCGTGGCCGGTGCGGCCGCTTCCGACTTTCTCGTAATCGGCGCTGCTCTTCTCTCCACCCGAGTAGCCGGACAGCGCCTGCTTGACGCCCTTGGTGTGCTGGAAGACACCCTGCACGCCCCAGAAGCAGCCGCCAGCGATCACTGCGGTCTGCAGGGGGCCCGCGGCCTTCGGATTGTCGATCGCGGGCGCGGGCAGCGCAACTGCGAGTTCTCCCGTGCGCGCCGGGACGTTCCAGAACGTGCCGATCGCCACCAGCGCGAGCAGCGCGATCCAGACGCCTCGCGTGGAGCGCAGCACTTCGCGCAGCAGTCCCGGTTGGGCATTGAAGGGCATGATCGGCTCCTTTGGATAGCAGTGAGGCTTGGTCGTTGGACGGCCCCGAACCTTACGGGTTCCTCTTGCGCATCGCCTCCAGCATCGGCGTGATCAGATCCATGGGCACCGGGAACACGATGGTCGAAGTCTTGTCGCCGGCGATGTTGCTCAAGGTCTGCAGGTAGCGCAGCTGCATCGCCTCGGCCTGCTTCGAGAGCATCTGCGCCGCCTGCAGGAGCTTTTCCGAGGCCTGCAGCTCGCCCTCGGCGTGGATCACCTTGGCGCGCCGTTCGCGCTCGGCCTCGGCCTGGCGCGCGATCGCGCGCACCATCGTCTCGTTCAGGTCGACGTCCTTGATCTCGACGTTCGAGACCTTGATGCCCCAGGCTTCGGTCTGCGCGTCGAGGGTCTTCTGGATGTCGACGTTCAGCTTCTCGCGCTCGGCGAGCATCTCGTCGAGCTCGTGCTTGCCGAGCACCGCGCGCAGCGTCGTCTGCGCGAGCTGGCTCGTCGCATTGAGGAAATCCGCCACCTGGATCACGGCCTTCTGCGGATCGACGACGCGGAAATACACCACCGCGTTCACCTTCACCGAGACGTTGTCGCGCGAGATCACGTCCTGCGGCGGCACGTCGAGGACCACCGTGCGCAGGTCCATTTTCACCATCTGCTGGATCACCGGGACGAGGATGAACCATCCCGGCCCCTTCACCGCCCAGTAGCGCCCGAGGTTGAAGACGACGCCGCGCTCGTACTCGCGCAGGATCCTGAAAGCCCACACCAGGAGGACGACGAGGACCAGCAGCGCGCCGAGAATGAAACTGAACATGATCAACCCTCCGTTAGTGGAAGCCGTATCAGGGTTCGGGCACGACCTCGAGCAGCAGGCCGTGCATTGCAACGACGCGCACGCGCTGACCCGCCCTGAGGGGCGCCGCGCTGCGGATGCGCCAGGTCTCGCCGTGGATGCGCGCCCAGCCTTCCTGCTCGAAGTCTTCGAGCGCCTCACCGGTGCTGCCGAGGAGCTCTTCGCGCCCGCTCACGACCGGGCGCCGGTGCGCCTTCAAGGCCATGCCGACCACCAGGAACAGGAACGCTGCGCTCCCGGCGGCGAGCCCGAGCACGAGCGAAAGAGGAACGCCGAGGCCGGGAACGTCGGTATCGATGAGGATCACCGAGCCGATCACGAAGGCGATCGCCCCGCCGATTCCGAGCGACCCGTACGCGGGGAAAAACAGCTCCCCCACCATGAATGCGATGCCCACCAGCATGAGCGCGAGGCCCGCGTAGTTGACCGGCAGAAGATGAAACGCGTAGAGCGCGACCAGCACGCAGATCGCGCCGACGACGCCCGGAAACACGAGGCCGGGGTTGGAAAACTCGAATACCAGGGCGTAGATCCCGAGCAGGATGAGGACGTAGGCGATGCTCGGATCGGTGACGACCGACAGGAACCGCGTGCGCCAGTCGGGCTCCACCGGGGTCGCGACCACCCCTGCGGTCCGCAACACGCGCTCCGCATCCGACACCTTCAGCTTGCGGCCGTCCAGCCGCCTGAGCAGATCGGGCACGTTTTCGGCGACGAGGTCGATAACCTTCATCTTGAGCGCCTCGGACGCGGACAGGCTCACGGCCTCCCGCACGGCGCGCTCAGCCCATTCCGCATTGCGGTCGCGCATCTGCGCGAGGCTGCGGATGTACGCCGAAGCGTCGTTGACCTGCTTGCGTGTCATCGTGCTCGAGGTGCCCCCGGCTTCGCCTTTTCCGGTCTTGCCGGCCTTTCCATCCGTCTTTCCGTCCGCCTTGCCGTCCTCGTCCTGTGCGCCCCCGCCCGGCGCGCCGATGGCAACGGGGGTTGCGGCGCCCAGATTGGTCGCCGGCGCCATCGCGGCGATGTGGCTCGCGTAGAGAATGTAGGTTCCCGCGCTCGCAGCGCGCGCCCCGCCCGGGGCGACGAAGGCGGCTACGGGTACGGGCGAAGCCAGGATGTCCTTGATGATTGCGCGCATCGAAGTGTCGAGGCCGCCCGGCGTGTCCATCTGCAACACCAACAACTGGGCGCCCTGCTTCGCGGCCTGCTCGACGCCGCGATGGACGTAATCGGCGATCGCGGGCCCGATCGCGCCGTTGATCGTGAGCAGGGCAACCGGGGGCTCCGCCGCCCACGCAAGGGCGGGCAACAGCGCCCACAGTGCAAGCAAGGCCTTATCCCAGCGCAAAATTCGTCCTCAATATACCGTTCAGGGCGCGATGAGCGACGCTCCAAGCGTAGTCTATACCCCGCGGGGCCCGACCCTCTGGACTTCCGTCCGCGATCGCAGTACCTTCAGCCGCCGCAGGTCCTTTTCAAACGGAGAAACCATGTCGAGAAATTCCCTTGTGTCCCTGTTGTCAGCCGCTCTGCTCTGCTGCGGGCTTCCCGCTTGGGCCCAGAAAAGTTCGTCCGGGGACAAGGGCAAGGAGCTGGTGGACGCCCATTGCAATAGCTGCCACGCGCTGAGCGCGCGCGTCGGCTCCGGCTACGACGCCAAGGGTTGGCACACTGTCGTGCGCATGATGACCAACCACGGCGTGGCGCTCTCGAAGGACGAGATTGCGCCGATGACGGATTACCTGATCAAGACCTATCCGGAAAAAGACAAGGCCGCCGCCGTGGTCGTCAAGGGGCCGCTCAAGGTCTCGATGAGGATCTGGAATGCGGCCACGCCCGGCTCGCGGCCGCACGACCCGCTCGCGACGCGCGACGGTGCGCTCTGGTACTCGGGCCAGATGGCCAACGTGCTCGGCCGCGTCGATCCGAAGACAGGCAAAGTCAGGGAATATCCGCTCAAGACCGCTCATTCGGGACCGCATGGCCTGATGGAGGACAAGGACGGCGACATCTGGTACACCGGAAACACCGGAGCCTTGATCGGCAAGCTCGACCCGAAGACGGGCGCGGTGACCGAGTACCCGATGCCGGACCCGAACGCTAAGGATCCACACACGCTGATTTTCGATAAAGCCGGCATCCTCTGGTTTACCGTCCAGAACGCCAACCGCATCGGGCGGCTCGACCCGAAATCGGGCGAGATCAAGCTCCTCACGCCGCCCACCCCCAAGTCGCGTCCCTACGGCATGGCCGTGAATTCCAAGGGCACGGTGTTCGTCGTGCAATTCGGCGCGAACAGCGTGGCCGCGGTGGATCCGGCGACGCTCGCGATCCGCGAGTACAAGCTCCCGGATCCGGGCGCGCGCCCGCGGCGCATCGCGATCACGAGCGACGACAGGGTCTGGTACACCGACTATGCGCGCGGCTATCTAGGGCGTCTGGATCCGGCGAGCGGCGAAGTCTCCGAGTGGCAGTCGCCGAGCGGACCGAAATCCGCGCCTTACGGCATCTCGGCGATCCACGACGTCATCTGGTACAGCGAATCCGAAGCCAAGCCGAACACCGTGGTGCGCTTCGATCCCAAGACCGAGAAATTCCAGAGCTGGGCGATCCCGGGCGGCGGCAACATCGTGCGCAATACTTCGGTCACGCCCGACAGCAACTTCGTGCTGGCCAACAGCCTGGTCAATACCGTCACGCTGGTGACGATTCCGAAGTAGGACGCCTCAATAGTGCATGACCAGCGCCAGCCGCGCGGTGCGCGGCTCCGCCGGGTGGAAGTGGAAGTCGTCCATTGGCGCATCAGTGCAGGTCGTTCCAACCCGATTCGTGCATAGCCGTGAAGAGTAGAAGTATTCGATGTCGTTCGACTTGCGGTTGAATAGATTGAAGACGTCGAAGTTGACGCTGGTCTTCGCGTCGGCCTTGTAGGACGCGCGCGCGGAAAAAATCGTCGACGACTGCGAGCGCTGGCTGTTGTCCTCCTTCAGCGGCCGCGGGCCGAAGTAGCGCGCGTGCACCGTCCCCGACCAGGGCCCGAGGTCCTTCACCGTCACCCCCAGCGACGCGACCCGGTCGATCGCGCCCGGAATGTAGTTGCCGGGCACCAGCGGATCGTCCTCGGTGAATCGGGCGCGCGACGCCGAAAGGTCGAGGTCGACGATCAGCCTGTCGTGCGGGATATAGCGGTTTGACCACTCGATGCCGCGGCGCAGGCTCGGGCGGCTCGCCTCGGTGGTGCCCGTGTCTCCCCTGAATACCAGCTCGGAGTCCAGGGCGAGGCGCCACAGCGAGAGCGAGGATTGAAGGTGCGGAACCACCTCGGTGCGCATCCCGATCTCCTCCCCGCGCGTCTTGACCAGAGCGGGGACTCTCGTCGGGGCGGCGATCGTCGTTCCGCGCGCATCGTTGCTGTGAAAGCCCTGCCCGTAGTTCAGGAAATACTCGGTCTTGTCGAACGGACCAAAAATGAAACTGAGCTTGGGCGAGGCGATGTGTGCGTTCGTCGTCCCGGAATTCGCGGGGTTGTCGCTGTCCACGCGTGCGTCGTAGAAATCCTCGCGCACGCCCGCGATGCTGCGAAACGTGTCGCTCCACTGGATCGCGTTCTCGTAGTAGAGGCCTGCGCCCGTCTGCAGGACCTTGTCCGAGCGCACCGGCGGGCCGAGCCGGTCCCGCGCGGCGGTGTCGTACAGCGCCACGTTGATGTCGTCGCGGCGCGCGTCGACCCCGAGCTTGTGGGTTGTCTGATGCTCGTCCCATTTCCCGTTGAAGACCCAGCTCGGCGTCAGGCCGATGATCGTGCGGTCGTCGGACTGCTCGAACTGGTCGCCGTTCGTTTGATTGTTGAGAAAATAAGTGAAGTTTGAAAAGAGATTCAGCCGGTACTTGATCGCGTAGACATCCATGTGAAACACAGCGCCGTTCTCGAGCACCTTGTGCCGGTCGAGCGATACGCTGTAGCGCGAGGTTTTACCGCCGTCGCTCGGATCGATCGCGCCGAAGCGCGAGATCGTCCCGTCGTCCACCGCGCGCTGCGGGATCTGGTCGGTCGCGTTCCATTTGCCGGTGTAGCCCATGAGGGACAGGGTGTAGCCGTCCGCGTTCGTTCCCTCGCTGAAGCGCAGCACGCCGTTCAGCTTGCGGTAGTCCTCCGGATTGATCCACGGGCCGTCGTTGTGGAACAGCTCGAAGCCGTAGAGCAGGTGGCCCGGCCCGGAATCGAAGGAATTCGCCGCCATCGCGCGCCGGTAGCCGTTGTTGCCGAGCGCTAGCGAGGCGATTCCCTTCGGCATCTTGGTGTAGTAGTCGATGTCGGCGGCGCCGGCGGAGGAGAAGTCGCCTTCCTCGGCGAAATACGGACCCTTCTTGTACGCGACCCGCGACACCAGCTCGGGCAGGAGGAAGTTGATGTCGGAATAGCCCTGCCCGTGCGCGTGCGTCGGCAGGTTCACCGGCATGTGGTTTATCGTGGTCAGGAAGTCGGTGCCGTGATCGAGGTTGAAGCCGCGCAGGAAATACTGGTTCGCCTTGCCGTCGCCGCTGTGCTGGGTGATGATCACTCCGGGAACGTACTCGAGCACCTCGCCCGGCCGCAGCATCGGCCGCGCCTCGATCAGCTGCGGGGTGATGGTGCCCTGGCTCGCCGCGTCCGAGGTGCCGACTGCGTTTTCGTAGTGACCGATGATGCGGACCTGGTCGGGTTTCTCGTTCTCCTGTGCGGGGCTGTGCTGCACGCAAAGCGCGGAAAAAAAAGCAAGCGCGACTTTCGTCTTCTTCAAGATCGCTCCCATCGGATGGAGAGCGAATCATACCGGGCGCCCTACGAGCGTTGTTGAGCATTCGCCCCCGTGTTAGGGTTCGGACATGTCCCGCCAGCCGGAACGTGCACAATGAAAGCCGACGCAGCCACTAGCGCTCCCCCGCAGCGCCTGCCCGCGGCCCAGCTCAAGCGCTTCATCGCCGATTCGCTGCTCGCGGTCGGACTGCCCGCGAAAGACGCCGCCACCTGCGCCGAGCTGATGGTGCGCGCCGACCTCCACGGCGCCGATGGACACGGAATTTTCCGCCTGCCGCAGTACGTGCGCCGCATCAAAGGGGGCGCGGTCAACGTGAAGCCCAAGGTGAAGGTCGCGCGCGAAGCGGCGGGCATGGCGCTCGTCGACGGCGACAACGGCATGGGGCACGTGGTGATGAGCTTCGCCGCGAAGACCGCGATCGCGAAAGCGAAGACGGCGGGCGTGGCCTGGGTCGGCGTCCATCGCAGCAACCACGCGGGGCCGGCGTCGCTCTACGCGGCGATGCCGCTGGCGCACGACATGATCGGGCTGTATCTAGCGGTCGGAAACGCCAACCACATGGCGCCCTGGGGCGGGATCGACCTCTTGCTCTCGACCAATCCGATCGCGGTGGCGGCGCCGGGAAACGAAACGAACATCGTCCTCGACATGGCGACCACGGTCGCCGCCTACGGAAAGGTGAAGACCGCGGTGCAGCGGGGGGAAACCCTACCCGAGGGCTGGATGATCGATCACCAAGGCAGGCCGCTCACCGATCCGAAGCGCGCCGAGGAGGGCCTGCTCGTCCCGATCGGCGGCTATAAGGGCTACGGGCTTGCGCTCGTATTCGGCCTGCTCGCGGGCACGCTGAACGGCGCGGCAATGGGAAGCGAAACCGTCGACTTCAACGCCGACGACGTGACGCCCACCAACACCGGCCACGCGATCGTCGCGATCTCGATCGCGGCCTTCGGCGATGTGGACGAGTTCAAGCGCCGCGTCGACAAGCTCGCGCGAGAGATCCGCAGGTCGAAGCCCATGCCGGGCGTGGCGCGCATATGGCTCCCCGGCGAGCAGAGCCGCGCGAAGTTCGAGGAGCGCTCGAAGCTCGGCGTCCCGATCCCGCAGCCCTTGCGCGC
>WNGC01008371.1_pt1 | contig 10256 bp, 6 predicted proteins | sample 5400051 | NCBI WGS metagenome assembly WNGC01 (sample SAMN13153368, study PRJNA577476) | soil metagenome | isolation source: 20 cm soil or saprolite under grassland replicate 2 | place: USA:California | collected 2016-06-15 | reverse complement strand
ACCTTCACGGCGGGTCGGCAAAAATTGAGAGCGAGATTGGTCGGGGCACAATCGTCACGCTGACATTTCCGCTTCGCTAGAAACAGATAGTGCTGCGCTCCGAATTTCTCGGAACGATCTCTCCTCCGGCTGCCTGTTGATTAATTGTCTGTTGGACAGAGGCGGGGAGCGATTTCACGTCGACCTTCTCTCCGGGTCGTTCCCTGACTTGCGCGGCCGCGCTCAAAGCGAGGCCGGCGCCGATCGCTGCTGCTAGCACTGCTGTTGTCTTCACACTTATTTTTTCGTCGCTTCGCTGCCAAACGGTTGTCGAAAAAAATTATCTTGCCAATCATTACAATTTTGTAATGATAGCACGCCATCTGCAGAGGCTGACAGTCGCGCTAGTTTCCGCGGCTGCTGAAGTGGATAGGCCGCAGCCGGAGTGGAGCCGGCTGCGGCTGCCCTTCTGTCCGGCTTGTGGGAGTCTGTACTGAGCGCGAACCTCGAGCGAAATCCACAAGAGGCGCGTTTGCGCGCTGCATGGCAATCAGAACACGCATCTTCAGAAAAATTAAGCAAGATTTGTCTTGCCAATCATTACAATTTTGTAATGATGCGCGACACTATGAGTAGAACACCACGTTTTGTGCAGGTTGGGAGACTCCTCCCGCTGATCGCATGTGCATGTTTTATATTTCCCGCGGCTAATCATTCGGCGCTCGCGCAGGCAGTGACAGAGCAGCCAATTGTGGTCACAGGCGAAGAAGTGCCCAGCGCGTACGGCGCGCCTCCCGGACTTTCCCGCAGCCGCTTTTCCAACACAACGCAGGCCTATGTATTGCCGCCTTGGGCATTCTTCTTCGGCGAGATTTACGAGGGGCAAGGGTTCCGTCATGGACCGCCCGATCACCTTTTCACTCAGGAAATCGAAATGGGTTTGCCGTATCGTTTTGGCGTTGCGGCAGAAGCAAAGTTCGAACGATTCAATGGTGGCGGCGGCGCGGAGACAGTGAGTTTGGAAGCACGATGGGCGCTTGCTGATTGGAATAAGATTCCACTTAATCCGACACTCTTTGCAGAATATAAATTCGGGGTCGGCACTATTCGACACGAAGAAGTTCCACCTCCTCCAGGAGGAGGAGAAGAAGAGGAAGAGGGTGGGCCGCCCAAAGTTCCCGATGCCTACGAATTTCGTTTGCTGCTCGCCCAGGAATTCGGAGGGCGCTTTGAGTGGGCGATGAACTGGTTCTTCGAAAAAGAGAATACCGGCGACCGAGGCCGCGAATGGGGCTTCTCTCAGAGTGTGATGACTCCAATTTTCCTGCCCAACGAGCGACTGAAAGTCGGCTTGGAAATGGAGTATAAAAATGTCACCACGAAAGACACACGCGGCGATCCGCTGAACAGCTTCGTTATTGGCCCGACCGTCGCGTGGAAACCGACAGCGCAAACTCGCCTTGATATCTCACCCTTGTTCGGCTGCACGGACGACTCGCCAATTGCTGATGTCTTTGTTGTATTCTCTTGGCTTTTCGGTGGCGAACGCGCCGAAGCCGAAGCCCCCGTATCTACACGATTCCGCTATTACTCTGACGTTGCCTACGCCCGTTCGGGAAAAGATTCGGGAAAAGAAATGAAGCAGGTCGCGTACGTGCCGCCCTGCCCGCAATGGTACGGCGATCGCGAATGGAATGTGAATCTCTGGGGCACTTATGCATTCACCAACACCGAGTTCGCTCCTAATCCTTCGCTAGTGGACATCGTACAAAGCACCAGTGAAGGCAATCCTGTGCTCGGCACGTATGATCGCTACATTGGCGGCGACCACGCGTGGGGCGGCGGAGGCGACATTAAATATTTCTTCTGTCGCTATGCTGGTCTCGGTGTTGAGGGATTTGCACTGGACGCTCACAAGCCTGGTTTTGATATCTTCGAGGACCAGGCGGTCCCGATATTTGTTCACCGAAGAATCAATCACAATCATACTGTCGGCGCTGTCCTTGGCACGCTTACGTTGCGTTATCCAATTCCGTGCACTCGTTTTGCACCTTATGCGTGGGCGGGCGTGGGTGCGATTTTCGGCGGCGGCGAAAGGGACACCCTTCACACACAGGGGCCGCCGGACGCCTTCGCTGTCAATGCACAGACCGAACATTTCGGTAGCGAAACCAAAGTGCTCGGCCAATTCGGGGCTGGTCTCGAATTTCGAATCGCGCGACACTTCGGTTGGACTAACGATCTGAGTTTCGGCGTAATCGACGGACCAAAAAATAATTTCGGAATGTTCCGAAGCGGACTCAATTTCGCCTTCTAAGAATCTCTGGAGGTCACGCCTTCAGGGCTGAAAGCTGCGGTTATTTCCGCGGTTTGCTCAAGTGGAGATGCCGCAGCCCGAGTGGAGCCGGCTGCGGCTATACTTCTGGTCATTGAGGTTTAGCAACGAGGGGCACTATTCTCGCACATTTCTTGACCGCCATTAATCGCATCGATAACTTCGTTTTTGGAAAGGAGTTTGTCGGTGAAAACCGAGGTCTCGATCGAATACTGCGTCGTTTGAAACTACACGCCGAAGGCCGTCAGTTTGGCGGCCAAAATTCTTGAGCTCGGCGAGCGCATCAAGTCGCTCACGCTGATTCCCTCGAGCGGCGGCGCTTTCGAGATTCGCGCCAATGGCAAACTGCTCCATTCCAAGCTCGACACCGGCGACTGGCCGGACTTCGACGACATCGTCAAGGCGGTCAAAAAGCTCAAGTAATCGCCAATTTTTCTGTAGGGGAAGCTGTCAGCTTCCCGTGATGGGAAGGCGACGCCCTTCCCTACAGTTGGGTTCGACATTTTTTCTTAATTCCGCAATCCGCAAGGAGTTTACCCGCCGCGGCGGGCAATCCGCAATCGGGAGAGTGAAGGGTGCCTGGTGGCCCTCGCGGTCTTCAAAACCGTCGTCGCCGCGCAAGTGGCGAGGTAGGTTCGATTCCTATCCTCTCCGCCTCTTCATTTTCGATTTTGGATTTTCGATTTTCGATTGCTATGTAGCCAGCGCCGTCCTGCGGGCGGCAAAGAACTCCATGGAAAGGAGGTGATCTCGATGTCGCGTGAGCAAATCCGAAAACTGACCTCGCTCTCCTCGTGTGCAGGGTGAGCTTCCAAATTGAGCCAACAGGCCCTGCGACAAGTTTTGCCGCAGCTTCCCATTTCATTAGACCGCAATGTGCTCGTGAGCTCGAAAACTTTCGACGATGCGGGCGTGTACCGTCTGGATCGGCATCGCGCGCTTGTGCAGACAGTTGATTTCTTTACGCCAATTGTGGACGACCCATTTTCTTACGGGCAGATCGCCGCCGCCAACTCGCTATCCGATATTTTCGCCATGGGCGGACGGCCTTTGACCGCTCTCAACATCGTTGGTTTCCCTGCTGATTTGGTTCCACCGAGAGTCGTTTCTTCCATTTTGCGCGGTGGTCTTGCCAAGGCAGCCGAAGTGGGATGCGTCATTATTGGCGGCCATTCCATTCGAAATCCCGAACCGATTTATGGGCTCGCCGTCACAGGAATCGTCGATGTTCGGCGGCTCACCACGAATGCTAAGGCACATCCGGGCGACCTGCTTGTGTTGACTAAACCCCTTGGCACCGGCATCGCCACCACTGCGATTAAACGTGGAATTGCGTCGCGCGCGCTTCGGAAAAAAGTGGTCGCGCTGATGTCGAAGATCAACACCGCTGGCGCTGAGCTCGCCGAGCTTCGGCTTGTCCGCGCGGCCACCGATATCACAGGCTATGGATTGATCGGGCATCTGGTTTCGTTGTGCCGGGCCAGTCGCGTCTCCGCCGACATCGATCCCGCCGCCGTGCCGATGATCAGCCAGGAAATCGGAGACCTTATCGAGCTGCGCTGTGTTCCGGAAGGAAGTCGTCAAAATCTCAATGCGACCACTATCCTTGTCGATTGGGCGAACACGGATGAGGCGCGCAGAATTCTTTTAACCGATGCGCAGACCAGCGGTGGATTACTCCTTTGCGTGGCCGAAGCGGATCTTGAAAACGTGCTGAGAGTCCTGCGAAAAGGGGGCACAGCCTCCGCTGCGGTGATCGGAAAAATCGTACCACGGCGGCGCCGTGGATTCGCGCAGCCAGGGAGGTGCCTGATTTTGAATCAATTGTAACTCTTGTTCGCCACTCGATTGATGAACTTCGCACCAGCAAGCTTCAGCCGATCATTAACGGTACCGGGATCGTTATTCACACAAATTTTGGGCGTGTGCCGTTAGCGAGTGAAGCTGTCTACGCAGCGAATGGAATCGGATCAGGTTATTCAAATCTTGAATACGATCTCGCAGCAGGCGAACGCGGCCGACGCGGCGGTTACATCGAGAATGCGCTCGCGTTACTTTGCGGAGCAGAAGCGGCGACTGTAGTGAACAATTGCGCAGCAGCGCTCGTGCTGATTGTTCGACATTTCACCGGAACCAAAACTGATGTCGTTATTTCTCGTGGCGAATTGGTGCAGATCGGCGGCGGCTTTCGAATTGGCGAAATCATCGAAACAACCGGTGCGAAACTGCGCGAAGTCGGCGCCACCAACAAAACAACACTCGGCGATTACGCGGGAGCCATCGGTCCGAACACGGCAATGATCCTTAAAGTTCATCGCAGTAATTTCTTTATGAGCGGTTTTGTCGAATCGCCTTCATCGAAGGAAATCAGCGCGCTGGCGCGAAAGAAGCGGGTTCCGTTTGTCGAGGACTTGGGAAGCGGCGCCGTTGTCGCAACCGAACAGTTGGGAATCGCAGATCACGAACCGACGGCTGCCGAGGTTTTGAAAAGTGGCGTCGATGTAACTTGCTTCAGCGGCGACAAATTATTCGGCGGCCCACAGGCGGGAATCATTGCCGGCAAAAAGCGATTGATCGCTGCCCTGAAACGGGAACCGCTGTTTCGGGCGCTGCGCTGCGACAAGCTTTGTCTCGCCGCACTACAGGCGACAGTCGATCTTCACTTTGATCAAGCGACGGCCGGAATCCCGACGCTGGCGCTACTGCGAGTTTCAGAAAGTGAATTGCGCAGACGCGCCACAGCTATTTGTTCGCGATTGCAGGAATTGCCGCTAAAAATTGCCATCGGCTGCGGCAAGGCGAAAGTCGGAGGCGGCACTTTGCCGAAGTCGAATCTGTCGTCTGTCACGATTGACATCACCCCGAAAAATCCGTCGCTTGCCGATTTCGCCGCAACCCTTCGCGCATCAAGTCCGCCAGTGATTGGTTACATCGCTAACGGCCGCTTCAAACTCGATCTGCGCACGATTTTGCCGCGGCAGGACGCTCTCGTAGTCGAAGCGATTCGCGCCGCATACGCAAAGTGACGGCTCGGCATTTTACCATCGCCACCGCGGGCCATGTCGATCACGGCAAGAGCGCATTGGTGAAAGCGCTGACGGGAACGGATCCTGATCGGCTGCCTGAAGAAAAGAAGAGACACATCACAATCGATCTTGGTTTCGCCGAACTAAATTTGACCGCGCCGACTGGCGAAAAGATTCACGCAGGCGTCGTCGATGTTCCAGGCCATGAGGACTTCGTTCGCAACATGATCGCAGGCGTCGGCTCGATCGACCTCGCACTCTTTGTCGTCGCCGCCGATGATGGCTGGATGCAGCAGACCGAAGAGCACCTGCAAATTCTGACATATCTCTGCGTGCAACGCGCCGTGATCGCGCTTGCGAAAAGCGATTTGGGAAGGACTGACATCGTCACGGAGCAAATTCGGAATCAACTGCGCGACACGGTTTTTGCACGCTCACCGATTGTTCCAACGTCGGTCCGCACCAGCGAAGGAATTGAAAATTTGAAGGGCGCGCTCGCTTCAGAGTTCGCAACGATGCAGACGCAACGCGATTTCGGAAAGCCACGCTTATTTGTGGACCGCGTATTCATGCTGCGCGGTATCGGCACAGTCGTCACCGGCACGCTGAGCGGCGGTTCAATTCGGCGCGGCCAGGATGTTGTCGTTCAGCCTCGAAATACTTCAGCTCGAGTTCGGTCCATTCAAAACCACGGTCGCGATATCGAAATGGCTCACCCGGGAATGCGCACCGCCATGAACCTGCCTGATGTCTCAATTGGCGAGAATGGAATACAACGCGGCGATCTTATCACCACTGAAGACCTCGGTAGCCCGACCGCAATATTTGACGTGCTGGTCGAAAGATCGCCGCGACTGAAGCGAAACTCTCCTGCAGCGCGGCCAATCAAGAACGGCAGCACTGTTCAAGTTCATTTTGGAACCAGTCGCACGGCTGCGAATCTTACATTGTTTGACGGACCAGCCGTTGGAGCCGGGCAAAGCGCAATTGCTCAATTGCGGCTCGATTCCCCGATTCTTGCATTTGTTGGTGATCGTTTCGTCCTGCGCGACTCTTCCGAACAAAACACCATTGCCGGCGGCACCGTGCTCGACCCCGACGCCAATCGCGCCAATTTCCGCTCTGCCGCACAGATTCAATTGTTAAAAGAGCGCGCCACCGCACCGGATGACGCAAATCTTTGCGTGCGGTCCCAGCTTCGACGTGATGGATTCGCGGAATCCAAAACGCTTCTGGTGAGATCGAACTTCGCCGCCGATGAAATCGGCGGGGCTTTGTCTCGACTGAGAAACCACGGCGAGATCGTCCTGGCCGGCGATATTGCGGCTCACGCATCTTATTGGCACGATCTGATCAAACGAGCAGCCGGGTTCATCGACCGGGTGCACGAAAACAATCCGGAGCGCCGTGGAGTCGATGTTTCGGAGCTTCGGACAGAGTTAAAAATCCAGTCCCAAAAATTGTTTACCGCGGTGATTTCAGAACTGACCCGAAACGGGTTTGCTCGCTCCGACAATCAAATTGCTCGCGTCAGCCACCGTCCATCGCTGCCGCCGGAATTGCTCGCGGCCGCGGAAAACATTCGCGCTGCGCTCTCAGCCATACGTTTTGATCCTCCCGACCGCAAGACGTTCTCACAAGATCGACACTTTCAGCAGGCGTTGCGATTTTTGATCGATCAAAGGGAAATCGTTGAGATCAGCAGCGAGATCGTTTTTCTTCGCGACGCTGCTGAAGAGATGCAGAATACAATCGCCGAGTTGCTCTCCAAGCAGGGTTCCGCCACCGCCAGCCAGATTCGACAGAAGATTGGCACCACCCGGCACGTAATCATTCCGTTTCTCGAATATTTGGATCGCATGGGTGTGACTCGACGCATCGGAGATCAACGCGTGCTCGCGAAGAAATCGGTAGCCGCTAAATTGGCCGATGCCGCCAGCGCGCACCAAACCTGAAGTACATTCGCCGCGCGCATCGCTACACATCGGAGCGTCGCCAGAGGCGGCATGGGAGAACGTAGTCAGGCAGTGGTTTGAAAAGATCGCCCCCCGCGGCTTGCACGATCGACAACCCGCAGCTGTCGTCACAGCGTCTCGCAACCAAGCGTATTTTTTTCGGAGCCGTCTGCTCGCCGAAGGCAAATCCCTGATGGCGGTGAAATTTCTCTCGCCGCCCCAGCTGCGCGAGTTATTGCTTCGCCGCTGTGACTTGCCGGTGCCGCTGCGCGAGCATCTCCGTCTTCTCCTCGGCGTCACCGCCGAACAATTCGCCAGCAGCAGCAGCGATGACGAAACGGTGCTCGTTGCAAAATCTATCGCTCGAGAGCCCGATCGTTTTCTCCGTGCGATTGACCAACTGCGCGCCGCCGGCTGGACCCTTGATGAGATCGACTCGCCCGCGCTGCGCGAACTGGCAGCGCGATTCGAAGAACAAGTGCGCGAATGCGGCTTCACGTTCGTTCATGACGCTGATCGCGTCGTCCTTGCAGCCGCCCAAAAGTTTCAGCCGTTGTTTAGGGATTTACTCGTATTTGGATTCGACGCAGCACATTGGCCGCTCTGGCCGTTACTTCATGCTGCGACGCTGTCCTCAGCCGAAACCTGCGTAGTGTTGAGGGATCCGCGCGATGATGCGCGCAACCTCGACGAAACCTGGATCGGAACGTGGGAGGAAACTTTTGGGCCAGCAGAAGTTATTCCGCCGATGAATGGAAGAGCGACGACCTCGCTAACCGGAGCCTTACCGGTCCCCGCCTCGGACGTTCATTTTGTTATCGGTCGCGACACGACGCAGCAAGCACGCGCAATCGTAGCTGTCGTCGCGAAATTCCTGGCCGATGCAAGTTGCGAACGGCTCGGCATTTTATTTTCAGGCCCGGGCGCGCTTCCGCGTTTGGTCGCGACGTTTCTTCAAGCAGCCGGAATTGCGCACAACGACGGGATTGCATACTTCGCGCCGAGCGCGTTCGACGATCACGCGTGGCGCGCATGGCTCGAATTGCAACAAGCTCCACGGCTCAAACCCTTGTTTCGATTTCTTCGTGCTACTGATTGGCAGATCTTCGATGGAGTGTCCGTCTTACAGATAGAAGAAACTCTGCGGCGCTGTTACAATAACGTGCTTGTCGACAACATTGAGCTGCTGCGGGATTACTGCGCGAGCAGTCCCGATTTGCGGCATGGCAGCGTTGTCGCGCGTGAGCTGGAGAAAATCCAGTTTCTGCCCGCGAGCGCGGCACTCACGGAATTTCTAACACACACGCGAGCAATCTTTGCTGTGCTCGACTGGACAGAACGTTGGAATGAAGTCGAGCGATTGAGTCGCAATTGGAGAGATCGGCTGTCGACGAGGTTTTCAAAGAACTCCTATTTGAGATGGCTGCGGGAGCTTCTCGGCGCGCCGTCGCTGGAGCGCGACAATCTCGGCGCGCATTCATATGCGCGCGTGCACCTGGTCGCTTGCGCCGACGCACAGGACCAGCCGTGGTCCCATCTGATTTTTGCCGGACTAAACGATGAAACATGGCCGGCGTTCGAGGATGAGCTTGCCTTCGTCCGGGACGAGCAGATTGAGGAGCTTAATCGACAGAATACGACACTGAATCGGCGCGCGTCGAAACGCGGCCGGCAAGGCGAAGGTCACTGGAGCGTGCGCGAAGGGAAGACGCTGCTTCTCGGTCCAAATGAACAACGACAGATTCGTCGGCGACAATTTCTCAACCTCGTGGAATCTGTTAGCGCAGGCCTCGGCGTGAGCGCGAGCCTGTATTCTGAAGCAACGCCGAGTCGAATCGCGAACCCGAGCGAATTTTTTTCCTGGCTTTACTTCAACGCACACGCTCGGGGCGTTTCGCAGCAGACACTCCATTCGCTGGAAGAGCAAACCCGCGATTGGCTGAAGGATTGGTCCCCAGTGGACGCACAGAAAATCGACTCGATTAGCGTTGGCCGGACGCGGTACGCATTCGATGCGCGCCGACAGTTGCGCCCTGCGGGCGAATATGAATTCGCGCTTCGGAGTCCATCCGATGAGGAAAAATCGCTACGCGTCACCCAGTGGGAGCAAGCGTTGCGCTGGCCGGCCATCGTTTGGATGGAAATTTTTCTCGGTGTCACGCCAGACGATGGCGACAGCGATGCCTGGGCAGTTGCGACCGGACAATGGGTCCATCGCTGGCTCGCCGACAGCGTCGGAAACGGCGGAGACCGAAAATTTGTCGATGTGAATCGGGCCGAACAAATCCGTGAGCGCATCTCGAAGCACGCCCGCGAGCTTCGGGAACGCGTCGCGGCGCTTTGTGCCAATCGCAGCAAACGTCTTCCAGATTGGTGGCGCTCCGGCTGGAGCAACGCGCTTTACATCGCCGATTGCCTCGCCGCAAAAGTTTGTGATCTCCATGACTGGTCAGCAATGGGAGTCGAATGGCCGCTTAAGGAACCAACTTTAATTCCATTGAGCGAGAACCAGACGCTGCGAGTTCGGGGCCGGATCGATTTGATCCTCGCGCGGCGGAAATCTAAGGAGTCAAGAATCGGCTACGAAGATCTTTGGGTTATTGACTACAAAACAGGACGCCAGCGCGGCTTTAAGTTGAAAGAGCTGCGCCGTAACGACACGCCCAAGCGGAAATTTCACAAGCAATTGATCGATGGCCGCGGCGTCCAGCTGGCGCTCTACGCGCTCGCGGTGCACGCGCTCGGGGCTGATGATGTTCAACTGACGCTTCTTTCTCCAGCGGAACAGCTCGAACCCCAGTTTCGTCTAGCCGATGTGCTCGCACAAAAGAATTTCTGGAGCGACGTGCACCGGATGCAGGAAACGGGCGTCTTCGGAATGCTCGGGCCGATTCATGCTGATTTTGGATTCGTTGGGAAATATCCGCTCGCCACGCTTCCGATTGACACAGATTTGCTTGA
>WNGC01003020.1_pt1 | contig 10256 bp, 7 predicted proteins | sample 5400051 | NCBI WGS metagenome assembly WNGC01 (sample SAMN13153368, study PRJNA577476) | soil metagenome | isolation source: 20 cm soil or saprolite under grassland replicate 2 | place: USA:California | collected 2016-06-15 | reverse complement strand
CCGAAAAGTCCCATCTGCCCGCTCACCGATGACAGGTTCACGATGCGGCCCCCGTTGCGCAGAATGGCTGCCGCTTTTTGGGTGACAGTAAATGTGCCGGTGAGATTCACCCGCAGGACACTTTCAAATTCTTCCATCGACATTTTTTTGATTGTGCGATCGCGAATGACGCCGGAGTTGTTGACGAGAATATCGAGCCCGGGATGTCGGTCCTGTACTTGTTTCATCATTGATTCGACCTGCTTCGGCTTGGTCACGTCGCATTCGATTACGAGCGGATCTTTCAATTCCTTGGCCACGCTTTCGGCGTCGGCTTTGTTTTGGCCCTCAGGATCGGTAACATAATTGACTACACATCCCGCGCCTTGCTTTCCAAACGCTTTGATAATTTCGGCACCGATCCCGCGCGAGCTTCCGGTGACAAGGACGACCTTCCCGGAAAAATCGAGAAGATCATTCATGTTGAGCGAAGAGCGGACGAGTGCATCGACGGACGATGAGTGAGATCGGCAGCCCAATTAAAAGCATATGAACGACTACGGCCGTCACATCTCTCGAGACGGAATGGCGAGCGTTAACGAAGGCGAGAGGCACGACGATCCAATACATAAAACCGTAAACGGCCACCCCGTAAAGCAAGCCTGAACTGACAGCATGCTGCGTCAGGAAAGTGAATCGGCGGCTGGCCGTGTAAAAGACCGAAGCGGCCGCAAAAGCGATTGAGAAGTGAATTGCGAGGCCCAGGCCGGCCGTCGCCAAGCCTCCCTCAAGCGCTTGTTGGCCGAGAAGACCCATCGCCACTCCCTGCAAGACGCGGATTGGTCCAACGCCTTTTAGTCCCGCGAGCACAAACGCGGATGTGATATCGAGGATTCCTGCGATCAAACCAGCGGACGCAATCGCGTGAAAAGCACGAAATTTTTCCGTCGAGTTACCTGTCGAAGATCTGCTCATGCGAGTCTCGCTACTAGCCAGAATGGCGTTGCCCGTCAAATGGTTACCGTTAGACTCTTCGCCTGATGGCTGCACCGATCCGTATCCTCACGGCTGTGCCGATTTGCGATGGGCACGACAGCGCGATCAACACGATCAATCTCGAGTTTATCCGGCACGGGATTGAGGTCATTTATCTCGGCTATCATCGCTCGGTTGGCGATATTGTGCGCGCCGCCATTCAGGAGGACGTGCGCGCCATCGGCATTTCCAGTTACAACGGCGGTCACATCGAGTTCTTCGCGGAAGTTGTCAATCTTTTGCGCAAACGCGGCGCGGGTGACATCAAAGTATTCGGCGGCGGGGGCGGGACGATTACACATGAGGATGCAATCGCGATGCGGCGCAAAGGCGTGGAGCAGATTTTCTTTGCCGGCACGTCACTCATGGAAATGACCGATTATGTGCGCAACAATTACGGTAAAGCCCAGAAGAAACGATCTCGCGCAAAATCGTGCGAGATCGAGCTCGCACGGAAGCTGACGGAAATTGAAGGCAGCTACAGTAAGGGCAAGCGCCCAGCACGGAAAAGAAAAATCGCCAATCCCCAACCCCCAATCCGGAATTCAAAGGTGATTGGTTTCACCGGACCCGGCGGCGCGGGAAAAACGACACTGATCGATGAGTTAGTGCTACGAATTCTTTTGCAACAGCCTAAAGCGCGAATCGCGATTTTGTCGCACGATCCGAGTGTTGTCGGCGAGGGCGCGTTACTGGGCGACCGCGCCACGATGATTAATTCGCAGAACGATCGCGTGTTCATGCGCAGCATGGCAACGCGGGGACAAGCGGGCGGGCTTTCGCCCGCGACCCATGATTGTCTCGCTCTGCTTGCGCAATCCAACTTCGATTACGTCATCATCGAAACGGTTGGCACCGGGCAGGAGGCGATGCCGTTTCAGAAAAATGGAATTGCCGATCTAACCGTGCTTGTGATGAACCCGGATTATGGGAGCCGGTTGCAGTTGCAAAAGATCGTCATGCTCGATCTCGCCGATGTCGTCGTGGTGAACAAGAGCGATCTTCAGCGCGCTCGCACCGCCCACAGCGAAATCGAACAGCGTCTGGAACAGAACCGTCGCGCCCAACGGCTCATCGACACAGTCGCAAAACGGCATCGTGACCCTGGCGTGGATCGATTGTTCGACTTAATTTCAGCAGACAGGACGCGATGATCATCACAAAATCATTATGAGCAAGCTTGGACAAGTCGTTGAAGCAGTTGAGAAGTACAACCGGTTCGTTCTCGATCAGGTGAAACGCGCACGGGCGGACGAAAAATTCGGGCGCGAGCTGATTACCCGTTGGAGCGAAACCAAGGCAAAAACGCCGGTGACGCACACACCGACGGGGTTGCCATTGCCACGCCTTGCACTGCCAGAAATCGACGAGCCGGGCGAGATCGCCCGTTATCTCTTTGGCGAAGGATTGCCCGGGGAGTTTCCGTTTCTGAACGGTGCATATCGCGAGATGTATTTGGAGCCGGCGCGTGGAATCGAATTGAGCAGTTACGGAAAAGATGGCGATAAAAACGATGTAGCGGCAGGCGTGTCGCCTGCAAATCGCTCGAAGGTGCGGCCGACACGGCCGCCTCTACAGTCGCGACCGCCGGAGGAACCAACGCGGTTGTTCTCCGGATTAATGCTGGCCGAAGACACGAACGAGCGCTTCCATTATCTGACCCAACATCAGCGCACACATCGGCTCAGCACCGCGTTCGACGGGCCGACACTGTATGGCATCGACAGTGACGCGGACGGTGTCTCCGGCAAAATCGGCGAAGGCGGAGTGGCAATCGATACGGTCGAAGACATGGTGCGGCTTTATGACGGATTCGATCTTGGCTCGCCCAATTTCTCCGCCTCGATGACGATCAGCGGCCCGGCGCCGATCATCATGGCGATGTACATCGCGGCGGCCAAACGTCGTTTCGGGTCTAAAGTTGTTTCGAAACTGCGCGGCACCATTCAGGCCGACATTTTCAAGGAGGTTCAGGCGCAGAACGAAACGATTTTTCCCATCGAAGCATCGCTGCGTTTTCTCACCGACATGGTGGAATTCACCACCCGCGAAATGCCGCGCTGGTATCCGATCTCGATCAGCGGTTATCACATCGGCGAAGCCGGCTCGACGCCTGTGCAGCAGGCGGCTTATACGCTTTCGAATGGGTTCGCTTACGCGGAAATGTTCGCCGGGCGCGGGATTCCGGTCGACCAATTCGGTCCACGCCTTTCGTTCTTTCTCGATTGTGGACTCGACGCCGAATACATCGCGCTGGCGCGGGTGTCGCGCAGAATCTGGGCGATCGGAATGCGCGACGCCTACGGCGCGGGACCACGCGGGCAGCTTTTCAAATTGCACACCCAGACCAGCGGCCGGTCGCTCATTGCGGCGGAATTCAAAAATAATCTCACCCGCACGGCAGCGGAGTTGATTCTTGCTTACATGAACGCGACGAATTCGTGCCACTCAAACAGCGCGGATGAACCGTTCACAACGCCAAGCGAAGAGTGGATCCGCCTCGCCGCGCATGGGCAAGCGATCCTGCTCGAGGAATCCGGCATTTTCAAACACACCATGAACATGTTAAGCGGCTCGCCGGGCATGAAAGCAGTGGAGCGCGCAGTGGAGGTTGCGATTCTCGAAGAGTTCCGGGAGATCGAGCGGCTTGGTGGTGTGCTCGCGGCAGTCGAAGATCGTTTTCAGCGCAGCCAAATCCAAAATGCGGCGCATCGTTACGAACAGCAAATTTACGACGGGACTCGGCCGATTATTGGATTGAATCGATACCGCAACGGAACGGATGACATCCCGGAAGTGAAACTCGCGCGCACGCCGCGCGCGAAACAGCAACTACAAGTTGATCGCCTTAAGAAGTTCAAAAAAAAGAATGTGGAGAAGGCCAAGCGTGCCCTCGACAAACTTGTCGATGTTGTGGAGCGCGGCGAAAATTGTTTCCCGGCGTTGCTCGACGCGGTGGAAGTGTCCTCGTTAGGCCAAATCACTGGCCGCCTGCAGGAAGCGGTCGGCAGGTTCCGGCCAATGGTATAAACGGGGGTCGGCTACCTTGGATACGCTGAGTTCATTCATGACCCGCTGTTCATGGCTGGCAAGGACTAGTAGGTATGTACCGCAAATTTGTGAATCAATTCATTGAGGTCATCGATGGGTGGACGCAAGCCGTGGGACAAGCAGGCTGCGCCGCGCTAATGGGTCATGGCACCGATTACCCTCACCATAGTCTCCGCTTAGAACTACAACGTTCAGGTGCCCGATCCAGACTGATCGCAATTCTGCTGACCTGTGTCGCCATGCTCCAGCCAAACCCGCTATTTGCAGATATGATCCCTGTGCGCCACACGGAAGGCCTGATCCATGGCTTTCTTGTCGTGCGGACTCTTGAAGGCAAGGCGATCGCCGATGGTCAGCTGACGCAGGACGCGCGGGGCGATCGCGTAACCACCCATCTAATATTTCGTTTCAAAGATGGTTCGATCTACGAGGACACGACCATATTCTCTCAACGCGGTACATTCCGCCTCTTGAGCGACCACCTAATTCTGAGAGGTCCGTCGTTCAAGCAACCGATGGACACCTCGATCAACACTTCTACAGGCCAAATTAAGGTCCGTTACACCGAGGCTAAGGGCAAAGAGAAAGTCGTTGCCCAGCGGATGGAGCTGCCGCCAGATGTCGCCAACGGCTTGCTCTTAACGCTGATGAAGGACATAAAACCGAGTATGCCGCGGACGACCGTATCAATGGTGGCGACCACGCCGAAGCCGCGGCTCGTCAAGCTTGCGATCCTTCCGCAAGGGGAGGAACCATTCACGATTGGAAGGTTCCGTCATAAAGCCATGCACTTTGCTGTGAAAGTTGAAATCGGAGGCCTCACTGGCTTCGTAGCGCGTCTGATGGGGAAGCAACCAGCGGACACGCATGTTTGGGTCCTTGGCGGCGAGGCGCCGGCCTTCGTCAAGGCAGAGGGCCCACTCTATGTGGGCGGCCCTATCTGGCGAATACAACTGGCAAGCGCCGGAATCTTCTAGAGAGGCTATATTCCGGCGACGCGCCTGATGTCATCGAGCGCGGCTGGATTTTCGAGCGCGGAGGTGTCGCCGAGGTTTTCGCCGATGTAAGCGGCGCGAACGACGCGTCGCATTACTTTAGCGTTTCGTGTTTTCGGAATGTCTGGAACGAAAAATACGTCGCGCGGCGCGAGTGCTTTCCCGAGATCGCGCGCGACGTTCAGCTTTAATTCAGCCGCAAGATCGACATCTCCATCGGCGTCTTTCTTTAAAACGCAAAAACAAACAAGCGCTTCGCCTTTGATCGGATCGGGAACGCCGACTGCTGCAGCTTCGCTTACCTGTGGATGCGCGACGAGAATCGATTCCACTTCTGCGGGGCCGAGACGTTTGCCCGCAATTTTAATCGTGTCATCGCTGCGACCGAGAATGTACCAAAGTCCATCGTTATCGATTGCCGCCCAGTCTCCGTGCACCCAAGTGTCCGGCCAACGCGACCAGTAACTATCGATGTAACGTTGCGGGTCTCGCCAAAATCCGCGCGTCATTCCGATCCACGGTTCGCGAATTACCAGTTCGCCGACTTTGCCGCGCACGGATTTCCCATTTTCATCTACTACATCCGCCGCCATGCCGGGCAACGGACCGGAAAAAGCGCACGGTTTCATTGGCGAGAGCACGTTGCCCATGACGATGCCGCCGGAAATCTCTGTGCCACCGGAATAATTAATGATCGGGAGTTTTCCGCGACCGACGTTTTGGAACAGCCACATCCATGGATCGGGATTCCATGGTTCGCCGGTGGAAGCGAATTTGCGGAGCGATGAAAGGTCGTGTCGATGCACGATTTCGTCGCCATGACGGCGCAACGCTCGAATAAGCGTCGGGGACACGCCCAGCGCGGTCACTTTGTGTCGATCTACCAGTGACCAAACGCGATCTGGTCCAGGGAAATCTGGGGCGCCGTCGTAAAGCATCATTGTCGCGCCGAGCACTAAAGTCCCGAAGACCTCCCATGGTCCCATCATCCAGCCCATATCCGTCATCCAGAAAAGTGTTTCGTCTTTGTGCAAATCGAGTCCCTGCCACATATCTTGCGCGGATTTGATCGGGAAGCCGCAATGGGTATGCACCGCCCCTTTTGGCTTACCAGTGGTACCCGATGTGTAGATGATCATCATTGGGGCTTCCGCGCTCGTGCGCTCGGTCGGTTCTTCATCAAAGGGCTCGCCCAATTTCATCGGTGGCCCTGCGTCAGCCTTCAGATCTTCAACAACCCATTCGCCCGCTTGGTTGAGAACGACGAGCTGTCGCAGTGTCGGAATTTGCGATGCCGCTTCGTCGGCGATCGGTTTCATCGCGCAAAATTTTGCCCGCCGATAAGTTCCGCCTGCGGTGAAAAGAGCTTTCGCGTCCGCGTCTTTCAATCGAGAAACGATGGCGGCCGCGCCAAACCCAGAGAAAAGAGGCAGGAAAATTCCGCCGATTTTTATGATGGCAAGCATGGCGACAACAATTTCCGGTACCATTGGCATGAACACGCCGATGGCATCGCCTCTGCCGAGGCCGAGGCTATGCAGCGCCGTCGCCAGCTTATTCACCTCTTCGCGCAGCTCTTTGTAAGTGAGTGTCCGGGTCGTCTCGTCTTCGACTTCGGATTTGATTGCGATTCGTTCGTCTGTCGAGGTTCCGGCATACTTATCGAGCATGTTGTGGGCGATGTTCATTTCGCCATCGACGCACCAGCGCGCCCATGGCTTGCCCTCGCTCAGATCGACAACTCGAGAGTACGGTTTGTAAAATTCGATCTCGAGATCGTGCAGCACTGCGTCCCAGAACCAGGCGATGTCCGTTGTCGATCGTCGCATCAGCTCGCCATAAGAGCCAAGCGCATGCTTGTTGATGAAGCGCTGCAAATTGGATTGCGCAATCAGCTCTGGCGTTGGGCGCCAGACAAATTGTCCTCCGAATTGAAATTCCCTCACGCGGGAAGTGTGCCCGGTTTTGAATTGCAGGGCAACCGCAGGGCTCGCTCAAGGCCGTGACGCACTTACTCCGCGTTCGCTTGCTCGGTTGCAATTCATCAGCAGATTGCAGTTTCGATTTGGCATGACGACAACGCTTGCTCATCAACTGGCTGATTACGCTTGCGCGCTTGAGTTTGCGGAGCTTTCCCCCGAAGTGGTAGACGAAGTGAAGCGACGCGTGATTGACTCGTTAGGCTGCGCGCTCGGGGCTTGGAAAGAAGAGCCCTGCCGGATTGCGCGTGAGGTTGCATCGGAATTTTCGGCGAAGCGAGGATCGACAATTATCGGCACAAACCACAAAGCGCCGCCGGATTGGACGGCATTCGCGAACGGCTGTGCGATTCGCTATTTTGATTATAACGATACCTATTTGTCGAAGGAACCGGCGCATCCGAGCGACAATATTTCCGCTGCGCTGGCGGTCGCTGAAAGCTTCGGTGCGACCGGGCCGGAATTGATCACTGCGATCGCGCTCGCCTACGAAGTGCAATGCCGCTTCTGCGATGCGGCGAGCATTCGCGAGCGCGGGTGGGATCATGTGACCTACGGTGCGTTTTCAACCGCGCTGGCCTGTGCGCGTTTAATGAATCTCGACCCTGATAGAACGCGTCACGCCGTGAACATTGCAGGCGTGGCTGGCACGGCGATGCGTCAGGCACGGGTCGGGGAGCTTTCTCACTGGAAGGGTGTCGCGTTTGCTACTGCCGCCCGGCACGGTGTTTATTCCGCGCTGCTCGCACGTGCTGGCATGACCGGCCCGGGTCCGATTTTCGAAGGGCAAATGGGCTTCGAGAAACAACTTGGAGTGTCGTTAGGCAATCTCGGAGAAAAGTTCGCCGTTCCATGGCCGAAATCGGAGCATGGTCCAGCGGCAATGATTCTAAAAACGAACATCAAATATTGGCCAGCGGAATATCACAGCCAGAGCGCGATTGAAGCGGCATTGTTTTTGCGCAAAGAAATCACCGATCTTGCGCGGGTAAAATCGGTCACGATTGAGAGTCACGATGCGGCTGTGGAAATTATCGGAAGCGAACCGGAGAAATGGAAACCGAACACGCGTGAGACAGCGGATCATAGCCTGCCTTACATCACGGCAATCGCGCTCATTGACGGCGACGTGACAAACAAACAATTCGAGCCTGAGCGCTTCGCTGATCCGCAGGTCTGGAGATTTTTGGAGACTGTAAAGGTGAAACGAAATGCAGAATTGAGCGCAATATATCCGGACGCAGTCGCGAACATCGTCCATGTCGATCTCGATGACGGCCGGCAACTGACGAGGCGGGTCGATTATCCATTGGGACATGCGAAGAACCGGTTAAAGGACTCCGAGGTCGAGAAAAAGTTCTTTGCGCTCGTCTCGCCTACGATCGGCGAAGAGCGAGCACGCGGAATTGTCGATCTTGTATGGAAATTGGATGAAGCGAAGAACGTTGATGGGTTGATAAAGGCGGTGGACATGAAACAGAAATGAGAACAATTGTAGAGGCGGGTTCACCGAACCACTGACAGGCGATTGAGGTCAATCGCCTTATCCCTCTCCTTTGACATGACAAGAAAAAGCAAAGGCGCATCGCTGCGGCAATTGATCGCGAAAGGTTGTGTCGCGATGCCAGGTGTGCCGAACGCAGCCATCGCGCGGCAAGTGGAGCATGCTGGGTTCGACACCGTTTACATCAGCGGCGCTGGGATGGCGAATTCGACGGCGGGCGTGCCGGACATCGGGTTGCTCACGCTCACCGAAGTGGTGCAACTCGCTGGTTACGTTGCAAACGCCATTGACATTCCGGCAATTGTCGATGCGGATACTGGATTTGGCGGAGCGGAGAATGTGGCGCGGACAGTTCGTGAACTCGAGCGAGCTGGTCTCGCCGGTTGTCACATTGAAGATCAGGAATTTCCGAAACGCTGTGGGCATCTCGCTGGGAAAGATCTTGTCGACGTGGACGAAATGGTTGGGAAAATCAGGGCCGCGCTGGGGGCGCGGAGCGATCCAGATTTCTTAATCGTCGCCAGGGCAGACGGGCGCAGCGTGGAAGGCTTCGATAGTACAGTCAAGCGGGTGAGGAGTTATATCGAAGCCGGGGCGGATGCCATTTTTCCGGAGGCGTTACAAAGCGCGGACGAATTCCGCGATTTTGCCAAAGAAATCCAAGCGCCGCTGCTCGCCAATATGACTGAGTTTGGTAAAAGCCCTCTGCTCTCATTTCAGGAGCTCTCTGATTTTGGATACAGGATGGTAATTTTCCCGATGAGCGCGTTTCGCGTTTCAATGAAAGCAAGCGAAGAGTTCTTGCGCGATTTAAAAGAGCGCGGCACGCAATCGGATTGGATCAAAAAAATGCAAACGCGCAAGGAACTGTACGAGCTGCTCGATTACGACCCGAATGCGGAAAATTGGCCGCCCGTCGGCGACCGATAGTTTGTCCACGCGCGTATCGCTGCTAAGGTGAGAGAAACAAGATGAGCACTGAAAACAAACCAGAGTACAGCCCGGGTTTGGCGGGCGTTATCGCCGGCGAAACCGCGATCTGCTGGGTCGATCCAAATGCCGGACTGATGTATCGCGGCTACGACATTCATGAAATGGCGCAGCGGGCAAGCTTTGAGGAAGTCGCCTTTCTTCTGCTCAACGGCGAGCTGCCGGATGTGAAACAACTTGCGCAGTTTGCCCGACAAATTGCGGCGGAGCGCGAGTTGCCAGAGCCGGTCATCGAAATGCTGCGGCTCATGCCGCGAACGACGCATCCGATGGACATGCTGCGCACCGGCGTATCGATGTTAAGCGCCTTCGACAGCGAAGTGAGCGATAACTCGCACGCGGCGAATATTCGCAAATCGATTCGGTTGATCGCGCGGGTGTCGACCTTGATCACGGACGGCTGGCGAATCTCGCATGGTGACGACCCTTTGCCGGAAAGGCCTGATCTCACGCACGCAGGAAACTTTTTTTACAAATTAACCGGAGCAGTGCCGCAAGCGTGGCAAATCCGAATGCTCGACACGATTCTTGTTCTCTACGCAGATCATGAGTTCAACGCCTCAACCTTCGCGGCACGCGTGACGGCTTCGACGCTGGCCGGAATTTACGCTGCGGTTACTTCTGCGTGCGCGACATTGAAAGGTCCGTTGCACGGAGGCGCGAATGAGGAATCGATGAAGATGCTCGAGGAGATTGGGACGCCTGATCGGGCGGAAGCTTGGC
>WNGC01003019.1_pt1 | contig 10256 bp, 9 predicted proteins | sample 5400051 | NCBI WGS metagenome assembly WNGC01 (sample SAMN13153368, study PRJNA577476) | soil metagenome | isolation source: 20 cm soil or saprolite under grassland replicate 2 | place: USA:California | collected 2016-06-15 | reverse complement strand
CGCGAGATGGAACACGAAGTAGTCACGCTGGAACATGAGATCGGCGAGGCAGAATGAGCTGGAATTTGTCCCTGTAGGGGCGCCGTTAGCGTCGCGATCATTTCGTCGGGAAGCCAACGGTTTCCTCTACAGCCTTGAAGCGCGGTGAAAAAAGAATCCAAGCGGCCTTCCCACATTTCTCGACCGTTTGTCAGCGCCACCTTCGCAATGACGGTTGATGGCAAAGTCACGACAAAAGACTTCGCGCCGGTCGATTTCACTTCGCGTGAAGACAAGCTGCATTTGTTCCGCCAGCGCGCATTGACCGATGCCGTCCTGATCGGCCACAACAGTTTGAAGCGCGACAATGTCCGGCTTGGCCTGCCGGCTGAATTGCAGGAAGCCAGAATCAAGCGTGGACAAAGCCGATGCCCATTACGCGTGATTGTTTCCAACAAAGGTAGGATTGATGATCGACTGAAGATTTTTCAATCCGACATTTCTCAGATCATCATTTTCTCCACCAAACGAATGCCTCATAAATATCAGCGAGCCTTGGAAAACAAGGCGACGCTCCATCTAAGCGACGCAGAGCACGTCGATCTTGCTGCCATGCTGCAAATATTGCGCAAAAATTACAAGATGCGCACAGTTGCATGCGAAGGCGGTCCGACTTTGTTTCGGTCATTGCTGGAACGCGGCCTCATCGATCAACTCAATCTCACCATTGCTCCCTACATGTTCGGCGGAGCCAAAGCCCCTACGCTCACTGGTCTGAGCAAGGAATTCTTACGCGGCAGCGTGCTTTGCGCTTTGATCAATATGCGTGTTATCGGCGAAGAATGTTTTCTGACTTATCGAATCAAACACAAGCGCTGAGTTTCCTGAATCGACCAACGCCTGCGAGAGATTACAGGCAAATGCGCCGTTGTACCCAGAAACCGGGTAAAGGAATCACGCGGACCGTAATAAGCAGCTTCTTACGGATTGAACGGATCGATCTTGCTGGTTTGACGCGAAGCGACTCGAGCATCCTGAACCGCACCGCGAGGAACAGGTCCTGGTCCTCCCCTCAGATTTTCTTCACCTAATGCTTGGTTTTTCTAGCCAAGCAGAATAACACGCATAAAATCAAACTGCTCCGGCCTGCTGATACGTATTGTTTTAAATATCAACCCGCTTTTAACCCCGCACGTCAACCTTATGAAACCATTCGCTCTTTCTCTTAATTTATTTTCCATTCTTGCGGCTGCCTGCGCGGCCTCGCTGTTCAGCATCGCGGCCGCCCATGCAGCCAGTCCTCCTCAAGGCGCAGTCGATCCGAACACGACCACGCCTGTCGAATGGGATGGCACCGCCATCGGCACGGGAGGCACCGATGAAGCAAGCGCGATTGAAGGCGTCAATCGCGATACCTTTATCCGCCACATCACAACCGGCGATTACCCCGGCAAAACCATTGCGGTCAAAATTGAGTGGAACTCCGGCAGTAACGATTACGATCTGTACATCCATAAACGCAATGCGGATGGCTCGGATGGCGATCTCGTGAGCAGTTCGGGAGGCGGTGTCCCGAGCACAAGTGAAAGCACCGTGATCGATCCGAACAGCGACGGGACGGGAGATTTCAATGTCATCGCGGTCTACTTCGCAAATACTCCGGGGGTCGATCAGCCCCACGGCACGATCACGGTGGAGACTGCCCAGGTTCAGAGGACGGCGAGTTACCTCAGCGGTGGGATGACTTTCGCGCCGAACTCGACGGCAAAAGCGCAGACTGCGACCCGCGATGGCGAACCGAGCAGTCGTGTCGATTTGTTGGGCAATTATTACGTCTGTGGCATCCGCGGCGTGCCTGCTGGGGTTGACCTCTGGTATTTTGATCTGCGCCCGACCATCGCGGGTGCTCCCAATACGACCTTCGATCCGAAAATGCGGGTGCCGATCTATCGCGGCCAACCCGATTCGCCCAGCTCAGCCGCGGGGCAGGATCAATTGTCGGCCGGTGCGCTCGGTGGCGGCGATATTGATCTTGCCGTAGGCTTTGGTGCGTTCACCGGGATTGGCACGACGGGAGAACCAGTGCTGGCTTATTCCAGTCTCACGGCGGCGAACGTGACGGTCGGGCGGTCGCTGGATCACGGAGCGACGTTTGAATTTAACCCTGTCGGCAACTTTGCCGGAGGGGTGCCGGTTAACGACCGCCAATGGATGGGGACCTACGGCCCGAACACGGTGTTTCTTGAATATCGCAACTTTGGCGCCGGCATTGTCTTTGTTCAGCAGTCAACCGATGGCGGACTTACCTACGGGCCTGCGACTCTGGTTGGCACCATGTCGCAAACGGGCGCGCTGGATGTCGATCAGATCGACGGCACAGTCTATATCAGTGGTAATGATGGACAGTTAGCGGTCGGTATACCGCCGGCGCCCGGACTTCCACCGCTGACTTACACCCTCTATCAACCGATCCCAACGACGGTTGATCCGGCGAATATTTTCGTCGCCATGAGAGTGGCTAATACCGGAGCCACGCCCAACCCCGTCTATCTCTGTTACTCCGACGGCAATGATATCTTCCTCATCAGTTCAAGTGACCACGGCGCCACGTGGAGAAGCCCGGTGAAAGTTAATAACCCGGCAGACTTGACCACAAGAGTCAACCTCATGCCATGGATCGCGACCGGACCGGTTCCTGGCACAGTTGGGATAGCCTGGTATGGCACCGACAACCAAGGCAATAACGATAATGCCCGGTGGCGCGTCGATTTCGCCCAGAGCTTCAATGCCGATGCGCTTGCTCCCACCTTCCGCATCGTCCGGGCGAGCGACCATTCGATTCATGCCGCTAACATATCACTCAAGGGTCTGGCGCTCACTGGTGAATCGCCGAACCGGAATCTGATCGATTACTTCCAGGTGAACTTTGATCCGCAAGGCGCGGCGGTCATTGGCTATACTGATGACCATAATGACTTCGATGGCAATACCTATGTCGCGCGGCAGATCACCGGCCCTTCGATTAAAGGTGGTAACCTGCCACGCGTCAGGGAAGGCTCGGCTCTTCCCGCGCAGCCCTTTGCCCTGCCAGGGGCGACTCCTCCTCCTGATGGTGGGGTTACGCCGCAGGCGATGCAGCCAGGACCGGCCGGTGAACAAGTGACCGATTTCGCCTTTGACCAGGATAGCGGCCTGCTCGCAGTCGCGCCGGAACCTAGCGCGGTGGACATTATCACCATCAAGTATGTCACGACGAAGATAAACCGTGTTTTCAATATTACGGCAACAATGCAGCTCTCGGACATGGCTGTTATCCCGCCACTAGCTACCTGGCGGATGTATTTCGCAGCCAACGTGCCGGAGACGGGGATCGTCAACATCAGTGGCAACTCCTACTCGAAAGGTCTTTCGGACGATGGCGACCAGTTCTTCGTCCAAGCCAGCACCGATTCGACCGGCGTGCCTAGTTATAAATACGGTACGACTGTGCGTAACTTCGATGGCAGCACCACCGATACGATCGTCGGAAATGCTGACTTCGGTTCCATCGACCAAGCAAATCGCAAGATCGCGGTTCGCGTTTCGACCACGAAGCTCAACGCCATTCTCACGGCAGCAGGCCATCCGGGGATTGTTTCCGGTTCAACCTTGTGCGGTCTGCGAGGTAGGACTTTCGAGACGAGCTCGTTGGCGCTGGAGGATTTCACCCGCGGAGGGACCGAGTTCAAAGTGAAGTGAACAGGAATAACCTGTGATCCTCCGGTCGCTGCCGGCGACGGCGCTCACTGTTGTTGGTCTGTTCACGTTTGGATGGCCGAATGTCGAAACATCTGCGTCGACTCCTTCGTCGGCGGCTTCGCCTTCGCTGCCTAAACCTCCCAAGCTGGCGCCGTTCAAGGAGCGCCTGGCTGCGGCGCAATCAGTCAAGGTGCAGACGGCGATTCTCGGGATCGAGCTGGACTCCACTCTCGAGAGTGCACACGGCAAGCTTGATTCGTTAGGCCAACCAACGGCTCGCCCTATCGATGAAGTGGACGAAGCGGCCCAGCAGAGCGAGCGTAAGCACAAGGTTTCGTGGCAACTGGCAAAAACGGACTACGGCTCGGTTTTTGTAAAAGCTGACGAGAAAGAGCGCATTACGTATATCGCCGCTTATCTGCGGCCTGGAAAGGAGATGCCGTTCGACAAGATCGGTCAGCTTGAAAAAGCGCCAGTCCTGACGGACCGCGTCGTGGCGTGGGACGTCGTGAGGCCCAATCGCCCACTCATTCGTGTTGTCGCGCGTGGGTCGGAGCGGAAAGCGAACTCCATCACGGTGTTCATCGTGAAACGACCGCGCACCGATTAGCTAGAATTAGCTCCGCAAGGAAAGACGCGCAGGATGGCCGACTCACCGCTTGCTCGTTGTTTTCTCACCTACCGAATTATGCGTCAGCAGCAGGGGCGCCGGAACTAAACGGCCCTTTGCGACGGGGCCGCCGCACGAGTTCACCTTCACAGTTTGGACAAACGAAGTTCATTTGCTCCGCGCAACTCGCGCAAAATGTGCATTCGTAACTGCAAATGTATGCCACCTTGCTCGGTATAAGAGCCGTTCTGCATTTTTCACATGCTCCTTTCAGTTCTAGCACCATTTCTTTCTCTTTTTTTGAATAATTTTCTATCGCGTAAGCGCTGGGGCAGTGCTTATCGCATCAGAGCCGGATTTGACATAGGATTAAGTGATCGATACTGAACCAGCCGGGTCCTGAGAGCAAAAGCCACAGAAGAATCACCAGATAGAGCACCTCGGGAAGATACAAAAATTCGGAGAGCCACCCCAGCAGCGACGTTGCCTTGATACTTCGAACTGCGGTGGTCGCAATGGCCATAACCATCACGCCGCTTAGCATCACACACACAATAGGCGTGAGTGCGCCCAGGATGAGAAGCAAGCCCGAGCCGAACTCGACCGTCGAAACAAACAGAGCATTGAACTCGGGGAAAGGAACATGCGCCGCTACCAACGTTTCGCGCATCTGTTCACGTTGTTCCGGCACGAAAAGTTTGCCTCGGCCGGAAAGAAAGAACAGCAAACCGACTGCAACCCGGGCTACAAAAATCCCGAGCCATTGCCAGGCGTGCAACTCACTCAGAAATGCTCGCATCCACAACATCGCATTCATCGGAGGACTCGCTGCCAACCTTTAGAACTCCATGCTTTTCACGAATAAAGCGCTCTGTTAAAGCTTCGCATCAAGAATGCTTCAATCTCAGCGCACCGAAACCATCGTCCGCCGGCGGTACGCGGCGAGAGCAAAACAACGAGCGGAGGAACTTTGTTGTCCGGTTGATTATCAATCAGAGTATCTCAAAGTTGTTCCGCAAGAAGTGATCGAGCGTGATTACGGGTGCGGCGACCCTTCGCGTTATTTGCGTGAAGGCGAAACCGTTCTTGATCTGAGCAGCGGCACGGGAAAGATCTGCTTTATCGCCGCGCAGATCGTCGGACCGGGAGGGAAAATCATCGACATCGACATGACCGACGAAATGCTGGAGGTCGCACGGCGTAACGCACCGATCGTCGCGGAGCGCATCGGTTACGCGAATGTAGAGTTCCGCAAAGGCCGGATCCAGGATCTGGCGCTCGATCTGGAATTGTTGGATCGAGAATTAAAAAATAGTCCGATCACCGACGCGGCTTCCTTCCTCGCTGCTGATCAACTTGCTGAAGAATTGCGGTTAAAGCACGCCCTGATTGCGACCGAATCTATCGACGTGATCGTTTCGAATTGCGTGCTGAATCTGCTCGAGCCGAAATCTAAACGGCAACTGTTCGATGAAATTTTTCGCGTTCTCAAAAAAGACGGACGCGCAGTGATCTCGGATATTGTGAGCGATGAAAAGGTGCTGGAGGAAATGCAAAACGATCTGGAGCTTTGGAGCGGCTGCATTTCCGGTGCGTTCACCGAACAGAGTTTCCTCGCCGCGTTTCAGAAAGCTGGTTTCCATAGAATCCAAATTCTAAAACGCGACACCCATCCGTGGCGCACGCTTCAACGAATTGAATTTCGTTCCGTAACAATCGAAGCGTTTAAGGCAGAAGAGGGCCCATGTTCGCGCACGTTGTTGCGGCATTCAAAAGAAACCAAAGGCGAGAACTACGATGCGCCCGTGCAGCCTCACAATGCACGCCGTAAGGGAGCAGCTGTTGCTGATTTGAAATGAGTCGATTCGCGCAAATGCTTGCGGAAAATTCCGTATCGCTGCGTCGTGCGCGCGCCGAAATTCTCCAAGTGAACGTGGGCAAGCTTTGCAATCTTACTTGCGTGCACTGCCATGTAAATGCCGGGCCGAAACGCAAGGAAATCATGACGCGAGAGACGATTGATCGGATTATGGATTGGCTGGCGAAGACCGAGATTTCAATTGTCGATGTTACCGGTGGCGCGCCGGAAATGATTCCGGACTTTCGCTACTTCGTCGAGCGAGTGAAAGAGCTGCAACCCTCGCGACGTGTCATCGATCGCTGCAATCTCACCATTCTTCTCGAGCCAGGTTACGAGGACCTCGCTGCATTTCTGGCACGCGATGGGGTCGAGATCATCGCATCGATGCCATGCTATTTGCCGGTAAACGTGGACGCACAGCGCGGCGAAGGGGTTTTCGAAGGGAGTATCGCCGCCTTGCAGCTGCTCAACTCGTTAGGATACGGAATCTACCCGGACCTACCGCTACATCTTGTCTACAATCCTATCGGACCGTCTTTGCCGCCGTCACAAGCTGAATTGGAGCTCGATTTCAAACGCGAACTGAAAAACGAGTTTGGCATTGTGTTTAATAAACTCTACACGATTACAAATCTTCCGATCGGCCGCTTCGCGAGCTATCTCCGGCATAACAATAAACTCGAGGAGTACATGCACCTCCTGATCAGCGCGTTTAATCCCGCGACGATTGATGGGCTCATGTGCCGCAACACGATCAGCATTGGTTGGCGCGGCGAAGTTTACGATTGCGATTTTAACCAGCAGCTTGGAATGCGATGGTCCAGCAACGGCGGAAGCAACCCGATATTCTTGTGGGAAATCGATCCAGACGAGATTGCCAATCGCGAGATCATGACCGGCGATCATTGTTTTGGGTGCACCGCAGGCGCGGGCTCAACCTGCGGTGGCGCAATTGTGTAATGGAAGTCAGGCATCCTGCCTGACTCGGCCGACACGCTTCCAGCCTGTCGTCTTGTGCTAGAAGCGAAATCGACGAGCAAGGTGCTTGTCGGCCGAGACAGGCTCGAAGGCTATCTTCCTATTCCAGCAGAAATTCGATTGGTTCTTCCTCATGGCGTGGCACAAGCTTGTTTCGTTCAATGATTCGCGCGCAAGTATTCCAGCGCAACAGCGCGTCATCATTGCCGAGCGGACGAACCGCTTCCGCTTTCTCAAACCAGGTCATCGCTTCGCGAAACAACTCGTATGCTTGAAACCGACAATCAGGCGTTCCTTGTCTCAACTTCGCCTTGGCTCGCCGTTCGTTGAAGATTCCAGTGTAATAAGCGCGTTCGTATTCGGTTGTTATTCGAGACAGCAATTCCTTCGCTTGTGTATCGCTGACGCCGTAACCCTTTTCAAAACGATCGGTCAACGCCAGCAAAAGAGTGATGATCGCCTGCTGATTTTCGGAGTCGACGTGCAGAATATCGAGACAGATGCTTTCCGCCTCGCCCGGTTCGTTGAGCAACCGATACCGCTCCGCTTTTTCCAGCGCGGCGGGAATGGCTTCTTTGTGGAGCGATTTGAGTTCGGACATGGGTTAAAACGTATCGTTAAATCGAACAAGACTATCGGTTCACGAATTACTTTTCCTCCTTAACCACCTCCAAATCCAACCAAACGGATCATAAAAGTCGTCCACTACACGTTCCTTTAGCGGAATGATTCCATTATCGGTAATTTCAATGCTCTCGGGACAAACTTTTGTGCAGCATTTTGTGATGTTGCAGTAACCGATTCCCTGCGTGTTTCGCAATTCCTCGATACGATCCTCCGTGTCGAGTGGATGCATCTCTAGCGCTGCGACGTGAATGAGAAAACGCGGTCCAATGAATTTCTCGTGCATCTGGTGGTCGCGGAGAACATGGCAAACATCCTGACAAAGAAAACATTCGATACACTTTCGAAATTCCTGCACACGATCGATGTCCTCCTGCTGCATTCGCCAGGTTCCGTCCGGCGCGTCGGGCGGACGCGGCTTGAACTTCTTGATCTTTTTCTTTACCCGAAAATTCCAGGATACGTCCGTGATCAAATCTTTCACGATCGGAAACGCTTTCATCGGTTCGACTGTGATCGGTCTGTCGAGCGGCAATTCGCTCATTCGCGTCATGCACATCAGTTTCGGCATGCCGTTGACTTCCGCCGAGCACGATCCGCACTTGCCTGCTTTGCAATTCCACCGGCACGCAAGATCGGTGGCTTGCGTGGCCTGAATCTGATTCACCGCATCGAGCACGACCATTCCCTCGGAAACCTTCGTGGTGTAGTTGCAAAACTGCCCGCCCTTCGCGTCACCGCGCCATATTTTGAACGTCGCCGTTGTCATATCTCTAAACCGCGGATAACACGGATGACACTGTTAAAAAACTGTCCAGGATATCCGCGTAATACGCGGTCAAAAGCCTTCAAGCAATTTCACTTCATCTCCTCGATAATCTGCTTCAAATAATCCGGCATCTCCGGCAACGGTTCCAATAGAACATCCATCCCGCCGCCTTCGCCTTTTCGTATCAGCGTGTTTACTTTCGAAAAGCGCTCATCTTTCTCCGGACAATCTTCGCGGAATTGCGCGCCCCGGCTTTCCTTGCGCTCCAGCGCCGCGCGCGTAATCGCTTCGGAAACCGTGAGCAGATTTCTTAGATCCAGCGCAGTGTGCCAGCCGGGATTGAAATCGCGATTGCCTGTGACTCCCACACGCGCCGCGCGTTCCCAAAATGTTTTCAAATGATCGAGCGCCGATCGCATTTCGCCTTCATCGCGCACAATGCCAACATTCTGCTGCATCACTTCCTGCAAATCGCGTTGCACCGAGTATGGATTTTCGCCGCTGCTGTTCTCGAATGGCTTCAACGCTTCGCGCGCGTACACTTCCACCTTGTCGTTGTCGATCTTGCCGTGTGAATTTTTCTGCGCGAATTTTGCCGCGAATTCGCCGGCGCGTTTTCCGAAAACCAAAAGATCCGAAAGCGAGTTTCCTCCGAGCCGATTTGCGCCGTTGATGCCGGCCGCGCATTCCCCCGCCGCGAATAATCCAGCAACACGCGACATCTGTGTGTCCGGGTCCACACGCACGCCGCCCATGATGTAGTGCGTGGTTGGGCCGACTTCCATCGGCTCTTTCGTTATATCGATATCGGCAAGCTGTTTAAACTGATGATACATGCTCGGCAGCTTGCGTTTGATGTATTCCTCTGCATTCGGAAGCTTCTTGTTGATCCATGAAATATCGAGAAACACGCCGCCATGTGGACTTCCTCGTCCTTCCTTGATTTCCCGCACGATGCAACGCGAGACGTGATCGCGCGTCAACAATTCCGGCGGGCGCCGCGCATTTTTATCGCCTTGAGTATAGCGCCAGCCTTCTTCTTCGTTGTCAGCGGTCTGAGCTTTATAGTTGTCGGGAATAGAATCGAACATAAAGCGGCGGCCTTCCTTGTTCGTGAGGATTCCCCCATCGCCGCGCACACCTTCGGTAACGAGAATTCCGGAAACACTCGGCGGCCATACCATTCCGGTGGGATGAAACTGCACAAACTCCATGTCGATCAATTCCGCGCCGGCTTCATATCCAAGTGAATGTCCGTCTCCGGTGTATTCCCAACTGTTGCTCGTAATCTTGTAAGCGCGGCCGATCCCGCCGGTCGCGACAACAACGGCTTTGGCGCGAAAAATCTTAAATCGACCGCGCTCGCGTTCGTAACCGAATGCACCCATCACGCGGTCAGCGTCTTTCAGCAATGAAAGAATCGTGTGCTCCATGTAAACGTCGATGCCCTGATGAATGCCGTGATCCTGCAATGTGCGAATCATTTCTAACCCGGTGCGATCGCCCACGTGGGCGAGTCGCGGATATCTGTGGCCGCCGAAATTCCGCTGTAAGATCCGGCCATCCTTCGTGCGATCAAAAACTGCGCCCCAAGCTTCGAGCTCCCGCACGCGATCGGGCGCCTCTTTCGCATGCAGCTCAGCCATTCGCCATTGATTCACGTATTGGCCGCCGCGCATAGTATCTGCGAAATGCAC
>WNGC01003017.1_pt1 | contig 10257 bp, 7 predicted proteins | sample 5400051 | NCBI WGS metagenome assembly WNGC01 (sample SAMN13153368, study PRJNA577476) | soil metagenome | isolation source: 20 cm soil or saprolite under grassland replicate 2 | place: USA:California | collected 2016-06-15 | reverse complement strand
GGTGACTACGCCACCAGCGATGGTAACCTTCACGGGTTTTTCCTGTCGGGCGGCACCTTCACAGGATTCGATGTTCCCGGCGCGGTCTTCACCGCTGTGCTTTCGATAAACAATCCCGCCGACTTTACCGGCACGTTTGTTGACGGCAGCGGGATCCAGCAGGCGTTCGTCAGCGTTGGCGGAACCTTAACGTTGTTTAGCGTCCCGGGAGCTGCCGCGACCCTTGCTTACGACATCAATGATTCAAAGCGGTTGGTGGTGGGATACTATATAGACGGCTCAGGAATCCTTCACGGGTACTATCGGGATGCCAATGGAGCGCTACACTTCCCGATCGATCCCACGGGCTCCGTTGGGACAATCCTGTTTGGAGATAACAATAGGAACTGGGCGGTGGGCAGATATGCGGACGCCTCAGGCGTGACTCATGGACTCTTCTTTGTCCCGCCAAACAATTTTTTCACTTTCGATTTCCCCGGGTCAACCTTTACATCGCTTAACGGAATCAGTTCGCAGGGGAATATCACTGGTCGTTACGTCGATGCTTCCGGCATTGCCCACGGATTCATAGCTCGCGTCAGAGGCACACCGCCGACAAAAGCGGCGGGGCCGGAAATGAAACCGAATTCCCCGTCGCTGATCGCTCCACTCAACCCGTCGCCCGCGGCGTGGGGAGGTGCAATGCCAGCGCGCTGAGTTGAGCGTCGGGGGGCTGCGCTGGCGGCGCTTTGTTACGATCCGGGCCTAGATGCCTTGGCTGGCGTGCTGCGTAGTTCGAGCGCGCGATCGCGTTCGATTAAAGGAACCGAACGATGTGAGCGTCGAACCATGTTGATGGAGACCACCGTGGCCCCCCCGGGAGTCCTAGACCATTCTCACGCCGTAGAAAAATGCCGTGAAAATTTGGTCCCTTTTGCAGCGCGGTGCGCGAAATGAGTCATGACGAACTCTTGATCAACTCGCTAAAAACGGCTTTCGTATAGGGCAGCGCCGGCATAGCTCAGTTGGTAGAGCAGCTGATTTGTAATCAGCAGGTCGTCGGTTCGAATCCGACTGCCGGCTCATCTCCGCTCTCAGGCAAGATGAAACCGCGATAACGCTGCGCTTGACAGAACAGGTATAACGGCGGGCATGCAACCGATCCTGATTCTCCTCTTCGCCTCCGCTTCACTTTGCTTTGCACAAACGAATGGGCCAAGCGTTACTTCCTCACCACGTCCTCGCCCGACTCCGGAGCCTCGGCCCACTCCACCGCGCTTTGTCGAACCGAACTTTTTGCTGCCCGCAAATCCAGACTTCAGCGACTATCGCCCCGTCGTTAATGCAGAGGGAACCCAAGTAATCTTCGAGAGAAGCCCGACCGCGTCACCGAACGATATCAAGCTATATAGTTTAGATCTCGCAACGGGCCACGTTCAGCCTTTTGTAAACTTCGCCTCGACCCGCCCCGATTGGTGCTGGGACAGGTCCGGAGGACAGCTGACAAGTGGTCCGATTGCGTTCAGCAATAATGACGGCATTTATCGCGTCGACGCTGACGGCCAACCGGTCCCGCTTCCAAACACAGCTGGAATGATTTATCCCTCCTGGTATCCGGACTGCGAGCATCTCGCGGTTGACGTCGGTGGATCACAAGTTACTGCCGAGATCGGTGCCACCACCGGGGCAGTCATCGTTTCGCCGCTGGCAAATGACGCTGTCTGGGCAGGGTTCGTGAGCGTGAACCAAACAAATCCCAACCTGATCGCGTTCGCCGGCCAATTCATTGGGGACAGCAACTACTACAATCAGGACCTCAACTACGTTTGGGTGACGAACAGATCGACGACGCCGCCAACGGTTGCACCGCTGGACCGCCAGGCACCGAATGGCCCGGCGTTCCTGCAAAAATTTCAAGCGCGTGCCGGCTGGTGGTCACCTGACGGCGAATGGTTTGCCTTTGAGTCCAATCGAATCTGTAATGACATCAGCGGTCAGACCTACGCCATCTTCATTCAAGACGCGAACGGTGCGAGGCCGGCAAAGCAAATCACGGATTGCGCTTGGAATGTTCAGCACCCGAAGTGGTTTCCACCGGGGAAGGACGGCAGAACCTTACTGATCGCCGCAGTTCAGGCGGGCCCGGATGAACCGTTCAGGCTCGCTACTTTCGATGTTACGCGGTTCGTCGGAGACCTGCACTGATTGCGGCGACCACCGTTTTGTCAGACCGTTTCACGGCGCAAGCTCGTCCTCATGACAACGCTTAAAGAAATTGCCTGCCCCCTGTTCGACGTAATGATACTCTAGCGATGTGATGATTGGGACCGACTTTCAGTATGACTTTGATTTCGCTGTGGTCGGTGGCGGGCCCGCTGGCTCGTCGTCGGCGATTTCACTACGACAGCACGGTCACTCCGTTGTTCTCTTCGAGCGTGAGACATTCCCACGATTCCATATCGGTGAATCGTTGCTGTCGACCGCGAACGACGCGTTCGCGGCTCTGGGCGTGGCGAAACAGATCGAATCAGCAGGTTTTCCGGAGAAATGGGGTGCGCGCCTCTACACGCATGATGGTCAGAGCGGCCGATACGTTGACTTTACCAACGTTCGCGAGGTCACGAAGGCTCAGACGTACCAGGTGTGTCGCCAGGAATTTGATCGCATTCTGCTCGAGCGTGCTCGCAAAGTGGGTGTCGACGTTCGAGAAGCATGCAATGTAACCGGGTGCGAGTTTACTCCAGATGCGGCCATCCTCGACGTGGCATCACGCGTCGACGGGGCAACCTCGCGCATGCAGGTGCGGGCGCTAGTTGACGCCACTGGCCGCGGGGGGTTGCTCGCTCGAAAATTCGATTTGCGAACCGAGGAGCCGCGCCTCGCTAACATAGCAATATACTCCCACTACACTAACGTCCCGCGACTGGAAGGACCGCGACCAGACGATATCCGACTGATTGCACGCAACGACGCCGGCTGGTTTTGGCTCATTCCGATTTCAAAGGAATTAACAAGCGTCGGCGTCGTGCTACCAAAGGACCTTTACCGCAGACTGGCGAACGGCGATTCAGCCGAGGAAGCGCTTAATCGTACAATTTCCGATACGCCGATTGTCGCCGAGTTAATGCGCGAGGCGCGGCGCGAGTGGGCGGTACGCGTCGAGAAGGATTTCTCGTACAGTGCTTCGGCGTACGCTGGCGATCGCTGGATCCTGGCAGGAGACGCGGGATCGTTTCTCGATCCTGTGTTTTCGACCGGTGTCTCAATCGCTATGGAATCAGGTATAGAAGCCGCAGCCGAGCTTCACCGCGCTTTTGGAAGGAATGACTTCTCAGCTTCAAGCTTTGCAGCGTTTTCTCGTCGCCAGCGCAAACGATTTGAGAGGTTTCGCCGGTTTGTTGTGGGATTCTACACACCACAGTTTCGCGATGTCTTTTTCAGCCCGGAACCACCAAAACTTATCTTTCGATCAGTGACCACTGTGCTTGCTGGCAAGTGGAACTCGAGCTTGTGGACCCGATTTCTAAACGAGTTGTTCTTCGGTATCATCTGGATCCAGAAGAGGCTCAACATAGCGCGCCGCGTTTTTCGACGCGACCGAGATGCTGGTTACCCGATCGAAGCCCGCTCCAAAGATCCGGTTGCGTCTGGTGTCTGACCCATCGCGAGTTCCACCGGCTGCCAACGGCAACGGTCAGTAGACCAGCCCGGGTTCAGGTGCTTCTTCAGCTTCCGGCTCGGACATGGCTCGATATGTTCCACTTCCCACGAGGCGTTCGAAGAGCGGTGAAGCCATGAGCGTGGTGACGACAGCCATGATCACCAGCGTGGCGAAAAGTCCCTCTGATATGATTCCGCGCTGCAGCCCGATGTTAATAACAATCAGTTCCATCAATCCACGTGCATTCATCAGCGTGCCGATACCGAGCGCTTCGCGATTAGGAATGCCAGTGGCCCGCGCCGCTAGCCAGCACGCGACGCCTTTGCCCAGGACAGCGGCGATCAACACCGCGCCACACATGGCCCAAAGGAAACCCGTGTTCAGCAAACCGATTTTCGTATTCAAACCCGAGTACGTGAAAAACAGCGGGAGCAGCAGCGCAACCGTAAGCGGCTGAATGCGGCCAATCAGATCGCGCACAACGACCCCGCGTGGCATCGCCGCGCCCATGACGAACGCGCCGAATACTGCGTGCAAGCCGATGAGGTCGGTGAACCATGCGCCCAAAGCCATGAGCGCAAGTCCCACAACAAAGCCGGCTTCGGTGAGTGTTCCGTTTTTTGCGAACCAAACTTTGGCCCGAAGCAGCACCGGACGCACGATTAGTAGCGTAACAGCCACGTAAGCGACGCCACCGGCAATGTTCACCACAGCGTGGCTCCAATTTTTCTCGAAACTGGCAATGACCACTGCAAGGAGGCACCACGCCGTTGCGTCGTCGATCGCCCCTGCACCCAACGCCACAGTTCCCATGGTTGTGCCAGCAAGTTTTTTGAAATGAATGATTCGGGCGAGCATCGGAAAGGCGGTGATGCACATGGACGCGCCTAGGAAGAGCATTGCCTCCGAGCGCGAAGTCGTCCTCGGAAAAAGCGCCGTGTGATCAAATAGAATCCAAGCAAGGCCGGCGCCCAATACGAACGGTGTCAGCATTCCGGCCACCGACACAGCGATCGAACTTGTCAATTTCCGGCGCACGATGTCGACACGGAATTCCATTCCAACCACAAACATGTAAAGCGCGAGACCTAGTTGTGACGCCGGAAACAAGTAACTCTGGGTGTCCCGCATTTTCTGACTGCTGTCCCACGGGAAAAGCCAATGCTGCGCGTCTGGCCAGAGCAAACCAAACAGCGATGGTCCGAGAAGAACGCCGGCGAGCATTTCCGCGACGACTTGCGGCTGGCCGAGGCGCAAGGCAATCGCACCGACCAGTCGGCAGAATAGAAGAATAACGGCAAGTTGAATGAAAAACTGGACAGCAAGATGCACGTTGTTCATGAACGAAACCTATGTGGCCTAGATGTTAGCGGAACGAGCCTGAGTCGGACAAGGTCAACATTGCTTTCTCACGGACTCTGCGACGCGGTTGGTAATCAATTGCGCACTTGACCTGACAAGGGCGCGCCCAGAAAACTACATATTTGTAAATGGAAGCCAATATAACGCTGCCTGAATCCGACCATACGGACTCTTATGATGTCGTAATCATGGGAGGTGCCCTTTCCGGGGCAGCGACTGCCACACTCCTATTGCGGCAAAATCCTGGAATTCGCATATTGATTTTGGAAAAATCTATGAAGCTTTCGCGGCGGGTTGGCGAAGCGACCGTCGAGGTCAGCGCCTATTTCATGGGCCGGGTGCTCGGGTTGACGCAATATCTCAATGAGTCGCATCTCGCAAAGCAGGGATTGCGGTTTTGGTTTACAAACGGCGAAGTAAAAACGCTCGCTGAAGCGAGCGAACTCGGGCCGCTTTACCAAGTACGTGTGCCGTCGTATCAACTGGATCGTGCCGCGTTTGATGAAGAGGTGCTGCGGCGAGCCGGCGCGGCTGGTGCCGAGATTCTGCGTCCGGCGACAATAATCGATGTGCGACTCCAGCCCGGAAAAGAACAAACTGTTACATTTCGTAACGGCGACGGTACCAGGACGGTTCGCTCACGCTGGATTGTCGATGCATCGGGTGTAGCTGCGATTCTCGCGCGCAAGGAAGGTTGGTGGAAAAACAATACCGAACATCCGACTGCAGCGGCCTGGTCGAGATGGAAAGGCGTCAAGGACTGGGACAGCCGCGAGCTAGCCGAGAAATATCCCTCGTGGTCGCGCGCAGTTTATGCGACACGTAACACAGCCACCAACCATGTGATCGGCGACGGCTGGTGGAGTTGGTGGATTCCACTAAAAGGCGGGGACGTAAGCGTAGGCGTCGTTTTTGATCAAAGACTCGTCGATTGGCCCCAGGATGGCGGAAAACTCGGCGAACGGCTCAAGGCTTTTCTGATGCAGCATCCAGTGGCGCGCGAAATTCTCAGTGACGCGCAATTTAACGAGGAAGACGTCCACTGGAGAAAAAATCTTGCTTACTACAGTACCAGATTTGCTGGGGACGGCTTTGTTCTGGTTGGCGATGCGGCTGCGTTCATGGATCCATTTTACAGCCCAGGTATGGATTGGATCTCATTTACCACATCAGGTGCCGCAGCGCTCATCAGCGCGCAGCGAAGAGGTGAAGCGATGAATGCGTTAGTTGAGAGACACAATCGCGATTTGGCAAAATCTCATCGTTGCTGGTTCGAGGCTGTTTACAAGGACAAGTACGAATACATGGGCGAATTCGATTTAATGACCATTGCTCTGATCTTCGATCTTTGCCTTTATTATTTGGGCGTAGTATCCCGAATATTCAGGTACGGCGAGAACGCTCTGCTGGTTCCACCATTTTCAAGTACAGGGGTCGGCCCGATTTTTCGTTTTATGCGAACTTATAACCGCCGTTTTGCGAAGATTGCGCGACGTCGGCGGAAACGTCGAATGCTGGGTAAAATGAACCGCGCGCACCGATGTTTGATCCCGGGTTTTAAACTGCATTCCAGTAATCCGAAGCTGTTTGCTCAAGGTTTCGCCAAATGGGCGCGGGTGGAACTTAGTGAGCTGTTTTCCTCAAGCGCGTCTTGATGACAGTCACGCGAGAGCGGCAAAAATCTTAGTCTGAGGGTTCGGCGCTCAATAACTGTTCGAGTGACAATCGAACTGCTTAGCGGGAATCGGGATGCCGCAGATAAAGCTCCATCCCGCCGACGTCGATGACAGCGAAGTTTGATGAGAGATATTCTTCACCCAGAACGCCCGCATTTGATTCGGCTGCGGAATTCGAGAGCAGGATGTCCTTCGATACATGGGCCACCACGACTTCGGCGTTTGCGAGTTTGAAATTGCCGATCGCCAGATCCTTGACGGCAGTGCGATTTACCCCTTCGACCAATCCACCAGCTCCATCTGCGCCATACCCTGCGAGAGCGGTCACACCTGTTCCGGATTTCACCGCAACCTGCGTATCTATGAGCGTATTTGCAGATCCAGTGTCCACGATAAACCGCGTAGAATGTCCGTTCATCGCTCCTTCAACGTCGAAGTGATGGTTTGCGTTTAGCCGCATCGGAACTCGTGTGAATCCGCGACTACCCAGATAACTTGCGAGTCCCTGGCTCACAGCGGGACTCCGTCCGTTCGGATTCACATAAAGCATCTGCCGAGTGCAATCGACGATCATCCCAAACTTGAGCATCTCGTTCGCTCCGAGGAGACCATTGATATGCGCGGCGGATTTCGAATCTGAAATATGCGATCCGGTAGCGGGACCGCTGCGGTCTCGGTTGAAACTTGAAAAATCTGCGATGGCCACCGGCACATTCGTGACCGTGCAATTGCCCATGGCAATGCTTTTTACCTTACTAGTGCCAAAGCGCTCCCAGGTGCGGCCAAACAAACCCCCGACATTTGAGTCGGTCTTGTCCACGGTGAGGCCGAACGTATTCACGCTATTGGCGTCGATGACGGTGTTAGGCGATCCCGTATCGATCATTAGTGCAGCCCGCCGATTGTTAATGGAAACAGGAACAAACAGGTGATTGCCAGCGCGCCGTTCCAGCTTCGCGCCGCCAAGACCTTGTTTGGCTAGAAAGCCGGCAAGCGTGCCGCTGGATTGTTGCGCGGGGCACGGCACTAGTGGCGTTAGCAAAAGAATTGCGAGGAACAGTCTTTTCATGAGATGAATTGCCGAAAATGACAAGCCTGAGATTTTCAAAGATCGCAAATCGCCGTCAAGAAACTTTCCGTAGCCGGTCCGATCCTAATCTTAGACATCAAATACTGAAGCTGATCGCATTCCTTGTTGCCCTGGCACTGGCTACGAATTCTCTCGCGGAGGAAAAGCGTCAAACTGTTAGGAGTGACAGCGGCAGCGATTTGCTCTGGAAAAGGCTTGAAACACGGATCGAAGAAATTGCAGATCGACTCGATGGCGTCATAGGCGTGGCAATTCTCGATCTCACGGACGACAGGATTCTTTTGCGCAACGCCGATCGCATTTTTCCCACCGCCAGCTCAATAAAAATCGCGATCCTTCTGGAATTATATCGTCAAGACCAGGAAGCGCGTTCAGGAACGAAAGAGAGGGCGAAGTTGGATGACCTTTACACATTTGATCCAAAGGATTTGGTCGAGGACAGCCGGATCATGGCTGGTCTTACTCCTGGTGTGACGCGAGTTACCAACCGCGACCTGGCTCAATTCATGATTGCTGTAAGCGACAACGCCGCCACCAATATTCTGATCGATCGGGTGGGCAAGGATAACGTGAACACGATGCTGCGTGGCCTTGGGTTTTCGAAGACATTGGTGCGGCGGAAAATGATGGACACCGCAGCCGCGCGACGCGGCGATGAAAATGTCGCTACGCCGCAGGAAATGGCTCGCCTCTTGGAAGCGATTTACAAAGAGAAGGTGTTAAACAAGCAAGCTACAGCGGAGCTTATCAAGCAGTTATCAACCAAGAAGGAGAGTTACATTCCGCGATATCTTTCGGAGAACATCCAGGTAGCCAACAAACCGGGAGAATTAGAAGGAGTACGAAATGATTGCGGTATTGTCTTTGTGCAAAACAGGCCGTTTATCGTCAGTGTGATGACCGCTTACGATCGCGATGAGAAAGCCGCCGAGCGCGCCATTAGCGACGTTGCTCTTTACGCATACTACTATTTCGAGATGCGCGGCAAGACTTCCGAGTACGGACGAATACTTTCACCAGGCGGAGCAACGAAATGAGGTGTTTCGCATTTGTATGCCGCAGTTTGGATACGTCTCTATGCTGAAACGACGCCGTTGTAATGCCGGCTGCGAGCAGCCGGCACGGTTGCCACTACAGTCGTAGCGATGCCGGAAACCAAGAGTTCGTCGCCGACTTCACGCATCCGCGGCGCACTGGCGCCTGTTGTAACGCCGTTCAAGACCGATCTTTCGCCTGATCGCGAACGATTCATCACGCATTGCCAATGGTTACTTTCACAGAACTGCGGGCTGGCCGTGTTTGGAACCAACAGCGAAGCGAACTCCATGTCAGCGAAAGAGCGGATGACGTTGCTCGATGTCCTGGTCGGGGCCGGCATCGATCCGTCGCGGATGATGCCCGGCACCGGTTGCTGTTCGATGACCGAGACAGTCGAGCTGACGTCGCACGCGGTAAAACACGGTTGCGCCGGTGTGCTGATGTTGCCGCCGTTTTATTATAAGAATATCAGCGAAGAAGGTCTCTATCGTTACTTCAGCGAAGTGGTGCAACGCGTCGGCGATCCGCGTCTGAAAATTTATCTCTACCATATTCCACCTGTGGCGATCGTGGGGATCACGCCAAAGTTGGTCGAGCGCCTGCTGAAAGCTTATCCAAACGCGATCGCCGGGATGAAGGACAGCTCGGGCGATTGGAATAACACCAAGACTTTTCTCGACGCGTTTACAGTCCAGACCGAACGGGCGGTTTCTGGCTTCGACATATTTGTTGGAAGCGAATCGTTCCTACTCGCCAACATACGCAATGGCGGCGTGGGCACTATTTCTGCGACGGCCAATGTGAACCCGGCGGCGATTTATGAGCTGTACGTCGCTTGTAAGCAATCGAAAATCGAAAATCGGCAATCGAAATTGGAGCAGGAGCAGGCCCGGTTAAATGCCGTGCGTGACGTGTTCAGCAGCAGAAAATTTCCCTCCATGATTGCGGCGTTGAAGCAGGCGATTGCCATTTACGGCAACGATCCAGACTGGGCCAGGGTGCGCCCACCGCTGACCGAACTCTCGGCAGAGCAAGCAAGTTTGCTGGCCATCGACTTGAAATCGATCGGGTTCGCAATGCCAGGCCTCCAAATGGATGCGCAGCTGTAGAGCGGCCGTACCTGCAATCCGACTAGTCACGTCGTGGCTTTAGCGAAGATCAGAACCTTTTGCGCACGCGGGCGAGCTGTCTCTCAACGAACGACTCCGTAAAGGAGCGTGGCTCCCTCGGAGCTTTACGCTCTCAACCACGCCGGGGCTTCCTCACCTGTCCGCAAGCGCAAATCGACCACTAGGAAGGTAATCCTTTCTTCGCGATCAACTCCACCTGTTCGCAGAAACGATCCAGTTCATTGAGCGTGGTGTAAACGTTGGGCGTGATCCGAATACCCTGGAATTCCTGGTGCATGATCGGCACGGTGAAGATGTGGTGTTTGTCGAACAAGTATTTGG
>WNGC01004513.1_pt1 | contig 10258 bp, 12 predicted proteins | sample 5400051 | NCBI WGS metagenome assembly WNGC01 (sample SAMN13153368, study PRJNA577476) | soil metagenome | isolation source: 20 cm soil or saprolite under grassland replicate 2 | place: USA:California | collected 2016-06-15 | reverse complement strand
CCACACTCGCCGAAGGTTTTTTCGCTCTCATGGAAGACGTCAAACCTGCCGACTAACGAACCTCGCATAAGAAACTTTTCGAAAAGGAAGGTCGCGCGTACCAGCCGAACTTGCCGATGCAACCGGAAGATGTGGCGGACATGGTGATCCACTCGCTCCGTTTGCCGCGCACCGCAGAAGTCACCGACATCAACATCCCGCCGATGCAAAAGTCTTATTGACCAAAGACGCCAGCGCCGTCCACAACCTCGGCTTATGCGTCTCTTCGTGCAACTGCACGCTGAATACTGAAAACTTTTTTCTGGTGGGGGAGAATCGAACTCCCCAGAAACGGTTTAGGAAACTTTAGCCTCTGTACTCAGTTCATTCTCACAATGCTTGTCGTAGTCTTTTGATGAGGGGCTGTAGCTCAGATGGATAGAGCATTGGTTTCCTAAAATGGCTCTAGTGACTGCCTCCATGTAGAATCAAGGACTTGAGAGGCATACAGTCGGCGTAACCTGGCGTATTTATACGCAAAAGAGCCTGGGTTGGGTACAGATTTGGGTACAGACCTGGGTACAATGCTAGAATCAAAGAATCAAATTCGCTGGGGCGGTAGCTTAAATGGATAAAGCAAGAGTTTCCTAAACTCTAGACTGCGGGTTCGAGTCCCGCCCGTCCCACTGGATGTTTGAGTCCGGCGCGGCATCCGTAGTGAATCCTACCCGCTGTGCAATCAATCCCCGAAACACACCACAGAAAACACATAGGAGAATCAGATGTCATCCGCCACCGTCGTGCCGTTTCGCTGATTTAAGCGGACTCTGTAATGAAGGCCAGCGGCTCCACACGGACCCGGTACACATCTGCCGTACTGTCAAGAATTTCGACAATCCGCGATTTCACCACAACATCGTCGGCACGCCCACCAGCGAAAGTTTCAATCCCCACTCCTACTATGATTACTGCAGTGGCGATGATGGCACCCCATTTTTCTGCCCGTTTTTTCTCCGAGAAAAAGAGAATGACAAGTAGCCCCGCCAGCAGAGCAGCAATTAGTAGGTACTCTCCAATGTGTCGGAGAAGACATAACCCGTTTCTTCCTGCCAATCCGTTTACCGCCACCAGCTACTTCACGGCCTAAAATCTTCCTAGCCGCACGCACCGCGTTCAACTGTTGCCGCACCTTATCCGCCTGCTTCTGTAACTTCGCTTCTTCCTGCCTCAAGGCCGCTAAGATGTCCATGAATCCTCCCAGGGCCGGTATCCTCTCACGTTCAGGGGCATCCTGTTAAGCTGCCAGCCAGAACTAGGCAATCCGGTTGACAACTGACCGCGAAGGCGGCAACATTTGCAGACTGAATGAATCCGGTGAGGCTAAGTTATCCGGTAATGCGACGCAATATAAAAGGACTTAACCTCCAGGTTGGGCGTCGGGAGGGCTCCCATTGAAAATGATTTCAGAGTATCGCGCAGGGGCGATGGGGTGTATGCTCGCGAAGCTTTTGGACAGATAGGACATTCATCACAGAATTGAGAAGGAGCATGTGTATGAGAAGCAGCAAAATCCTCGTCGTTCTGGCAGTGGCTTTCCTGATCGTTGCTCGGCCCAATGTCGCCGTGAGCCAGGACAAGGCAACCGCTCAGGAGGTCGTCGCCAAGGTAAAGGAAGCGGCCAGCGCCCTGTCGAAGACGGGTGACTTGGCACAGTTTAACCAGAAGCAGAGTCCATGGGTTTGGAAAGACACCTATATCTTTGTCGAGGACTGCGACAAGAACCAGGGGGAAGAGCGTCCTCCCGGAGGGTTGGTGCGCTGCAGCGAAGAAGCCTTCCGGCGTCTGGATCGAATATTGGTGGGCGAAGCCCGGTGAGAAGGAGGGGTCACGCAAGCTCACTTATCTGTTGAGTGCCAAAGGAACCTCGTACGTGGTTGCGGCCGGGATCTATGACGATAAGGCAAGCATCGCCGAGCTGTCGAAGCTGAGCAATAAGAAGTAACCGTCGGCCCTCACCCACCACACCATAAGGCTCGCGTACATGCGCTTCCTCCCACGAAGGAGAGAGTGTGTCCCATTTTGTTCGGAGGGCCGTGAACTCAAAGCGTCCAAAAGTTGAACCAATTCGTAATCTAACCCTCTTCGAGAGAGAAAAGTTGGAGAAGGCGGCCAACTCACAAGCGAGTTAGAGATTGCCCGTCCCTTTTCTCTGCCCGGCATTCTTCTCGGCACTTCGGCGTTCACAATAGCGGGATGTCCCACTGCCCCCATGCGGTTTATCCCGTTTTATAAGGCATTGTTATGCAATCACTGAAACTCGATAGCGAGTTTGTTGCCACCTGGAAATACATGAACCGTGTGCTGGGTTCGCTCCAGGATTAAGATATGGGATATGGAAGCTACTGGTGAACGCCAGTCAAATATCCTCGTTCGCTCAGAGATGGGTTGGACGAAGGTGGCTGCGTGGGCCGCACTGGGCACTTCGCTCCTGTTCGCAGTCCTGAATTGGCACGTGTGCTGGCTCTTCAGAAACGAACCACAGAACCTAGTAGTTTTCTTTTACCCTCTCGCGTGGCTGGTCCTGTTTTTTGCCGTTCGGACAAGATGGCGGTTGGTGTTTCTGTTGGTCACGATACCTGCACTGTTGTTGGTGGCAAACGGGCGCTGGGGGATAAGTGAAATGAATTCTGGTGCAGAATCAGCGGCTTTCCAAGCGCTGCACCAAATGCAGTCCAGCCTCAGTGCGTCCAGGGCCGAGCATCACCAACAAGAGTATCCCGACGCCCTACCGTCAATGAACCTCTCGCCATACGCGCAAAAGTATTACCGATTCGAATATATTCCAAGGCGTTCAGAAAACGGAGAGATTGTCGGCTACATCATCCAAGCCACTCCGGCCCGGCGCGACTGCGAGTTTCACAGAAGCTTTACGATTGCAGATGATGGCCGAGTCTTCTGGACGTTGGAGCCGCGAGCAGCCACGCTCTCAGACATGCATTACGAATGACGGGCTATACGCGGGACATGGGCCGGGCCAGCCACAGCAAAACTCTTTTGGGACTTGTGGAACATGAAACAATAGAATTGCGCTTCCGAACGCAGCTTTCACTTGTCCGGCGCTTCATTGGTGGGCGAGCTGTGTGAACCGGGAGTTAGGATTTGGTCATCGGCTACGTCCGACGAACGTAGCGAACACGTTTTCGAAATATTATGAATATGGCAGCTACCAGCGCCAGGAGAATAAACTGGATGCCAATTGAATGGCTCGCGTACCAGCAAACAATCTCTGGAGCATAATATTGAACTCCTCTCCCCGCAAGTGCTTCACACGGCTGCAAATTGAGTGAGGCTTTCGGTTTGAAAGCGACCTGGCGGACAGTTCGGACAAAAAGGAAAATCAAAAACATAACGCTTGCCAAAGATGGATTGCGAGATGACGTAGATAACATCAAGTGGTGTTGGCAACGCCCACCAGATGTCCGCCGGATTATGCCGACTTAATTGAGCATCGCTGGGACTCGACAGTCAGTTATTGAGATGAGAGAAAACCGGGTTGGCGACGAGACTCAATTCGGCATAATCAGGAAGGCGGCATTATATGCTGGGCATGGGCCAGGCACGGCAAAACTCTTTTGGGACTTGTGGAACAAGAAACACTAGAATTGTGCCTCCGAGCGCAACTTCAACTTGTGCGGCAACACGGCTAAGGAGTTACGGGCCACGGAAAATCTCCTTGGCTGTTACCACCTCTCTGCTGCTATCCTGCATCCGAATGCAGATGGAGGTGTTTTCATGCAAAGACGTATGTTCGCAGGCCTTTTTCTTGTCTCTCTCTTCATCGTGTCCGGTGGCGGAGCGCAGCAATTCCCAGCGGACAGCGAAAAGCCGGTGTGGACGATGGAGTCCATTAATTGAAACCCGAAATGTTCGGCTTCACGCTGGGTTATTTGGACGACAACTGGATGCGAGAACGCGAGGAAGCCAAGCGTCAGGGTGCCGTCGTGAGCTATTACCGCATCGCAGAAGAAGGTAACGGGGACAGCGACCGGAGCATTGTGTTGTTGACAGAATTTAAGAATCCGGTTGCCTATGGCACCCGTGAGGAGCTGTTCGCCTCGATACGCAAGCAACGCAAGAAGTTGCCGAACAATACGCCGGGCGTAGTAAGGCTTGGTCGGCTAGAGGACCTCTATGAAGCCATGACTACACGCGTATTTCGGGATTATTCGGATATGGACAATGTGCGGTTGCGACTTCTCTCGAAGAAGTAGCATGTAGCGCCGAATCTTGAGAAGTTGACTTAAACGCGCCTCGGTACTTCTGACCCGCATTGTCCCCGATTGACCGTAACCGGACATCTGCCGAATGGTAACCCGGCGACGGTCAAACTCTTCTGGCAGGTATGGGACAAGGAGTGATGAAGGTGGAGTGCCGGGGTTATGACGTACGTTTGGCGCGATGATTCGCCTTCTTGGCCGCTTTCCGCTGCGCCTTCTCGTATTTCTTCGTTGCTTTCTGCTGCTTCTTGGCTGCCTTCCTATTCATCTTTCGCTGCTTCTTGTCCGCCTTCCGGGACTGGCGCGCACTTTCAGCGACACTCATATGCTGAGCTTTAGCTGGTAACGAGCATGCAACACTCAAGGCGACCAGCAGTGTGAAAACAGCAATTCGTTTCATTCCGAATTTCCCTTTTGACTTCAAGAACGACACCAGCATATACCCATCTCGCCCGTGAAAGGCTCAAATCTGAGCGCCTAGCTAGAACCGCCACCCGGTGATTACATGCGAAATTGAACATAGAACCCCGCTGACTACGATTCGTCAGAGTGAGCATAGGCGACCAAGCTCGGCGACTGCAGCCCGGCTCTGCATTTTGCAAAATCGTATATCACGGTGACTGTTGATCTTCAACCAAAGTGATAGCATGTCCGCGGAGCCCCCGCGTTTTTAGTTAGAACTGCAAAAGCCAAGAAAGCCTCGCGTGGAGCATGATTTGCAAACCATTACTTGCAGTCTGATCCGCATGGTCGGTAATATGCCGCCCTGTAACCGGCTTTAAGCGCTTCACACTCGCTCATGTATTTGCCCTGCTTCGTCTTTGCGTACCAGCGACTGCCAGGGCAATGGTAAATGCCGCCTTTGGTATTCACCCATACTCTGATTTCTTTCTTTTGCTTACTGTCTTGAGTTGTGGAAGTCGCTCGCGGCGCAGGACCAGACACAGATCCGCTGATAAGGAAAAGCCCGAGCAGTGTAGCTGCGAGGAGCCGTAAGTATCTCACCGGACTTGCCTCCCGCGGCTTCGTCTCAAGGGAGAATTACTGCAATATATCTACTCTTTTTGGGTAAGGCGGTCAAGCGGCGAGCCACTTGCTTTGCCAGTTCCGCCCGTCTTTGTCAGGGGGATGGCCGAGTCGCCGCCGGCGTCGTGGCCGCCGGATCCTGCCTCAACCCCGGCGCGATCTTCGTGATGCGCAGACTCCGAAAAATCGTCGGCCAGTATTCCCGGAGCGCGTTGCTGGCGGTGTTTAAGGCGACGCGGGTTCCGTAGCGCTGAAAGGTCCGGCCCGCCGTTTGTTCTTTCACCGGCAGGTAGCTGCTCGCCAGGCTCTCGGCCAGCAGCGGGCCCAGGATTCCCGGCCAATTGGCCGCATCCCTGCCATCATCCTTGCGCGAAACCACGATGCGGCTAAGCGCGTAGCCGATGCGGCGTCCTGCGCCTCCGTGCAGCGTTACAAAGTATCGCGGATCACGGTGCAGCAGGGACGCAATGAGAAACGTTCCGAAAAAATTGTTCGACGCGGCCGTTGCCATCGAGGATCCAAAACGCTTTCCGTACCCTCCTAATTCCTGGCCATACCCCTCCAGCGAATTCTGCGCCTGGCCGATCCCCGCGCCGAAGGCCGAGCTGAGAAAACGGGAAGGCGCCACGCTCTCATCCTCAAAAAGTTCGAACTTCTGTTTGCTGCTCAGCGGGCCCACACTGGTGGCTATATTGGGAAAGAAAATAGACCGCCGGCCGAGAACTTCGATGGTTGTATTGTAGGGATTTTGGTGCTTCTGCGGCGTGCTGTCCTGTTTTGCCGCCGGCGCATCGGGAAGGTCTCGCGTCTTCGGCTCCTCTTGCGCCGCAGCTGTTGCAGCGACGGCCACCGACAGTGCAATCAGGCGCAGAGCCGATGGACCGTGCCGCATTCACTCATCCTAACATGAACCCAAATCTCGTTCTTGCAGCCTCGAGTCGCACGCGCAGAATTTGCGCCCGAGTTTCTTGGTCTTGCGCAAGCCGGCCGGGGTTGCACTTTCAGGCAGTCGAGGACCGCGCGATCCGGAAACCATAGTCCGCGTATTGGAACTCCGGCGGAATACTGGAACGCGCCGCCGTGCGCGTGACCTTGATATGATGCCGCCACGAGCCTCCGCGCGAGGCCCGCCGGCTCCCGCTCTTCGGCCCTGGCGGATTTCGTTCCGGTGAGCGCTCGTAGTAACCGTCGTCGTACCAGTCGGCGCACCATTCATGGACGTTGTCGCCGAGGTTGTAGAGCCCATAAGCATTCGGTGGATACAATCCCACCGGTTCCGGTCCCAGCTTCCACCGCTTGTCGTAATCGGGAACCATCTCAGGAGGCGCATCTCCCCATGGGTATAAAAAGCCTTCCGCGCCGCCGCGCGCTGCACGCTCCCATTCGGCTTCGCTCGGCAAACGATAGCGTTTGCCAGTCATGCCGCTCAGCCACTCGCAGTAACTCGCAGCCTCGTGCCACGACACCGCCACCACAGGCATCTTCGGATGATGGAAGTTTGGATCACTCCAGCACGGCGGCGAAGCACGACTCGTCGCCGCAAGAAAACACCCGTACTCCGCGTTGGTCACTTGGTAAGCCGCAAGCTCAAAACCATCCACCCATACACGATGCACCGGCTTCTCATCATCGCGCCCGCTCTCGCAACCCATCCCAAACCATCCCTCCGGGATGCGCACCATTTCCGGCTCGATGACCGCACTCTGCGCCCCGCCCAACTTTGCCCCACTCGTCCTCGACGGCGCTGCCATACTTTCTTCCTTATTTCTCCCACATGCGGAAGCCGCCGAGGAAGGCATTTTCATTGCTTCCAAGCCGGGTGCCGGCAGGCAGCTTCTTCAATTTCTTGCTGTTTCCACCGCCCAGGACGACGTAATCGGCTTCCAGAGCAGCCTTTAATTTCTTCGCAATTGTCGCAACGTGCGTACGCCATTTTCTTTTCCCCAATCGTTCGAGGCCGCGCTCGCCGAGATAGTCTTCGTAGGTTTTCCCGTTTTTGTAGCTGAGGTGTGCCAGCTCCATCGGCTGCAGCATTCCATCCACAATCATCGCCGACCCCAGGCCCGTGCCAAGTCCCAGAAACAGCATGCGGCCCCCTTTATAGCTGCCGAGCGCCTGCATGGCGGCGTCATTGAGTATCTTCACGGGACAGCCAAAAGCCTTGCTGAAGTTGAATCGCATCCAGCCGCCCCCCAGGTTATGGGGCTCGCGAAGTGGGTGTCCGTTAATGATTGGACCGGGATATCCCAATGATACCCGGTCGAACTTCCAATCCCTGACACACGCTTTCACTTCGCAGACCATTTTGCCCGCCGTCATGGCGGGACCGGAGGAAATTCTGCGCGGCTCTTTTTGCCCGGTTGCCAGCAGCTTGATGTTCGTCCCGCCGGCGTCGATGACCAGAACTTTGGGAGCTTTCCCCGCTTGCGCGCTTTTCATATCCGTTGCTCCAAGGTTTTCCATCAGGTTATGGTTTTTTCTCCTCTATCGGCAAGGAAATTCTAGAGTTGGCATTCAAAACCATTTGAAAATCTGTTGGTTGCAGGAGCCCGCTTGTTAGATGCCTGGTAGATTATAAGTAGCCTTGCGATGACAACTTAAGCGAAGAGCTGGCGCAACTCAATTCGACTTTCGTAAACACAATGAACGGGAGGATTTACTCTTGCGAATGCAATCATTGAGGGTAGCCGACGCGGCGCACCAGGTCTTGAAAGCGCGGGTCAGAGCGGAGATTGTCGATCCGCAAGTCAGCTTTGAGGTGCCAGGAGATATCCAAGGATCTCTCCTGGTAAGCCCTTTCTAAGAACTCAAACGCTTTGTTTCTCTCGCCAAGTCCAGCGTATATTGTTGCGATCATATACGGCGAAACATAGCCACTTTTCGATTTTCGCTCGAAGTCATGAAGGATCTTCTCCGCCTCGGCTCTTCTGCCGATCGCTGCAAACGCGTGCGCGAGCGAAGCGGTGGCATCGTGATCGCCATTCGATATCTCAATTGCCTTCTGATACTCAGAAATCGCTTCCAGTAATTTTCCTGTACCTTCATAACCGACGCCGAGATTATAGTGTTCAGTCCATTCATTCGGAGAAGAAACCACTCCCCTTCGGCTTGCTTCAACCAAACTTTGGTAATCCCGCAGCTGATAGTAGGCCGCTGATTCGGCCATCGTGGAGCTGGGACCAGGATCCAACTCGCTGCTCTTAGCGATCTCCGCTAGAGCCTCGGCGCGCCGGCCAATAAAACTGAGATAGACTGCGCGATCCTCATGAGCGCAACTGTAACTCGGGGCCAGAGCAACTGCGCGGCTGAACTCTCCTTCGGCGGCGTTCCAGTTCCACTCAGCCCGCCAACTCAGTAAGCCAAGGGTATCGTGGGCTTCGCCAATGCTGTCGTCCAGTTCCAGGGCTTTGCGTAAGGCTTCCTTCGCAGGTTTATAGGCAGCCTCGGGCGATAACTGACGGATGAACGCCAAGTAGACATAAGAATCCGCCAGCCCCGAGTACGCCAGCGCAAAGCCAGGATCCTTTCGGATGGATTCTTCGAAGTAGCTCTTCGCCACATTCAGTGGGTGCTCCGTCGTAAATTGGTTTGATAGGTAATAACGGCCCCGGAGATAAGCTTCGTAAGCGTCTGGATTCACTGAACCGGCCGAACGAAACCGGGCCTGCTGTTGCGGAGTTAACTGCGCGCGGACTTGCTGCGCTATCGCCTGCGCCACCTCATTCTGTAGCCTGAGGACATCGCCCAGATCACGCTCATACGCCTCTGCCCAGAGATGCTTATCTGTAGGTGCATGGAGCAGTTGGGCCGTGATTCGCACGCGGTTCCCCGACCGCATAACCGATCCTTCGACTATGCCGTCCACGTTCAATTCCCTTGCAATCTCCGGCAGACCCTTCTTTGTGCCTTTGTAACGCATCACCGAAGTTCGGGAGATCACGCGCAGGGCGCTAACCTTGGCAAGGTCCGTGATCAGCTCCTCCGTCATTCCATCGGCGAAGTATTCTTGTGCCGCATCACCTGAAAGATTTTGCATCGGCAGAACGGCAAGGGAGCGTATGGAGTGCACCGGGCTCTTAACGTAAAAGTGCCGCCAGGCCGCCCAGGCGGCAAGTCCGATTGCGGCACAAAAGGATAGAATGACGGCTAAGGCTGCGCGCCGCGCCGTTCGGGGCGCGACTGCCACCGCTTCACGTGTTTTGTTGCCATTTGCTTCCGAAATCCGGGGCGCCTGGACTTGCTCTACAGGCGCAATGAATCTGTATCCGCGCCGCGGCAGCGTCTCGATGTATCGGGGCATCTCCGCCGAATCGCCCAGCGTTTCGCGAATGCGCCCGATTGCGTTATGGAGGCTGTGGTCGAAGTCCACAAAGGTATCGGCCGGCCAGAGCTGGCTCCTTAGTTCCTCGCGAGTCACAAGATTGCCGGCAGACTGCAGCAATATCGCAAGCAGCTGCACGGGTTGGCCTTGCAGACGCAGCTTGACGCCGCGTTTGCGCAATTCGCCCGCGCGCAGATCCAGTTCAAAAGTGTCGAATCGCAGCACGCGCGCCGCTGGGGCCAGTGTGGGCATACCCACTTCCGGAAGTTCGCTAAAGCCTATCACAATTCCTGTTCTGGGGAGTCTTCTCTGCGTGGTCTGCGAAGTCCATGCTTTTCATTAGGTTAGGAATGGAGAAAACTTTGGGAACAAATAGGGGCCGCAAGGATTGACAGCTTCACTCTTCCCGGCGAAAGTTGCCGCTGTTTTTGCGCTTGAGACCCAGTAATCGACGGCCATGCACATCACCAGCCGCCGGCGCTTTCCCGAGCGAATTCCTGAACAAGAAGGAAGGAGAACCACCATGAAAATTACCGTAACGAAGTTCGGTTTACTCGCAGGCGGTTTGATGTTCGCAGGCGGTTTGTTGTTTGCCGGAGGGACGCAGGAAGAAGATCCACCAAGTCTCGCACAGGTGGTGGCCTTGGACGAATGC